>JGI1357J11328_10000142_pt1 | contig 64780 bp, 50 predicted proteins | sample Subgrocontami54m_FD_11328 | JGI IMG/M metagenome (IMG submission 11328)
GTTATGCGATAGAAGTATACGCCGCTTGGCTGGCCGCTGGCATCAAAACTCACGGTCTTGTATCCGGCATCCTGCATTCCATCGACGAGTGTTGCCACGAGCTGACCCAATACATTATAGATTTTTAGATTCACGTGAGTGGCTTGCGGAAGATCATACTTCACTGTCGTGACCGGATTGAATGGATTGGGATAGTTCTGCTCCAGTCCGAACTCCTTCGGGATTTGCGGCCCGAGGTTCGTGACTCTTCCGTCCGGCGGCGGCGGGGGAAGTTCCTCAGTCTGAACAATACGGATTCTGTTCGATGGCGCTGCAGTCGATGAAGCTGAGAGCACCAACTGTCCATCCTGATTCACTTTCACCCAATACGACTTCCCTGGCCTGATCGAATCCGTCATGAAGTAAGAAGAACCAGAATAGCCGAAGAATTTGCTCGTGACCAAGTTTGGCGGACTGCTCGTGATGCTGTCCGTGGCAAGAGGCATGTTGACTGAGCCGACCATATTCCAACCGTGAAAGACTGCAACCGTCTCGGCAGTTGTTGGCACACCGGAGATATCGACAACCTGATCGGACGGGAACTTGAGCCAATAGCCAATCCCATTTTTCAAGGAGTCTACTATGAAATAACTACCATGATAGGAAAATGCCTTTGACGACGCAGTTGGGAATAGAAATGACTTGGCATTGTTGGAAACAATCAAGGGGTTGGAAATCATATTCCAACCGTGCACAACCGGTAATGCCGATGTGGCCAAGATTTGACGCAGCAGAATCGTTCCGCCGTCACCAACTGCGCACACGACACCGTTCCTTGAACTGACGGAGAATAAGTCGCTTGATGTTCCGTTGGTCTCAACCGACCAACTACTCCCATCGGGAGAAAGAATTACATTGCCCGTGAGTCCGACACCAATGAGGCCTTCATTCGTTTTACAAAGACTCTGCACCGAACCGGGAATCGTTGAATCACCTGTCCAGGTCGGCAGAGAGGATGTTCCATCTGTGGTCTTGAAGAGTGTCCCGCTTCCAACGCTATATCCAGTGTCGGGGCTTACAAAAATAATTTCGGAAGCATAGTCAGATAACTGCGCTTGAGTTCCTTCAAACCACGTCGATCCCCCATCGGTTGTCTTCAACACTTTCGCAGAATCGATCACCGCATCGGAGTCACTCTGCGGGTAGAGCACGGAATACAGAAGGACAAAACCGATCGAGTCGTTCTGAAAATGTGAAGCCTGAACATACCTCTCGTCGTAAATCCCCGCGGCAAAGTAATCTGCGATTGAGGTCCATGAGTTGCCGGCGTCAGTCGTCTTTAAGAAAACTGGAGTGACCCTCTGGGAATCAAGATACCCCCCGGAAATATAGCCAACGTTGTCAGATGCGAAGAAAACATGCTGGAGAAAGGCAGAGCTATTCACCGTATCAAAGAGAAACGCCTGAGAAGGTATCAGCCAGCGCTGACTCCAGGAATTTCCTCCGTCCGTCGTGTGTAGAATCGTGTTCGTCCCGACGACAATTCCGTCGGTTGCGGAGGTGAAGTGGGTGCCGGTATAGTCCGTGCTCGGTGCATTCAGGAACAACTGCCACTGAGTTCCACCGTTTGTTGTTTTCAGTATCGTACCGTTTACACCGACGGCGTATCCAATAGACGCAGAAGGGAAATCAACAGCAAGCAATGGCTCCGTTGTCGAGGAGCTTACTCGTACCCAGCTCGAAATGGTGCTCTGCAATGGTGCGGAGGGTTGAAAGGGTCCCGTCTTTCCCGAGCTCGTGGCAATTGGAGGAATACGCGGTTCCAGAGCAGCCCAAAGCCATTTTCCCTTATCGCTTGCTGGGCGAGCATCTCCACCGTTGTTAAAGAAGTTGGTATACAGCGGGTCCGGAGTACCGTCAGCCGGATTCCAACCGTAGGGATCGACGATGATATGCTTTCCGAGAGCATTGATCCAATGCAATTCATAGTGAAGCTGTGGTTTGGTGACACCCTTCTTCTTGTATATTGACCCCGACTTTGCGATGAGATCGCCAGCAGTCACAATATCACCTTCGTGGGCGATAGCATCATCGATTCCAAGCTTTGTATGATCGGGATGCGTCGACAAGTTCATATAGTAAGATACATATCCGGTTCCCGAGCCGGGGGTCGGACGGTGATCTATCTCGAGGGTTGCAATATCTCGAGCATTCTTAATACTAGGAGGGATTGAATAGCCAATGTATGATGGATAGGTCACTTTTCCCGGAGCGACTGCGTAAACATTGGTACCATAGGGAACCGGATAATCATAGCCGGCACTGCCCATATACCACAAAGTGTTTGCGTATCGATAATTATAATTTGGCAAATAGGAGGCGGATTTCCCATTCTTAAGAGCATAAAACACATCATACTTCGCGTTCCTCTTCCATTCTTTTTTAGTCTCGCCTCCACGTTCGTTCAGAAAGTCGACAAACGGGTTCGTTTTGGAACCAGGGAAGGGACAATTGAAATGATCCAGAACTGATGAGATTGGTGCGTCGTAAGGAAATTGGTCTTGAAGAGGAAAACGCAAGTGAATTGTCGCCGATGAGGGCGGGCCTCCAAGCGTCCCATCATTATAGACGAGCTGCGCATAGATGTCGCTGTAGATACCGCCGCGGTAGTCTTCCCAGGTGATGATAGCACCGCCTGAGCCGTCACTGACAATGTTGGGAGAGGTTTGATTCTTCGTAGCGGTCGAGATCGCTACGCCGCCTGCAGTCCATTGGACTACGCCGGATGAATTGATGCGCTGGGCGTAGACATCGCTAAATGTGCCGCCGCGGTAGTCTTCCCAGGTAATGATGGCGCCGCCTGCGCCGTCACTGACGATGGTAGGAGAGAGTTGATCGTTCGCTGCCGTCGAGATGGCGACCCCATCGGCCGTCCACTGCACCACGCCAGAGCTATTGATGCGCTGAGCATAGATGTCAGAGTTAAGACCGCCGCGGTGGTCTTCCCAGGTAATGATGGCGCCGCCTGCGCCGTCACTGACGATGGTAGGAGAGAGTTGATCGTTCGCTGCCGTTGAGATGGCAACCCCATCGGCCGTCCACTGCACGACGCCCGAGCTGTTGATGCGCTGAGCATATATGTCAGGGTTGGAACCGCGGCGGTCTTCCCAGGCGATAATGGCGCCGCCTGAGCCGTCACTGACAATGTTGGGAGAGGTTTGATCGTTCGCTGCCGTTGAGATGGCAACTCCATCGGCCGTCCACTGCACCACGCCAGATGCATTGATGCGTTGAGCATAGATGTCAGAGCTGGTACCGCCGCGGAAGTCCCGCCAGGCGATGATGGCGCCAACTGAGCCGTCACTGACGATGGCAGGATAGAGTTGATCGTTCGCTGCCGTTGAGATGGCGACCCCATCGGCCGTCCACTGCACCACGCCAGAGCTATTGATGCGCTGAGCATATATGTCAGAGTTGGTACCGCCGCGGATGTCCTGCCAGGCGATGATGGCGCCGCCTGAGCCATCACTGACGATGGCAGGATAGAGTTGATCGCTCGCTGCCGTTGAGATGGCAACCCCACCGGCCGTCCACTGCACCACGCCAGAGCTATTGATGCGCTGAGCATATATGTCAGAGGTGGTACCGCCGCGGCGGTCGTGCCAGACGATGATGGCGCCACCTGAGCCATCACTGACGATGGCAGGATAGAGTTGATCGCTCGCTGCCGTTGAGATGGCAACCCCACCGGCCGTCCACTGCACCACGCCAGTGCTATTGATGCGCTGAGCATATATGTCCGAGTTGGTACCGCTGCGGAAGTCCTGCCAGGCGATGATCGCGCCGCCCGAGCCGTCACTTGTGATGGTGGGTAAGGTTTGATTGTTTGTCGCTTTTGAGATGGCGTTATTAAAAGACGGATTGTGCGACCATTGAGCGTATACCCGCTTCCCTGTAACCGTACTCATTACTATAAGAACAACAACATACCCCAAGATTGCGATAGGTTGTTTCATAACTCCTCCATAGAGAAAGTGATTAATCGATGATTTGATAAGGGTTTTCAATTTGAAAATCCTAGCACGGATTGCAATATCAGATTTTGTGTATGGCAATTTCGCACAACGTCCGCCGGGAAAATGCAATACTTTTGCGAACCTTAACATAGACAAATAGCCAGTGAGCAAAAGTGTTGAACTTCAGAGGCAGACGTTGTTCTTTCTCATTCGATGTTAAACTCCGTGCGAGATTCGTCTTTCTTTTATTTGAGTCCATTTACCCAAATAATGGCGTGTTCGTATCCAATGAAAGGACAATGAAGTGTGAGACTCCCCCGAGCTGGTGCTGATCGCTACGAAAAGAAGGTACGTAAAGGCATGGAGAATGTCAACAGGCCGCATTGACTCATTGAAAATCTAAACGAAACGGAGATATTGCCTCATGGTAAAATCGAAACGAAAATCACTGAAAGATTCATTATATCCTGCTTCGGAGAAGATACTCACGAACCCGACAGGAGCAACCGATGGGACTCACCATGCACGAGCGCAAAGCAGTCACGAACGAATTGGCCAAACGCTACCAGCGCGCCTCCAAGGGCGATCGGGGCAAGCTCCTGGCCGAGTTTATTCAACTCACCGGCTACAGCCGCTGTTACGCTTCTCACGTCCTCCATAACTGGGGAAAGCACCACATCCGCATTGTCGACGGGGAACGCGTCGAAGTCATCCTGAGCGCTAAGCCTGTGCCGAAGACACGCAAGAAGCCGCGGTTCTACGATCAGGCCGTCATCACCATCCTGGAGAAGATCTGGGCCATCGCCGATGGACTCTGTGGAAAACGTCTGCGCGCCTTTATCGACATTGCTCTGCCCACACTTGAACGCTGTGGTGAACTCACCTTCCCAGACCCCGCCATTCGAAGCAAACTCATCTCCATTAGCCCTGCAACCATCGACCGGCTTTTGAAGCCAGCCCGGACCAAACTCTGGGATAAGGAACGATCCTCAACCAAGCCAGGAACTTTGCTCAAGCGTCATATCCCGATCCGGACCTTTTCCGACTGGAATGAGAACGCCCCGGGGTTTATCGAGATCGATCTTGTCGCCCATGACGGCGGCTCTGCCTACGGCGACTTCATCCAATCTCTCGATGCCACCGATATTGCCACCGCCTGGACTGAAATTGGGGTTGCAAAGAACAAGGCCCAACGTCATGTCTTTCCCGCCTTGCAGCGTTTGCGTAGCCAATTCCCCTTTCCCATCTTTGGCATCGACTCCGACAATGGTGGAGAGTTTATTAACCACGAACTCCTGCGCTACTGTAGCGCCGAACGGATCACCTTCACCAGATCCCGGCCCTATCGCAAGAACGATAATTGCTTCGTCGAACAGAAAAACTACTCAATCGTCCGTAAAATCGCCGGCTATTACCGCTACGAGAGCAATCAACAGCTTGCCCTGCTTGAGGAAATCTACCGCCACCTTCGGCTCTACACCAACTTCTTCCTCCCGGTCATGAAGCTTATCTCAAAAACCCGCACCGGCAGCAAAGTCCACAAACACTACGATTGCCCCCAGAGTCCACTGCAGCGTGTCCTGGCTCATCCGCTTATCTCTTCCCATGTGAAAGCTCAGCTCTCCGCTCAGTTTGAGATTCTCAACCCTGCTCAGCTCAAGCGAACACTCGCTCAGCTTCAGAACGACCTCTTCCTCTCCCATTGTCCTCTGCCCCAACGGCCTATGCATCATCTCACTCCCCCAGAACACCATCCATGGAGGCAGACCGACCCCCGAGACAAGTATATCACTGCTCAAGCCAAGACACTTGACTCTGTAACCAAAAATCATGATACTCACTCCCAAATGCAGCCACCAGCACCCTCTTAGGAGAACACACTTTCATTTAGATATTTATATGAGTCAACGAATCACTTTCATTTAGATTCTTATGTGAGGCAACAGGGGTGGGAAAGTTGCCTCCCTCCCGATCGAGGTTCTAATTCCCTCTCAGGATCTCATAGAGCGCCTCACGCGCTTTGTCGCCGCCGATATTGCCCAGATAATAGATGGCGTCGCTGCGAAGATCATAATTCTGATCAGTTTTCGCCACCCGCGCGAGAAAATCGACAGCCTTATCATTGCCAATCTCCGCGATGGAACTCAGAACGGTTTGAAGCTGGGTAACGCGTTTCTTCGGAATGACGGCGAAGAGCTCCGCCAGCGTTTCGAGCGATCTGTTCTTGTTTTTCGAAATCTGTCCCATGTAGTCGATCGCCATGTTCTGGATCACCTCGCTCGTGTCTCTCTTCGCGACTTCCAGAAATACGGGCAGGACATCGGAGTGTGAGAAATTTGAGAGGGCTTCCAGCGCCGTTTCCCTCAGCATGCGGGGCTGCTTTGGATCGAGCGCAACATCGCGTAACGTACGGAAGGAAATGGAATCCTCCTTCGTTTCTCCGATTGCCTGCAGGGCATCCATCTTGATCCTGGTCGCCGGATCAAGTTCGTTTTCGCTTTCCAGGCCAGGCATCAACGTTAATACCTCGCCCGGGGCTCTCGGGACCCTCAGGACATAAGGCCGATTAAGCTGGCGCATCAGCTGCCGTTCGACGAGCCTCATCTTCTGCTCGGCAACCTTCGCGCTCGGCGCCACGCCGAAACCGTACGAATAGCCGCCTTTACCGTCTGACTTTTTGAACCATGCCGTCCCGGGTGCCGCTGTGATCGTGGTCGCCCCGGTCGCGGCCTGCGGGCCGTCAACGGAGCTCACGGTCAGCACATCTCTGCCTCCTTTCAAACGGTGCATCTCAGCAACCGCATCGTCAAAATAGTTGCTCTCCGGATACTTAACGACAAAGTCCTTGAACGCTTTGAACGCCTTGTCTTTATCCTTCTCCATATGCTCGAGCGCATAGGCAGACCAGTACGCAGCGTCATCGACATATTCGCTGTGACCTTTGAAGCGGGCAATCAGGTCGTCAAATTGTTTTCTCGCTTTCTGCCACTCTTCCTGGAGGATATATTTGTATCCTCCCTTGTAAAGTTCGTAGCCCGGATCTTTCTTCTTGTCGCCGGATTCGGACAGACCGGATTCTTCCCCGACCGCGTCGGAGAGGCCGGCCAGTCTCTCAACGGTCCGATGATGAGCATTTCGATCGCCGCCGGCAGAAGATGGCCCGACCGTGGCGAGCAGATGGATCTGAAGACCCGGGGTCGCAGCGACAAAAAATATCGTCATGAGTAATGCGGTTTTCATGCTTCGCCTCAATTCTTGTTGTCCACAGCAATAAATCGTGCCGAATCGTACATCGACTCCGCCTGCCGGATCTTGAACAGGAGATTCTCCTGATGGATACCGCCGCGGACGATCTCTACATTCAGTAAGCCCTCCTGCTCCTTCATGTTGGCAAGCTCGATGAGGATTCTCTCCAGATCCTGGATAAGCCTTGCCGATCTGTTGTCGAGAGGTTGATATTGAAGATACCGTGCCTCCTGGAGCAGTTCGCGTGATGCATCCCGCTCGCCCGAGAGATCAAGACCTTCCCGCTCGTCGAGCTTCATATTCTCGATGCCGATGAGGAGGGTTTTCGATTTCCGGAAATACTTCTGCATGCGGGCCAGCTCGATCTGCGGCGTGGCTGCCGGCTGCGGCACGGCCTCCGCAACATCGTCAACGACCCCCGGCGTCGGTTCATGCCGAAGAACAATCATACCTGCCACAATGCCGATGGCCAAACCGGTCGCCAGCAGCGCCGCTGATCTGCGGCGGAAGACCGGGAGGTCCCTGAAGAGATCGTTGAGAGCCGACGGAATGTTCCGCCGCTCACGCTCCCCGGGCCGCAGGCGTTCTTCAACTGCGTCGGCAAAAGTGCTCCAGTACTCTGCGGACCTCTGATCGCTCGGAGAAGGCATGTTTTCTTTCGTCATCCGTGCGATGAGCGCCAGCGACTGCAACTCCTTATGGCAGCGGCGGCACGACGAGAGATGATCGTGAATCCGTTTCCGGATCTCCGGGTTGAGGGAATCCTGGTCGACGACGTTGTCGTAGAGGTACCGACGTAATCGAAAATGCTCTATAATGTTCATACGTGATCGGCTTCCAAATATGCGAGGAGCGTTCTCATTTTTTTGAGCCCCCGGTGGAGATGAGTTTTTACTGTGCCTTCGGAGCATCGCAGAATACCGCTCACCTGCTTCGTGGAAAGACCGTTGAGATGCCTCAGAATGACCACCGCACGCTGCATTGTCGGTAATCGGTGGATCGCACGCTCGATGTGTCCCTGGAGGTCATCGGCATGATCCGGCGCAACGGTATGCGGTTGATGCGCAATCGACACCTGATCGATCGGTATTTCATGTTTCTGCCGTGCTTTCGTTTTCGTCATTTTGTTGAGGGAAACATTCGTGACGATCCGGTAGAGCCAGGTGCTGAACTGCGCATCGCTCCGAAATGACCTTATCGACTGATAGACTCTCACAAATGACTCCTGCGCGATATCTTCCGCCTCAGCATGATCGTTCACCACTCCATAAGCAATGTTATAGGCCTGCCGCATATGTTTCTCGACGAGCGCACGAAATGCTGGAATGTTTCCTTCCTTGGCCAGAAGGACTAGCTGCCGCTCATCACCGGCGGACATCCAGGGGATCCCTTTATGTGTTTTGTTGAAAGTTAGACAGGAATTTGCGTCGAACGGTTGACATCGATACTGATGGCTTACGAGGGCCATCCGGAATGGTTGTTGCACGCCTCGCCGGACGCCATGCGATCCCCGGAGGTCACGTGGGTCTGTCGGCGCAAATAATTGAAAGGAATGAAGTTACAGACTCCACCAATAACTGATCTTCGCGAGGAGAACGTTATCCATCGGCAATCTGAAAGCGTCGGAGAAATTCTCGGAGATGCTTCGGTCATAGGTTCCGTTGAGACCGTTACGCGCCTGGGTCCAGACGAGATACAGCGTGCTCCCCGGCAGATATTCCCACCGGAAGACCAGATTGGCATTAATGATCTTCTCATTGAAGTCAGGATTTCCCGGGTAAAAAATCGACCGGAGATCATCCGCACCCGCGAGGAGCCGGAAGTTATCGTAGTGCCCTTTCACGAGGAAGACCTGCGTGAACAGCTGCAGGCTCATGCGGCGCGTGAATGTCACTGTCCCGCGCAGAGAGAAGTCGTATTCCTCGACGTCCCGGTCACCGTAGACAGGGTTGAAAGGAACGACCCAGATTTCTTCCTTGTGCGTTTGTAGAGCGGTCACCTGCGGCGAGAGCTCGATCCAGGTCGACGGCCGGATCGTGGCGAGCAGAGTAGTGGAAAGGGTTTGCTGACTCTTCGTGGTCGTACGATATTCTCCCCGCATGGCTATTGAGAGGGGCTGCCTGACATCGGTCTGCAGTGTTGCAGAAACATCGTCGGTGGCCGGCCGATGATAGAGACCGAAGACTCCCCGGTTGACGTCATCATAGGAAGGGAACTGATGAGTATAGTTGACGAGGAGCGACCAGAAATTCTTGAACTCGAGAATCGGGATGAACTGGAATTGTTCTCCGGTCCTGATCTCATCCCAGTTCCACGTGTAATCAAGTTCAGTGTTGAGGGAGAATCGGCGGAAAGGATCGTCGGCGTGATCCTCCTTGTACGTGATCTGTGTGTACCCGCCATGTTCGCGCGGCTGGCTGTAATATCCAAGGTCGTCAAGGCTGAAATTCCTTGACGAATATTCATAGAACGAGAACCCGAGCCAGTGAACCCCGGCAAGTTTTCCGACGCCCATTCTTCCCGCGCTGCCGGTCAGCCGGTCGCCCGGTCCGATGCCCGACTGCGAACCCGCGACATATCCATCGAACGCATACATGCCTTCCTTGAACCTCATGTTCCAGTCGATGCCGCCGCTGAGGACGGGCGATCCTGCATCGTGAAAGGCTCCGGTCGCCATCGCCCCAACGTACGAGTTATCGAAGATATCGTGCCTGAGTCGGACGGCATTATAACTGGCCCGCGGTTCGAAAAGGACGGCCCGGCGCGTGCCGCCGAGATCCTCTTCTATCCCCTCCTCGCGATCGGTCACGGCTGTCATCATGGCAACCGTCAAACCGTTATCGGTCTTCCCGGTAAGTTTACCGGCGGCCAAAATTCTTGTCGCCTGCGGAGCTTCTGAAAAAGCGAATCCGCTGTCGGGAAAGGCCGAGGGTCTCCTTCCGATCCGCCGGGAGTAAAACAGGAGGAGTTCACGGCTGTCGAAGACGTTCCCGAACGAATAGAGGTGTGAGCCTTCGAGAAAAAACGGCCGCTTCTCCGGGTAAAATGTCTCGAAGACGGTGAGATTGAGGACCGCCTGATCGACTTCGACCTGACCGAAGTCCGGGTTGACGCTCAGATCGACGGTGAAATTGTTGGTGACGCCATACTTGACGTCGACTCCCGCTGTTGCCTTGAAATCACTCTTCAGCGGAAACGGCTCCGGCTGGGAAAGGAAGCTTTGCCTTGCCACAGTATACGGGAGCACCTCGACGTGGAGAGGGGGATGAATATCGCGCAGACCTGCCAGATGTCCGATCTGTGACACGGACGAGATCGTGCCCGGGGTCAGATTCTTTCGCGGAACCATCACCCACTCGTCGATCTCCTGTTTACGGGCAATCTGGCGGCGGAAGTTAATCCCCCACACGTACTCGTCCGTCTGCTCAGAAAACCGCAAGGCGCTGAACGGAATCCTGAACTCCGCCGTCCATCCGTCATCGACGATCTGTGCATTGAAATCCCACACCGCGTCCCACTCGATATTGTAGACCAGGCCGTCCTGAGCGAGAATCCCGTCCGATTGGACGCCCGAAACCGTTCCGCTGAACACAAAGGCGGTCTGGTGATCATGGTAGGAATCGATGATCACCGAAAACTTATCCGACTGGACGGACCGGTCACGGCGGGAGATTTGCCTTTGGATTCCGGACGGGTCGGTGTCGTAGCAATGGACACCAAGATAGAGCGCCTTGTCGTCGTAGAGAACCGACACCGCAGTTCTCTCCGTCGCCGGCGCACCTTCGTCCGGATCAAACTGATGAAACCCCTCCACCGGAACCGCAGTGCGCCACGATTCGTCCGACAGATATCCGTCGATCCGCGGCGGGATCTCTACCCGTGAAGCGACGACACTTTTCGGTGAGACGCCGCCCAAAAGCACGCTGATGCAGGAGAGACTGCCGGCGGTCAGAAGGAGGAGATAATTCTTGTGTCTTCTGCCCATGCAATTTTTGTAGCTTGAACATAACGGAATTATCGAACAATTGCAATTTTCCCGCCGCAATCCGCGTCCATGGAAGCGCAGCGAGTTGCATTTCAGAGCGAATATGAAGACATTGACAGCCGATGAGTTCAGAACAGATGCAACACCGGTCGAGGCCCGAGGAGATCCGGGGAATGTTCGATGCGATCGCCCCCACCTACGATCTTCTCAACCATCTTCTCAGTTTCGGCCTCGACCTGCGATGGCGGCGAGCCGCGATCAGACTGCTCGAAGAAAAGCGGGCGGGAACATTTCTCGATATCGCCGCCGGCAGCGGAGATCTTTCCTTCGACCTCCTCCGCATCAAGCCGCGGTTCATCGCCGGCGCCGATTTCGCCTTCAACATGCTCAACGTCTTCGCGAACAAGCTCCGCCGCCGCGACGCGGATGCGCCGATTGGACTCGTCTCATGCGATGCGCTCGCGCTGCCGTTCAGAGAAAGGACGTTCGACGGGACGATGGTGGCGTTCGGCATCAGAAATTTCGCGAGCCGCCTCCGATCGCTGCACGAAATGCACCGCGTCCTTAAGCCCGACGGGATCTCGATCATCCTCGAGCTCTCACGTCCCTCGTCTCCGGTCATCTCCCGCGTGTACGAGCTTTATTCAAGGTGGGGACTCCCATTGATCGGGAGGATCATCTCAAGAAGTCATTCGGCGTATACGTACCTGCCGGCTTCAATTGCGAGCTTCCCGGATGTGAAGGAATTTTTGTCATTGATGATACAGGCCGGCTTCGTTCGGACAGACGCCATTCCGCTCACGTTCGGGGTCGCCACCATTTACATCGGCCGGAAATCAGGCGCGGGTGAATAGCGCAACCGCCTCGATGTGATCGGTGTGAGGAAACATGTCGACCGGCTGTACCCTTTCCAGCCGATAGCCTCCCTTCACCAGCAGCGCCGCGTCGCGTGCCTGCGTTGAAGGGTTGCAGCTGACATACACCACTCTCCCCGGCGCAAGCCTGATGATCTGCTCGACGACTTTCGCGTGCATCCCGCTCCGCGGTGGATCGGTGATGATCACCGAAGGCTTTGGATGCTCGGTCAGCCACTGGCTGTTTCTTGTCAATCGATCTTTCAGATCGCCCTGGAGAAAATAACAATTCGAGATGTGATTCAGCTTCGCATTCCGCTCGGCGTCTGCCGTCGCGCTCTCGACAACCTCAATGCCGATGACGCGTTCGACGGCATCCGACACATACACGGCGATCGTTCCGGTGCCGCTGTAGAGATCATAGACGACATCCCCCGATGACAGCTCTCCAAATGCCTTCGCCGTAGCATAGAGCTTTTCCGCCTGCAGGGTATTCGTCTGAAAAAAAGAGTTCGCAGAGATGTGAAATGTATATGCCCCGATCTTCTCCGTGATATGGCCGGGACCGTGGCAAATTTTCTCCTGTTCGCCGACGGCCACCATCGACCTGCGCGAGGTGATATTGTTAACGATCGTCGTGATCATCGGAAATTGTTTGGTGAGAAGCTTCGTCATGTTTTCCATCGCCTCAGGCCAGTCGGACGACGTCACGAGGTTCACCATGATCTCCCCCGTCATTTTGGACTGCCGCACCACGAGGTGGCGCAGGTAGCCTTCCTGCCTCGCCGAAGAATAGACGGTAAGATTCCAGACACGGGCAATTTCTCTCACCGTATTCACGATTGACGCGCTCACCTCCGACTGGAGCCAGCATTCTTCGAGGTCGAGCACTTTGTCCCATCGCTGGGGAACGTGCAGGCCAAGAAAGACGCCTTGTTCCGCAGCGCTGCCGGACTCCAATTCTTCGGCTGTCAGCCATCGATCATCCGCGAACGTGAACTCCATCTTGTTCCGGTAGAAATATGGCTCCTCGCAGCCGACGACAGGAGATACCAAAGAATTCTCAAATCCGCCGATGCGTGTAAACGCATCGGCAACGAGCTGATGCTTGAATTTGAGCTGAGCCTCGTAGGAAAGATTTTGCCATTTGCATCCGCCGCAAACGCCGAAATATTTGCACTTCGGCTCCGTCCGGAAGGGTGAGGGCTTGATGACCTCAACCGCGCGGGCCTCGACAAATTTTTTCTGAATTTTCCAGACCCTCGCCCTGACGATATCGCCGGGCACGGCCTTCTCGACAAAGAACACCAATCCGTCATGACGCGCAACACTTTTTCCTTCGCCGGAGAGGCTCTCTGCGGTGAGGATTATTTCGTCTCCTTTTTGCATTTCCAAAATATAAGAATTTCAAGCAAGAAGTTATAGGCCTTCGAAAAAAAGGCAGAACCCGATCGAGGATGCTGCCTTCGTTCAGTGAAGGAACAAGAATGCACGTTACGGTTTCTTTTTCATTGAGATGACTCCTGTAATGGTTTTGGCATGTGACGTCCGTCCACACTCTGGTGCAACAATGTAATCAAACGGAGATTTGTTTGCAATTGGTTGGTTGGTTAGTTGGCTGGGTAGTGAGATCGGTTGGTTTTGCATGAATTCTTTTTTTGGGTACAGATTTCGGCATCAACAAATCCCTTGGGGTGGTATCTTTATTACCTGAAGCCGAAAGGAAAGAGCGAGGTGCTGCAAATTGCGGCCTCCAAGTCGACCATCTGCGGGGTCCTCGATCACTTATTCTATGACGCGTGGAAACATGAGAGTGTCGAACTTTCAGGGAGAGTCGATCCGATGTTCATGAAGGTTTTTTATGAGAAGTTCTGCTTCTTCACGATGGGAACCGACTGGATGCTGTTGAACACGAAGAGACCGGAACTCATTCACATGGTCAATGCGGGAGATGCGTTTCTTTCCCGGCTGGAAGGCGATCTTTGGTTCTTCTAGGCCACCCGCTTGATCTTCCCGCCCGCTGATTTCGGCAGGGACGCAACAAACTGGACAACATGCGGAATTTGGAAGTCCTCCAAATGACGCTGACAGTGCGCCTTCACCTGAACGTCGGTGAGGGACAAATCTTTTTTGATGACGATCTCCGCTTTGATCGCCTGTCCGAGCAGCTCGTCCGGAACGCCGATGACACGCACTTCCAGCACTCCATCGAGCAGATAGATCGTATCCTCGATTTCAAGGGGGCTCACTTTCTTGCCGCGGCTCTTGATCATATCATCCACTCTGCCGACAAAATAAAAGAATCCTTCCTCATCGACCGTGAAGAGGTCGCCCGTTCGGAGAATCTTTTCCCCGTCGGAATTTGTGCGGACAACGCGGGCAGTCGATTCCGGATCGTTCCAGTATCCTTTCATGATGTTCGGACCGCTGACCACCATCTCGCCAACCTCTCCGGGGGCGAGCCCGTTGCCCTGAGCATCTTCAATCCACAATCTGACGTACGGCATTCCTTGTCCGACCGATGTGGGCCGCCTGTCGATCTGATCGGGAGGCAGATAGGTTGTCCGCAGGCATTCTGTCAGGCCGTGCATGAGGTAGATTTTTGTCTTCGAAAAAATCTTCCTGAGCTTTGGCACAAAAGGGGCGGGCATTGCTGCAGCGGCATTCGTAATGTAGCGGACGTGCGGGAAGTCTTTCTGTTCGAGGTTTCGAAGATTGATGAACACGGAATAGACCGTTGGCACCGCGGCAAAGCCCGTCACCTTTTCTTCTTTGATGCGTTTGATGATTTCATATGGATAGCCGAACCCTTTCTCGAGCACGAACGTCCCACCGTTGCGGAGGGTGACCCACAACTGCAGCAGGCCGTACCCGATCGAGAGCGGCAGAAAATCAAGAATGATGTCATCCGACGTATGTTCAAGATACTGCGTCACCGCATCTGTGACGATGCTGATATTGTAATGCGTCAGCGTCACACCCTTTGGCTTGCCGGTCGAACCGGATGTGTAGATGATCGCGGCGATATCTTCTTCATTAATGGGAGGAGCCTGATCGGCATGGCTGGCCTTGCAAATCTCATCGAAATCAAATGAGCTACCGGTTGTCCCTTCCCGGCCGACGAAAATATGCTGCGGCGGGGACGAGCATGGCTGTTCCGCCTGCGCAATGGCTCCCGATTTAAGTCCTGAAGCAATAAGAAATCGTGGCGTGCAGTTGCTGATGATGTAACCGAGCCGGTCCGGGGTTGTGGACGGATGGAGCGAAACCAGACACCCCCCCGCCTCAACCACTGCGAAGATCGAAATCACCGTCTCCGGGCTGTTGTCAAGAAGAACGATCACCCGGTCACCGACCTGAAGGCCATTCGCGATGAAGAAGCCCGCAAGTGAACGGACTGAATCCGCAAGCGATCGATAGGAGAATCTCTGCTGCCCAAATATCAAGGCATGTTTTTCCGGAAATCGCTGTGCAGATGTCGTGAGGTATTCGCCGACAAGCATAAGGAACGATCCTCAGGCCGCTTTTTTCTTGGAAATGAACGTCTTAATTTTTTCGATGGAATCAAAATTATCCGCGACAAGCTCATCATCCGCGAACTTCAGATCGTACCGCTGTTCCAAAAATGCGATGAGTTCGAGAATACCTGTCGAATCGACCACTCCTGAACCGAGGAGGGACTCATGCTCCGGCACCTTCCTCTTTTCATCGAAGAGAAAATTCTTGCTGATGAACTGGCTGACCGTGTGACCTATTTCTTCATTGGGCATAGACGTCATGATTCGTTAATGTGAGAGGACCGATACGCGGTCGATAGATGTTTTGAATTGAATTCCGCCGCCGGAACTTCTTGCGGCCGATTCCACAAACTGATGATGAAGCAGTTGTGCCGAGAGGATGCCGATGAATCCCATGTTATCCGTGTTGCTGAATGCTCCGTCCGCCGCGACCGTCGTCGCACGGCTTCTGCATTTTTCATACAACCCCGTCGCACTTTTCACGTCGAACATGCCTGCTCTGGAAAGAGCCGACTCCGAAAACATTTCGGCAACGTACGAAGGGGCGTCCGTTGTGACGAAGCAGATCGCGTCAGGCGCGCGATAGGGCTGCTTTTTCCGATGGATGATCGGGTCAGGGATCAATCCTTTTGCCAGACGTTTCAAAATGTTCTTTTCATTGAGCCCGACGAGTTTGTATTCTGACGGCAAACCGTTGCAGAAATCCATGACATCGGTATCCAGAAATGGGAATCTTCCTTCCACCGAATGTGCCATGAGCATCCGATCGCCCTGCGAGGAGATCAGGTAACTTGACAGAAGCGTCACCACTTCGAGAAATTGGGCCTGTGATAGTGAATCCCACCGAGAGAATTCACCGGGGATTTCGTCAAGAATATTTCTTGCCGGCATTCGGCCGATCTCTTCCTGAAACGCGCCGGCGAAGAATCGTTTTAGTGAAGATGTCGTCGACCACCGCGGTTCATGTGAGAACCCGGCCTTGCCGGCGCGATCGAGGCCGCGTTTCCAGAATTCAATCGCCATTCCTTTCGCCTGCTGCGGCGAGCGGGCGAGATACGGATAGAGGCGATCGAACAATTTGACGCGCATAGGGGAATCGGGCTGCCGCGCCAGGAACTCCCTGATCTTCGCCTCGCGAAAAAGATCGTACCCGGCGACCATTTCATCCGCTCCTTCTCCGGTGATCACAACTTTGTATCCGGCGCCGTGAACCAGTTTTGACAATAAGAAAAGCGGGGCGGGCGCGGTGCGCAGAATCGGTCGCTCGGCATGGTAAATAACATCCGGAAATATTCCTGCGATTTCCCTCTTGGTGACAACATGTTCCGCATGTTCGCTGCTGAGAGTCGATGCCATCAACCGCTGATATGAGGTTTCATCAAACTCGTCGTCCTCGAATCTGATGGAGAATGTACGGAACTCCCCCTCTTTTGCTTCGCGTCCCATCCGGGCAATGACGGAGCTGTCGAGCCCGCCGGAGAGATAGCTGCCGACAGGAACATCGGACCGGAGAATTCGCAGCCGGGTGGCTCTGACCAGTTTCTCCCGAAGGCTTTCAGTAGCCTCGTTGAGGCTCATCGGATATTGCGCGCCGTTGGAGTGGAGATCGAGATAGGTTGGCTGCCAATAGATCTTGTCGCGATGCGTGCCATTGGCTTGATATACTCTGACGGAACCCGGACGAATTTCCTCGATCCCTTCGAACACGGCAGTCGGAGCAACCGACGCCCAATACGTGAACGTCTGATCGATCCCCTGCGGGTTGATCGCCCGCCGGACTCTCGGGTCGGCAAAGATGGCTTTGACTTCACTGCCGAACCACAGGCGGCCGTTCTCTTCACGCACATAGAGAGGACAAATTCCGATCGGATCGCGTGAGAGAACAAGCTGATGCGCATTCGGGTTCCAGAGTGCGATGGCCCACTGTCCGTTGAATTTCCGGAAACAGTCTTCGCCCCAGGCGCGATACGCGTTGATGATGACCTCGGTATCAGATTGCGTCCGGAAATGGTAACCGAGCGACAGAAGCTCCGTGCGCAGCTCAACAAAATTGAAGATCTCACCGTTGAAGACGATCCACAACGATTCATCTTCGTCGGTCATCGGCTGCTGGCCCGACGTTAAATCAACGATCGATAGCCGAACGTTGACAAGCCCGGCGCGCATATCACGGTACACCCCGAACTCGTCAGGGCCGCGATGCTGCATCGCATCGACCATGCCGCGCATGAGCTCGATGGACGGCGGCTCATGCCTATCGATAATATTGACAACCCCTGCTATGCCACACATGAGATTTAGCTCCCGCGATCGCCTTCGGTGATCTTCAGCACTTCGTCGTGAATTTCATGAACCTGTTCGACGAGAAGCGGCGGCAATTGGAGATGGCGTGTGCTTCTTCTTTTCGTTTCAATGTCCTTGTACACCCGCTCCACCTGTTCAGCGCTGAGCCCGACCGCGGGTGCGACCTGGCCGGCGGGAACGCCGTGATTGTGGCCGTACAGGCAGAGGTCCATTTTGTCGTAAGGCAGTGCAAAATAGAATTCTTCCTGTGTCTGGGGAAGTGAGAATGTATCCGTCGTGGGCGTGCGTGAAGTTATTTCTTCCGACAAGCCGAGCGCCCGGCCGAGCGCAAACACCTGTGACTTGTAGAGATGAGCGATCGGTTTGAAATCGGCAGCGCCGTCACCGCCTTTCACAAAAAAGCCCTGATCGTATTCGAGCCGATTCGGCGTGCCGCAGACGGCGTAGTTCAGCCGGTCGGCATGATAATACTCCAGCATCTTCCGTGTGCGCTGCTTGAAGTTGGTCGCCGCGACCATCTGCAGATATGCGGCGATGGGCATGCGCTCGGATTTCTGTTCACCGTTCGGCAATTGCACGGTGAGGCGCGAGAGATTCAGTCTGTCGTGGTCAAGTATCGAAGGAATCGTGATCTTGTTTTTCCAACCCGGCCCATATTCGGGAAAGACCTGCTTGATCGCTTCGAGCTGGCGCGCGTAGCACCCTGCACCTTCAAGCGCAGGAGCGATGTTTTCGACAACCGAACGAATGCCCAGCTGGGATGCGAGTTGTTCCCCGAGGACCAGGGATTCCGGCGACGACTCCCGCTCAGGCATGAACACCGCGAACACATTCTCCTTGCCGAGAGCGCGCACGCAGAGCGCCACACAGACCGAGCTGTCGATGCCGCCTGAAACTCCGACAACAGCACCGCGCCGCCTCATGGTTTCAACGACAAGTTTACGAACGGATGAGGCGATTCTGTTGATTTCCGCTTCCGTGTCAAGGTTTAGGACATCCTTTGAAAATTGCATGAATCGTAGAATTTGAGAGGTTTTCGAAAAGTTAAGCACCATAATTTAAGTGAAATTATCCTCAACTACAAGTGACGGGAGGCACAATGCGCAACAGAACGATTATCTGCATTCCATTCTTTCCGGCGCGCCGTTAATCGAATCGGGATCGAGTGCTTTCGCACCGACTTGATGACCCCACTGGTTGCAGAGGCATGTTCATCGAAGTGAACATAGTTGACAATAACTAAATATTTGGAGTTATTTGGGAAATGCGGCGTGTCACCTTGACAAAGATGGCCGGGTGAAAAAGCAATTCATGGTTAGGCAAGTAAGCTGTTAAATTGGCGGCAAAAAACATATTGCACTTGGTAAGGACACACAAGGGATATGCCCATGCAAAGATGGATAATTGTTGTTTCAATTCTCATAACCTTGTTGGGACTCTTTCGTGATCCTGTTCAGCCTATGTCGATACGAGCGCGGTACGTCCACACAAATCTGATCGCACGAGACTGGCAAAAGCTCGCGAAGTTTTACCGCGATGCGTTCGGTTGCGAGTCCGTTCCGCCTGAGCGTCACTACAAAGGGCCCGATCTTGAGCGGGGCACCGGAGTTCAAGGATCAGAACTTCATGGGATCCACCTCAGACTCCCCGGTTACGATGGCGAAGGCCCGACGCTGGAGATCTATACCTATAGCGTTCTCGACGAAGGGCCGATGCCTGCCGTGAATCGACCGGGACTTGCGCACATCGCATTTTCGGTAGACGACGTGGCCGAGGCTCGGCAAGCGATCCTGGAGGCAGGAGGCGATGCTGTCGGGGAGGTTGTCACTCTTCAGATAGCCACGGGAGCAAAGGTGACGTGGTGTTACATGAGGGACCCCGAGGGAAATATCGTAGAATTGCAATCGTGGAACTGATTTGGCAGCCGGCTCGGGCGGGCCCAGTTTGAAAATGTCAGTACGCATGTCCAGATTAGAAAAGTATTGCATGCTTTATAAGAAAAAATTATATTGATTCTGATGTTTGGGGAATGTGTGAGGTATCCTCTCACGAGATTCAGAAAAAACAAACGATTGCGGGCGTAATTCAGTGGTAGAATGCCAGCTTCCCAAGCTGGACGTCGCCGGTTCGACCCCGGTCGCCCGCTCAAATAGACGGAGCATTTGAGCAAACAGTGTAGTAGACGGTATCCTTATGGATGTCGGGTTCCATCCCTCGACTCTACGTCGCGGGTTCTCCGCCAATAAGACGGCGGATGCGCCTCCGGCGCAGACCCCGGTCGCCCGCTCTTAACATCAGTCCAGAGTACCTCCTTCCGGGGCGAGAAGTTTTTTTATGCCATACTCTCGCCTTTTCTATTTACCGATGTGCGAATTGAAGTTCACGCTACTCAAAGGGTCAAGTTATGAAGAATTGTCTTCTCGCTGCAATCATCACCGCATTCTGGTTGTCGTGTTTTGCCACCGCCCAACCGAAAGTTGAATCAAAAGTTCCGACCATCGCGGAGAAAACAGCAGGGGCTGAGAAATTCCCTGGATACTTTAATTTTTATTGGAACGCCAGGGAAGGCAAGATCTGGATCGAGATCGATCGTTGGGACACGGATTTTTTGTATGTGAATTCCCTTCCTGCCGGAATAGGCTCGAATGACATCGGACTCGACCGCGGCCAGCTTGGGAACGGACGTGTGGTGAAGTTTCAGCGCACTGGGCCAAAGGTTCTCCTCATCCAGCCAAACTATTCGTATCGCGCAATCTCCGAGAATCCTGACGAGCGGCGAGCCGTCGAAGAGGCGTTCGCCCAGTCGGTGCTCTGGGGATTTGACGTGGCCGCCGAAGAAGGAAGCAGGGTTCTCGTGGATGCATCCAACTTTTATCTTCGCGATGCGCACGATGTCGCCGGCACGCTGAAACGGACGAATCAGGGCTCGTACCGCCTCGATCCATCGCGGTGCGCATTCTATCTGGCACGCACGAAAAACTTTCCGCTGAATACGGAAGTCGAGGCGACGCTGACATTCACCGGCGATGACCCGGGGAATTTCGTTCAGCAGGTCGTCCCGACGCCGCAGGCGATCACCGTCCGGCAGCACCATTCATTCATCCAACTTCCGGACGCCGGATACAAACCTCGCGCGTTCGATCCGCGTGCAGGATACAGCTACATGAGCTATTACGATTATTCCACGCCGATCAGCGAACCGATCGAGAAACGGTTCATCTCACGCCATCGGCTGCAAAAAAAAGATCCGCGCGCGGCGGCAAGCGAAGCGGTGAAACCGATCGTCTATTATCTCGATCGCGGCACGCCTGAACCGATCCGCTCCGCTCTGCTCGAAGGCGCAAGCTGGTGGAATCAGGCATTTGAAGCGGCCGGCTACCGGAATGCGTTTCGCGTTGAAATGTTGCCCGAGGGCGCAGACCCAATGGATGTCCGCTACAATCTCATCCAGTGGATCCACCGCTCGACACGCGGCTGGTCGTACGGTGCTTCCATCGATGATCCGCGCACGGGCGAGATCATCAAAGGACACGTCTCGCTCGGTTCGCTCCGCGTCCGACAGGATTTCCTCATCGCTCAGGGGCTCGTCGGAAATTACGAAGACGGTAAATCCGTTGATACTGCAATGCAAGCGATGGCGCTGGCGCGCATTCGCCAGCTCGCAGCCCATGAAGCCGGGCACACGCTCGGACTCATGCACAACTACATTGCCAGCACGGCAAACCGTGCGTCGGTGATGGATTATCCGCATCCACTCGTGACGATCAAAAACGATTCAACGCTAGATATCTCCAACGCTTACGCGACCGGCATCGGAGCATGGGATAAGGTCGCTATCGAATACGGTTATCAGGATTTCCCGAAAGGGACCGATGAGCCCGCGTCGTTGAACAACATCATCAACAGCGCGATAATGCGGGGAATCATTTTCCTCACGGATCAGGATGCGCGTCCACAGGGAAGTTCACATCCGCAAACGCATTTATGGGATAACGGGGTCAACGCCGTCGACGAACTCCACCGAATCATGGAGGTGAGAGCAATCGCGCTGAAGAATTTTTCCGAGAAGAACATCCGCCCCGGCATGCCGATGGCGACGCTGGAGGACGTTCTTGTGCCTGTCTACCTGGGACACCGATACCAGGTCGAGGCTGCCGTGAAAGTGCTCGGCGGGTTGGGCTACACCTATGCAATGCGGGGTGACGGTCAGGTGCCGACAGAGATCGTCTCTCCACGGGAACAGCGCCGTGCGCTGAATGCGCTGCTCAAAACGATAACGCCCGACGCGCTGGCGCTGTCGGAAAAGATCCTTGCGGTCATTCCTCCGCGGCCTGTTGGCTACGAGCGAACCCGGGAGGATTTCAGGATCAGGACCGGCGCGACATTCGATCCGCTGTCGGCCGGTGAGACCGCAGCGAACCTCACGCTGAGTCTCATCCTCCACCCGGCGCGGGCGGCACGATTGGTCGAATATCATGCGAGGAATTCTGCATACCCCGGCTTCGGTGAGGTGGTCGATACCCTTTTCTCAGCCACATGGTTTTCCGACCAGGGCAGAGGGTACAGGGGCGAACTGAAGCGGGTGGTCGATGAAACATTACTGTATCAACTCATGTCGCTCGCGAACAACAACGCTGCCCTTTCGCAGGTCCGCGCGGTCGCAATGCTCAAGATCTCGGAACTCAAGGAATGGCTTGCGAAACAGGTTAAACGGACCAAAGATGAAGACCAAAAGGCGAGCTTCACGTATGCGTTGGCACAGATAAGGGCTTTCGAGCAGGATCCCAGGCAGTTGAACCTCACACGCCCGGTCGAGCCGCCCGACGGGCCCCCGATTGGAAATTTCGATTGCGATTTGGATTGAACCCGCCGCCTACCGGCGGCCAGGGACGGTAGGTCAGACATTCTTGTCTGACAAGGGGGGACGGATGACAGACAGAAATGTCTGTCCTACCACTTTTTTGAGGAGGAATTTATGGGAGACGATGATTTCAAAATTACTCGCAGACACTTGCCTCACTGGACAATGAGACATGCTTCCTACTTTATTACGTTCAGGACAAGGAACGGCTCGCTCACGGTCGATGAACAGATTACAATGCTGGAGCATATCAAAGAAGGTGATGGAAAGTTCTATGAATTATCCGGCGTCATTATCATGCCTGATCATGTGCACGCCATCCTGTCGCCTCATGATGACATGACGTTGAGCCGAATAATGAAAGGAATCAAGGGCGCCGGTGCACATAAGATCAATCGGTTGAGACACCAGCGTGGCCCTGTTTGGCAGGATGAATCGTTTGATAGAATCATCAGGGATGAACGTGACTTTAGTGAAAAGATGCAATACATGTTCAACAATCCCGCGAAGAATGGATTAACCGATGACCCGTGGAATTATCATGGGTGGTATGGCGGTGCCGAGCGGTAGGTCAGACATTCTTGTCTGACAATCGCGGACGGTAGGTCAGACATTTGAGCGCCTACGGTCTACGACTCTAGCGAGTCGTCAGACTCGTAGAGCGCCATCCCGCTCCGCAGGACTTGTCTGACAATCAATGGATCCAGGCAAGCATGGGAGCTGGGATGACAGACAGAAATGTCTGTCCTACCGAATGACAGACAGGAATGTCTGTCCTACCAGGATGACAGACAGGAATGTCTGTCCTACCGGGATTGATAAATCGGACTTTCTTTGATATATTTAAGAGCGATCATGGACGCTTAGCTCAGCTGGTTCAGAGCACCGCCCTTACAAGGCGGGGGTCGCTGGTTCGAACCCAGCAGCGTCCACTAACAAGGCTCAGGTTGTAGGTTCTGCGCCGGAGGCGCATCCGCCTTTGGCGGAGATCCCTACAGCGTCCACAAGAAAACCCCCAGTGCAAAAGAATAACCACGAAGGCACGAAGACACAAAAGATATTATAATACCATCGATGTTATTGAACCCCTTTGTGTCTTCGTGGTAAAAAAAACACTCTAAATGGAACACCGATGTAGCTGGTGTTTCAACCCCCCAACGAAGATCGAGCCGCCAGGAACACGTCCAACTCACATGAACAAACCACCCACGATGGCTATCTGCCACGCATAGAACAATCCGAAGATCACGCTGAGGATCCCTGCAAAAGTACGGATGACCTTGTTGAATCGCTCATGTTTTGAAGTGAAGGAAAACGGAAGCCCGATCAGCGTGCTCATAACGAGCATTCCGCCGATGGATCCGACGCCGAAGATGGCGATGTAGAGCAGTGCGAGCGACTGTGAAGAGATGGTGGCGAGGACGACCAGCATAAGGGCCGCGCTGCCGGCCATGCCGTGGACCATGCCAACGAAGAAAGGCTTCTTGCCGATGACCGGTCCGTGATCGTGGGTATCTTCGTGCCCGGGCGCATGAACATGCGGATGCACGTGGACGTGATCGTCATGCTCGTGCGTATGAACATGCAGCGTCGCGCCCCGTTTGATTTTCAAAAGAACATTGGCACCGAGCCCAACAAGCATGATGGCCACGATGAACTCCATCGCCATCGCAATCTTCTCGGGTATCTGGAAATGGAACGCGATGACCAGCAAGCCAACGACAATCAAGGACGCCGTGTGGCCCAACCCCCAGAGAGCGCCCACGATCGAAGAGCTCCAGAAGCCCTTCCGCTCACTGATGATCGTCGAGATCGCAATGAGATGATCGGCATCGGTCGCATGCTTGAGGCCAAGGACGAATCCAAGAACGAGGATCGATAAGGAACTAGTGCTCAACATTGGTCATCGAGAAATATCAACTTTCCGTGTCACGAGGCAACCGAAGAAGGCCGCTCGCATGTTGCACGATGCCGCGATTTTTTCCGACGGCCGATCCTACTCATGTGTCCCGACAGCGCCGATCGCACCCGTCGTCGGCTCGGCGGCGGTCGAACGCACAGGCTTCCGGAGGATGCGCCGGATCAATGCCGGCACGGTTTCGCGCCATTGGTCGACCTTGATATACACAACCGGGACGAGGACCAGCGTGAGGAGAAGCGAGCTCGCCAACCCGCCGATCAATGCCCAGGCCAAACCCGATTTCCATTCTGACCCCGAGCTGACGCTTAAGGCGATCGGCATCATACCGACGATCATCGACGCCGTCGTCATGAGAATCGGACGCAAGCGGGTTTGTCCCGCTTCAATCAATGCTTCAAAGGTCGACAGATGCCGTTCTGCCCGCATCTGGTTCGTGCGATCGACAAGCAGAATGGCGTTCTTTCCGACGAGCCCGACAAGCATGATGACCCCAAGGATCGAAAAAATGCTCAGCGACTTCATGGTGAGCGCCAGCGCAACGAACGCACCGATGACCGCGACAGGAATCGAGAAAAGAACGACGAACGGATAGAGGTACGAATCGTAGAGCGCGACCATGATCATATACACGAACAGGATCGCCGCCATCAGGGCAAGGAGGAGACTTGAGAACGACTCCTGTCTGTTCTTCTCGTCGCCGAGATAAGAGATATTGGTGCCTGACGGCAATTGCTTGCCGAGAAGCGCTGCTCTGATGTCGGCGACGATCGTGCCTGAGGGCCGGCCCACGGCCTGTGAAAAGACCGTCACCGCATAGTTGCGGTCCTGGCGCTGAAGTTTCGTCGGGCCGGTCGAGAGATCGACGCGCGCAAACTGCCTGAGCTCCACGACCTGCCCTTTCCTGTTGACGAACGTGAGATCGCTGACGTCGCTCGTCTTCGAGCGATCGAACTGGTCAAGCACGATGCGGATCGGATATTCGTTCGCGCCGTCGCGGAATTTCGATTCATCGTCGCCGTTGAAAGCCACCCGGAGGGCGGCGCCGACTTCGCCGACCGACAGGCCGAGCTGCGCCATTTTCTCCCGATCGATCTCGATACGTGTTTCGGGTTTCCCCTCTTCCGATGAGAGCCGCACGTCCGACGTCCCTGGAATCGTCCTCACCACATCGGCGACCATCGCCGCGGCGCGCCGGACCTCGCCGTAATCGGTTCCGTTGATCACGAGCGCGATCGGTGACTGGTTGGCGGTCCCGAAGATTCCGATCGGATTCACGCGGACCTTCACCCCGGGAATTTGCTGGACCTTTGATTTGATCTCCTGGCTGATCTCATCGGTCGACCGGCGCCGCATATCCTTCGGCACCAGAGACACGTTGAGTTCGGAGACGAAATTCGATGCCTGGCCGACAAAGCCCTCCGTCGAGACGCCGACATTGACAAATGTTTTCTTTACCTCAGGGATGTCGGAAACGAACTGCTCCAGCTCCTGCGTGACATAATTTGTGTGCTCGAGCGTCGAACCGGGCGGAAGTTCCAGGGTGACGGTGAATTCGCCGCGGTCAACCTGCGTCATGAACTCGGTACCGATGAAGCCGAGACCGACCAGCATGAGGGAACTACAGAAGAGAAGAAACGTCCCGAGAAACACAAGCCATCGATGGCTCAGGCTCCACTTCAGTATCCTGATGTATTCCTCGGTCAGCCGGCGATACTGGCGTTCAAACCAGAGGCTGAAACGACCAAGGATCGAAGCCTTCGTCATCCGTTCAAGCTTCGTGAATCGTGAAGCAAGAAGCGGGGTGATCGTGAAAGAGACGAAGAGCGACATGAGGGTGGAGAAAACGACGACAAGCGCAAATTCCCGCATGATGTTGCCGACCAATCCTGACACGAGAGCCAGTGGGACGAAGACAACGACATCGACGAGCGTAATCGTCATGGCGGCAAAACCGATTTCATTTCTCCCGCGCAGGGCGGCCGTCCGTTGATCGTCTCCCTTCTCAAGATGTCGGTAGATGTTTTCCAGAACAACGATGGAATCGTCGACAAGAATGCCTATGACAAGCGACATCCCGAGCAGGGTCATGAGATTGAGGCTCATCCCGAAGGCGTACATCGCGATGAACGTCGACACGAGCGACGCGGGGATGGCAACCATGACAATAAGAGAATTCCGGATGCTGTGCAGGAACGCGAGCATGACGATGGCGACGAAGATAATGGCAAGAGTGAGATCATGCTTCACGGCATTAGCGGCTTCGATCGTGAATGTCGAACCATCCTGCGCAATGTCGAACTTCACTCCTTTGTCGGAGTAGTCTCTCTCGAGCTTCGCCAGCTCGGCCCGGACGATCCTGCTGACTTCGACCGAGTTCGCCTCTCCCTGTTTCTGGACGAGGATGCCCACCGAACCTTTTCCGTCGATACGGCTCAGGGTCGCATATTCTTTTTGCCCATCCTCGACTTCGGCGACGTCGACGAGGTGGATATCCCCTCCGCCCCTCGATTGTCCAACCACAAGCCTGCGGAGCTCATCGATCGAAGCGAATTTTCCGGCGAGGCGGACCACATATTGCATATCTCCCTGCTTCACTTTCCCCGTCGGGAAGTCGAGATTGGATGTTTTCAGCATCTGAACGATCTGGAGAAGGGAGAGGCCGTACGAGCGCATTTTCCCGGCGTCGAGATTGACCTTGATCTCGCGCTCGTCGCCGCCGACGAGCGTGATCTGTCCAACGCCGGCAAGCTTCGCGAGCCGCGGCTGGATGCGGTCTTTCAGCATCTGGTAGAACTCCCTCGATGGCATGCTCGCCGTCGCACCCATGCGGAGGACGGGCAATTCATCGAGCGCGAATTTCGAGAGCGTCGGCGTTTTCGCATCGGACGGGAGTCGCGACCCAACCTCGTTCACCTTGCGCTGCGCATCCTGGAGCGCCACATTGATGTCCGCGCTCATCTGAAACTCCAGCGATACGATCGACAATCCTTCCTGTGATGTTCCGTAGACCGATGAGACGTTATCGATCCCCGACACAGCGTCCTCGATCACTTTGGTCAACGAAGTTTCCACCTCATTCGGCGACGCGCCCGGATAGACCGTGATAATTGTTATCCACGGCGGTGTGATCTTGGGAAGTAACTCGTACTTTAGATTGCTGTAACTAAAGATGCCGAGCACAGCGAGGACGGAGAAGATGACGACGATGAGCGTCGGCCGCTTTATTGATACTTCTGTTAGCGTCATAAATAATTTTCCTTCTTATCGGGTTGGGGACACGATCTCACCGATGTTCCACCCGGATCTACTTCACGATGACGACCTGAGTGCCATCCTTGAGATTATTCTGGCCGCTGACGACAATCATCTCCCCTTCACGCAATCCGGAGAGGACCTCGAGATTCGTTCCGATCTCATTGCGCACCACGATATCGCGGAGCCTGGCCATTTCATTCTCCACCGTGAAGACCTGAGGTTTCTTCACACTGCCGACCAGCGCGGCACGCGGAATTGCGAGGATCTCGTCGTGCGACAGTGCGCGGAACGACACGCGGGCAAACATGCCGGCCTTGAGAGGATGGTCTTTACTGTTGAGCAGCGTGATCTCCAGCGGATAAGTGTGGGCTTCGTCGCTTTTTGAGCTGATCGACTCGATCTTGCCTCCGAACGTGACACCCGGATAGACGTCGGTCCCAATCTCCGCCCTGTCGCCTGCTTTCAGGAGAAACGCGTCACGCTCCGCGACATTCAGCTTCACTTTGAGTCTCACGATGTCGACCACGTTCGCCACGGGCATTTTTAACTGTACCATCGTACCGATGTCGACGAGCCTCGCCGTCACGATACCCGAGATCGGGGTTGTGATCTTCGTGTCGTTGTATTGTTTCCTGGCAGCAATGTACTGCGCTTCGGCTGCCTTGAAGGCGAGCCTCGTCCCTTCGAACTGCTGGTCTGTCACAGCATGCTCGCCGTGAAGCGATTCGAACCGCTCGAAATCTCGTTTTGCCTTTTCGTAGTTCACCTCGGCCGTCGCAAATGCGGCTTTTTTTAATTCATCGTCGATCTGAAACAGGACGGATCCGGCGGCCTTGTAGTCGCCGACCTTCGAGGAGACCGCAACGACTTTCCCTTCCGTCTCGGAGACGATCACGACGTCGTTATTCGGAACGATCGTTCCGACGAGCGACCGGCTCTCGGTGAGCTTCATTTTTGCGACCATCACGGTTGCTACCGGAATCGCCTTCTGAACGTCGTTTCTCGAATTCGATTCCATCCTCGATTTGTTGTAGAGCAGCACCGTGACAATGGCAGTGAGAAGGACCAGCACGATCGCGGGTATCTTGAATTTGTTCATGAAATCCTCCATTCGTTCATCGTTGACAGGTGGACACGCTGCTGCTATTGCCCGACAGAGCGCTCAAGTTTTGCGAGGGCAACGGCCTGATCCACCAGAGCCTGTGTATGATTTGTTTTTGCCTGAAGGAGGGCCACCTCGGCGTCGAGCATATCGGAATTCAGAACAAGTCCGAGCTTAAACTTCTCCTTTGTGATCCGATAATTTTCTTCCGCCTGCCTGACGGCCTGCGCCGAAACGCCGATCCGTTCTCTTGCCTGCTCCACATTGAGATAACTCTGAGTCACCTCCAGGGTGATGGCATCCTTCAGCTGACCGAGGGCATCCCTGGCCTGCTCAAGCTGCGCCTTGGCCTGCTGCGTTTGGTGGACGGTCGTCCCCCAGTTCCAGAGATCAAACGACGCAGAGACGTTCAAGTCCCACGTCTCCTTGAAGACGTCCTGAGTCGGAACGATCCGCTGGTTCGGGCGTGCGTAATAGTAATTGCCGCTGAGATAGATCTGAGGGAACCACCCCGACTTTGCGAGCGAGACTCCCGCTTCGCTCGCCTCGGTCCGGAGCCGCATCGATTTCATTTCAGGGCGGTTATCGATGGCGCGGCGTACGATCTCCTGGAGATTACTTTGCGGCTTTCCGCCTTCAAGGGCCGACGACGAATCGGGCCGGGAAACGAGATCGATCTGTGTCCCGAGATCCTGTCCGATGACGTTGTTCAGAGCGATCATCGCCAGACGCACATTATTCCTCGCGTCGATCTGAAGAAGCTCCGCATTCGAAAGCTGCACCTCAACACGAAGAACTTCATTCGCCGTCACCATTCCCTGATCCATAAGATTCCTGACGTCCTTGAGATGAGCTTTCACCTGGTCGACGTTCTCGTCGATGACTGCGCGGAATTCCTGCGCCTTGAAGAGATTCCAGTACGCGCTCCTGATATTGTAGACAAGCTCCGACCCGTCCCGTTTGTATTCTTCATCGGTCGCCTGAGCGGTTTTCTCGGCGATCTCGGAACTGCTCTCAAGCCGGAACCCCGTGAACAACGGCTGCTGAAGGCTCAGCCGGAAATTGTAGTTGTCGAGGATGGTTTGTGACAAAGGGAACGAAACGGTCTGAGGAGGGAAGCCGCCACCGAACGCTCCTGCCGGGATCGTCGCCTCGAAGGCAGGAACATCGCTCAGGCGCGTATAGCTGCCGCCGAGCTTCAACGCAGGGAGCCGGGAAGCGTTTACTTCGCTGGCCCTCGCATTGGCGGCCCGGACCTTCATCTGGGACGCGTGGAGCGATTTGCTTTTTTGCAACCCGATGCGTATGCACTCTTCAATCGTCAACCGGGCCGTTTCCTGCGCATCCGCGTGTGATATACCCGAGAAGGCAAGAGCGAGAATGATGAAGATGTTGATCGACATGTTCATAGATTATATCCTTTGCTGGGCAACGCTGAGAAGAGGGTGATGGGATAGATACTTTGGTTTCGCTTCATCGGTCAAAATTCCCTCGAAGATCACTTTGATGATCGTCTCGTACACCTGTGCCGCGCTGTACGGAAGATTCACGAGCATCTCCGGATTGATGATCGTCTGGATCGCGTTGCCGTAGATCATGAGAATGAGCCGCTGATCGACATCGCTGCGGAGCATGCCTTTTGCGATTCCTTCGCTGATCAGGCTTCCGAATTCATTGTTGATGTGCTGGGTGCGAAAATCGGCGATCTCCTTCCAGATGTGAGGAGCGTTCTTCTGCAGATCGTCGACGAGCGGCCGGCCCAGTTTCGAATACTGGACGGCAACCATGGTCATCATCTTCTTCAGCTTGTCGACAAAATCGATCCCTTCTTCCCGGACGATATCCCGGCAGCAGACGGCCATTTCCTCGAGGGTCGCACGCGTGATCTCCTTCAGGATTTCGTCTTTGCTCGTGAAGCACTTGTAAATCGTTTTCTTGCTCATGCCGAGCTTCGAGGCGATTTCATCCACCGTGACCCTGGTAAAGCCGAATTTGTAAAATTCTTCACGGGCAGCAGCGAGGATTCGCACCTTCACTTCTTCACCGTTTTCCATTACGAGTCTCCTTTCAGTGGAAACTTATTTTTGTTATTTAGTTTCCACGTTATTCTTTGTCTACTCACAAAATATCACGATTTCGTACCTATTTTCTTGAAATATGAATAGGAAAACTCTTTTAGTTTCTACGGTTTCCAATGTAAGAAGTTTCATGCCCTTTGTCAAGACGCTGGAATTACTGATGTAGCACAGTTACAGGTTGCCCACTCAACAGAAAATACCACGATTTCAGCCCCCGATCCGCAAGAATTTTTGTTGTCATGATGCGGAGTCTCCGATGATGGATTGATCCATTTGGTTCTTACGACCTGTTGACGTATTTTTGCTCAGAGATGAGACCGGCCGACAACATACATCATATCGATGACCTCGAAACGCCTGAGCTGGCTCCGTACCGCACGCTTCGACGGCCGATGGATCATATCAGGGAAGGAATATTTGTGGCCGAAGGTGAAAAGGTGGTTCGGCGACTGCTCGACTCGTCGCTGCAGGTTGTTTCTCTCCTTCTCACCCCGGAGTGGTACGATCAACTCGGCGGTGAGCGGATCATCGAACTCCGCGACGGCGCAAAGATCTATGTCGCCGAGAAGAGAGTATTGGAGACGATCGTCGGTTACAATCTTCACCAGGGCATCATGGCGGTCGGAAAGATCCCCGGACAACAACCGCTCGATCGGGTCATCGCCGGCGCCCCGAAGCCGTCGTTGCTCGTCGCTCTTGACGGCTTGGTCAACGCGGAGAATGTCGGCGTGGTGGTGAGAAATTGTGTGGCCTTCGGCGTCCACGCGATCATCGTCGGCGAGACATCGAGCAGCCCGTACCTCCGGAGAGCGGTGAGAAATTCGATGGGCGCCGTGTTCCGATTGCCCATCGTTCAGAGCGACCACCTGGCGACATCACTTTCCGAGTTGCGGGAGAGGCACCAGATGAATATCGTCGCTGCGCATCCTCATGAGCGTGCGACAATCCATGCGGCCGATCTTAAGGGTGATTGTTGTGTGGTCTTTGGAAATGAAGGAGGAGGAATCTCGGAGGAAGTTCTGGCACGCTGCAGCGAGCGCGTCGGCATCCCAATGATGAACGGAACCGATTCTCTGAATGTCGCCAGCGCAAGCGCGGTATTTCTCTACGAAGTGAGCAGACAGCGGAGGCCAGCCTCCTAGCAGGCTGTTGAAATACGATTTTTAAACGCAGAGGCGTCCCGCCTCCGGCGGGATAAACGCCGCGCGCAGAGAAACGCGGAGCGTTCTTCTGTTAAAAACGGTCGAATTTCGCCTCTGCGATCCTCGGCGATCTCTGCGTCTCTGCGTTGAGAACTTTGATTTCGTGTTTTTCAACAGCCTGATAGATCGCTGTTTCAATGGGACATCAATGCCAACAATCCTATGAACTATGGTCTCGTGAACACCGGTGCCAAGAAAGGGACACAGGGAGGCATTGGCCAGGTCGACGCGAACATGCAGTCGTACGTGACGGTTTATGCCGAAGTCGAAGATATTCAGGGTCATCTCGACAAGGCGGTAGGTCTTGGTGGACGAATAGTTCTGCCCGTCACCGAGATTCCCAACATGGTCACATACGCTCTGTTCGCCGATCCTGAGGGCAATGTGGTCGGACTCGTCAAGAGCGCCGCACCACCGCCGAAAGCAAAGAAGGCAAAGAAAGCTTCACCGAAGAAAAAGGCTTCGAAGGGCAAGAAGAAGAGCAGAAGAAGATAATCTACGGACGATGTCAAACCATATTTCCATAGCGAATCATTTATCTGTTCAATCTCGATGCAGTCGGGGTACCACAAAAATATCCTGGTAAGAAACATTTCAAAGGGCCGAAGATCGGTCAATACTCGAGCAATCCTCTGGGCAAAAATCCGGGGGATCTCTGGATTTTTCCTAATGTCGAGAGCAACCACTGGAGAAACCGGGAAGAATGGCTAAAGGTCTTGAGTATGAATGCGCCATTTGAAACACGTCGCATTACGAACGGCTTCACTCTCCTGGCCTGCTTCGCGCTCATCAAGCTCGCTATTCACCTCATCACCAACATCTGGGGAGGTTACGGGATCTTCAGAGATGAGTTGTACTATGTAGCATGCAGTAACCATCTCGACATCGGTTACGTCGATCAGCCTCCACTTTCTCTCTATGTTCTCGCTCTCATCAGGTTTCTTCTCGGTGATTCCATTTTCGCGCTTCGCCTCGTGCCGGCTATTGCCGGCGCATGTACGGTTTTTCTCACCGGCCTCATTGCCCGCGAGTTGGGCGGAAAAACCTGGGCTCAGACACTCGCCTGCACCGCTTCAATTGCCTCGCTCATAAACCTCGCATATGATTCTGTCTATAACATGAATGCGATCGATCTCGTTTTCTGGGCCTGGGCTGCATTCATCGCCGTCAGGTTGATGAAGACCGGCGACAAGAAATACTGGCTCCAGCTTGGGATCACTCTCGGCCTTGGTGCACTCAACAAGATCAATATGCTCTGGTTCGGCGGCGGAATCTTTCTGGGGCTACTGTTGACATCCTACCGGATGTGGTTCAGAACCAGATGGCCGTGGATTGCCGGGCTCATTGTCTTTTTGCTCTTTCTTCCCTACATCGTCTGGAACTTCCGGCATGACTTTGCTCATCTGGAGTTCATCCGGAATGCAACGCTCGGCAAGTATGCAGGACTTTCTCCGATAACGTTTGCCATTGGGCAATTCTTCCTTCAAAACCTCGTCACACTCCCCTTGTGGTTGAGCGGCCTCTACTTTCTTCTCATTTTTAAAGAAGGGAGACAATTCGCGCCGCTTGGCATAGTTTACCTCGTCTCCTTTGCAATCCTTGTGCTCAACGGCCACAGCAAATCGGAGTATCTTGCTCCCGCCTACGCAATGTTGTTTGCCGGGGGCGGCGTTGGCGTCGAACGATGGTTCGAGGTGCGGTTTAGGATGATCCGGCCTCTCTATTTGTTCATCCTTTGGGCCGGTCTTCTGTTGGCGCCACTGACATTGCCGATATTGCCTGTTGAAACCTATATCAACTACTCAGAAGCGCTTGGCGTAAAGCCTTCGACGGCTGAAGCAAAAGAGCTCGACAAGCTTCCCCAATATTATGCTGACATGTTCGGCTGGGAGGACAAAGCCGCTGCTGTGGCAAAAGTGTATCATCGCTTATCGCCGGAAGAGCAGAAAACATGTGCTCTCTTTGGAGATAATTACGGTCGAAGCGGCGCGATCGATTATTACAGCGGAAAATATCATCTGCCTCCCGCCATCGGACGACATAACAACTATTGGATCTGGGGCCCCCGAGACTACACGGGCGAATTGGTGATCATCCTCGGTGGCAACTTGCAGGATAAGCAACAGAGGTTCGAGAGCGTCGAGATTGCGGATACGGTGACTTCAGCTTATTGCATGCCGTATGAGAACAACCTTCGGATATATCTCTGCCGAAAGTTGAATGTGCCCCTGAGAGATTTCTGGCCGGAGATCAAAGTGTTCGAGTGATTTGAAACTGCAATGGAGGCATTCGTTGTCCAGTCCTTGCCGGATCGCGAGGTCCGGCTGATCAAAATGGGGAATCGGGCAGGACAATCGTACCAGATTTACCCTGCTCGAAAGCATCGAGATGCAGAAGCCATATGCCGATTCCTGCGGCGCCTTCCATATAACCTGTTTGGGCCGCAAGCAGATCGGGTTTCACACGATGCTCCGCCTGAATCCATTTCAACCCGTCTTTTTCTGCATTCCCGCGTGCGATCAAATCTGCCGTGACGCGCTTGGCAAAGGAAAGATACTCTGTCCTCTTCGTGGCGCGATAGAGATTGAGAAAGAATTCTGCGACTCCTGCCGAGCCGCAGCACTGGCTGACGTTGTTCCAGAATCCGGGTGTCTGAAGCTCAAATATTAATGCGCGGCCTGAATCGGTCACCGCGATGGACTGAAGGTATCGGCCGCCTTCGGTTGCAGCGGCGAGGAACTCCCGTTGGTGTGTTTCCCTGTACAGCGTCGCGAGAAAATACGCGATGCCGGCAGTACCGTGCGAAAAATTTGGCATGAGTCGGGGAAACACCGGTGTCAAATTTTCTTGTGAACAAACGCCAGCAGATAATCCGCGCCGGCGCGTGCGTCGGAGAGATATGTTGAATCCCCGGTGGATCGATAGGCTTCGATGAAAAACAGCACAACCCCGGCGCCGCCAACGCAGGAGAGGAAAAGCAAACATGTGCAGCTATGAAGAGCGATTTTTCTCATGGCTGAAGATAAGAAGGAATGTGAGAATATCAAAGCAGTAGCTTATGCTTTCGATGCGCAAGGCGCACCGCCGCCGAATGAGCAGGTTCTTGCGTGGTTTGCCCTCAGCGGGTGGCTTCTGGTGCTTTGGCCCTGGTGGATTGAGAGACACCGGGAATCTCAAGCGACCACGTGACACCACCTTGCTACACCAGCAATTCCGCGATCGCCCTCTTCGCACCCTCAATGCGATCACTGATGATGTCATCCGTTGGCAGACTCAACCGCAGCGTCAACTCCTTCCCTTCTTGTTTGAGCATGGCATCCTTCAGGATTCCCCCGGATATTTTCTTCATCATCCGCTGAAATGGTACGTCCACATTTTCCACCGTGCCGTAAAAGTCAATGTTCGATTCGTCCGGCATTGTGATCCTGAGAGTGCCCTTGGTGAGCGACACTTTCGGGAAACCGGCCCGCGAGGCTGCCAGCCGTAGCTCGATGATCTGCAATAAATTTTCCACTTCCTCGGGGTATTCGCCAAACCGGTCCCGAAGCTCCGCCCTCATCGAGTGGATTTCTTCAGGTGTTGCCACCTTGTAAAGCCGGCGGTAGACATCGAGCCGTTCGCCATCGGATTCGATGTACAGGGCCGGAATGAGAGCCTCGATGTCGGTGTCGATAAGGGTCTCGGTGGATGTCGGATGTGCGATGTGCGATGTCGGTTGCCTTGATTCAAAGACCTCCTTAAATTCCTGGGCACGCAATTCTTCGACCGATTCCCGCACGATGCGTTCATACATCTCAAATCCCATTTCCATGATGAAGCCGGATTGTTCGCCGCCGAGGAGATTTCCTGCGCCCCGAATCTCGAGATCGCGCATGGCGAGATTGAAACCCGAACCGAGTTCCGTAAACTCTTCTATCGCCTGAAGCCGTCGAAGCGATGCCTTCGGCATGACGCTCAGCGGCGGCGTGAGGAGGTATGCGTAGGCCTGCACGTTCGATCGGCCCACCCGGCCGCGGAGCTGGTACAGTTCCGCCAGTCCGAACATATCCGCCCGGTTGATGATGATGGTGTTGACGTTTGGAATATCCAGCCCGGATTCGATGATCTTCGTGCATACCAGCACATCATATTTCTTCTCGAGAAACTCCACCATTGTCCGTTCAAGATCGTGACCTGACATCTGTCCGTGCGCGATGTGCACTCGTGCCTCCGGAACATGCCTCTTCATCTGCTCGGCAACGGCGTCGATATTACTGACGCGGTCGTGGACAAAATAGATCTGTCCGGCGCGATGCAGCTCGCGAACGACGGCTTCCCGGATGACGCTCCATTGCATCGCCCTTCCTTTTCCGTCAGCCGGGATGATTTCCGTCATAATGGGGATGCGGTTGCGCGGAGGCGTTGTGATCAACGAAAGATCACGCGCACCGATGAGCGAAAAATGCAGCGTTCTCGGAATCGGCGTCGCGGTCAGCGCCAACGTGTCCACCGAGATCTTGATCTGTCGAAGTTTTTCCTTCGCCCCAACCCCAAAACGATGCTCTTCATCGATGATCAGCAGACCGAGATCTTTGAAGGCGATGTCCTTTGAAAGGAGCCGGTGAGTTCCAATAACGATATCGACGGAACCGCGTTTCAACCCCTCGACGATCTCTTTCTGCTCTTTTGATGATTTAAACCTTGTGATATTTTCGACGCGCGTCGTATACCGCTGTAGCCGATCTTGAAATGTATTATAGTGCTGGAGTGCCAGAATCGTTGTCGGGACAAGCACGGCAACCTGCTTCCCGCCCATCACCGCCTTGAACGCTGCGCGGACGGCGACCTCTGTCTTCCCGAAGCCGACATCACCGCAGATGAGGCGGTCCATCGGAGACGAGCTTTCCATGTCTTGTTTGATATCCATGGTCGCGGTGGCCTGGTCGATCGTGTCTTCATACATGAAAGAGGCCTCGAGCTCCTTTTGCCAATGCGTATCCGGTGCGAAGTTGTGTCCCTGCTCTTTCTTCCGGCGCGCATAAAGAGAAATGATGTCGCGGGCGATATCTTTGATGCGCCGCTTTGCCCTCGCTTTCGCCTTTTCCCATTCACCGCCGCCGAGCTTATTGAGCTTCGGAACATGACCTTCCTGCGATGAGTACTTTTGTACACGATTGATGAAATTGAGGTTCACATAGAGGACATCCTCCTCGAGAAACGACAGCTTGATTACCTCCTGCTCGATGCCCCCGACTTTGATCTTCTTCAAGCCGTCAAAAACCCCAATCCCATGATCAACGTGAACCACATGATCGCCGTGATGCAGCTGCTGCAGTTCCTTCGGTGTGAACCCTTTGAATCGGCGCCGCTTCGCCGTTCCCCGCCGCTTCAAGCGTCCAAATATCTCATGCTCCGTGAACAGCGCCAGCCTGGCCTGCGGATAAACGAACCCCGAGTGAATTGTTTCTGCCAGAAAGATCGGTTGAAGACGCGGCCTTCTGTCCCCATCATCCCGGCTCTCTTCTCTCTGCTCTACGCTCTCAGATCTAAGCTCACCGGTGTCCACCTCCTCTATTAATTCTTTCAGCCGCTTCGATTCCTGCTCATGATCAGATGTCAGAAAAATGGTATAACCATCATCCCTCAGTTTCTCCATGGTCCTGGTCAATTCTTTGATACTGGCATTGATAGACGGCTGGGGGGTGGAGTGAAAATCGATTGCGGATCGTTGTGTTTCGAACATGGTACTGAAGATCTGAACAAAGGATCCGGACTGTTCAAAAATTTCGCCGTACGTAAAAAGATTTGGCGCACCTTCCGCGAAGAGCTCATCGATTTCACGTTCGATGATGGCCGGCTCATCCAAAATGACGATCGCGTCTGTTTGAAGATAATCGAACAGAGATGCACTGAGTTTTTTATCCGAGGAGTCTGTCGTTCTCGCTTGTGCCGGATTTGAAGAATCTGTCAAATCTGTGGACAACGCCGGAACGATGCTTGCCGATTGAAGCTCCCGGATCGATCGCTGGGACAGGAGATCGAATTCGCGGATCGATTCGACCCTGTCTCCCCAGAATTCCATGCGCAGAGGATTCTCACCAACATAGGGAAACACGTCAATGATCCCCCCGCGTACCGCAAAATCGCCATACCCTTCGACGAAACTTTTGCGTTCGAAGCCGTCCCGTTCGAGCCGTCCGATCAGCTTCTGAAAAGGGTACTCACCGGCGACCGTGACTTCAATGACGCTCTCCTGAAACCTTGCGCGGGGCGGAACCTTCTCTACCATCGCCTGAGGCGAAGCAACAATAACGACGTGAGCCGAGGACGAAAGTGATTTGAGAGTTTCGATCTGGGCAATCGACGCGCTCATATCGAGCGACTGCGCTTTGTGAATAGGCCTCGCTCCGAAGAAGCGCACGCTCCCTTCCCCCATCAGCAGCGCGCAGTCGTCACGGAGCTTTTCCGCCTTATCGACGTCCGAAGCGATTAACAGGATCTGTGTGTTGCGTCCCGCCATGATGGCGGCCGCCACAAAGGCCAGCATTGATCCGGCAACTCCCTGCATTGCAAGCCGCTCTCCCACACTGAGCCGACCGACACTTTCACAAAGCCGGCCAAAATTCCCTGATGTGAGAATTAGATTCTTTATTCTCTCCACTATCTGTTATCCGTTATCCGTTATCCGCTACCTGTTACCTTGCGCCAAAGGCGCATCCGCCGCTGGCGGAGAAATATGATATCCACCTGGCTTCTTTTTCACGGGAAAAAAACACTCCACCCCTATCATCCCGGGGTCAATGGGACAATAAGGGCTACATGAAGTTACTCAATACTCGGCTAATTTTCAATCTTGTCCATGAGTGAATGTGATTGAACAATTTTGTACTTTGTCCCGGACGGAATATCGAATGACGAAGATCATCCAAATCAATCAGCACCTCCTGATCCCGCTTTCGGAGCTCGAATTTCGGTTTTCCAGAAGCGGCGGAAAGGGAGGGCAAAACGTCAACAAAGTCGAGACGCGTGTCGAGTTGTTGTTCGATGTCGTGAACTCACCCACTCTTTCCGACAAAGAACGCGAAATGATCCTCACCGATCTCGGGCCGAGGATAGATCCGAGCGGCGTTCTTCGCATCGTGGCTCAGGAATCGCGGAGCCAATGGCAGAACCGGGAACACGCTGTGAAACGGTTCGTCGCTTTGATTCAACGGGCTCTGAAGCCGCGGAGGAAACGTGTCAAGACGAGAACACCCACGGGGGCACGAGAGAAGCGGTTGAAAGAAAAGAAACATCGAAGCGCAAAAAAACAAATGCGCCGGCTGCAGGATGAATAGCGAAAGAACCGGGAGCCGGCGCAACCAAACATTGAATCTCACACGGAGGGTTCGATGATCGTCGTGCTGCTCGTATTACTGATCATTGTCGTCGCTTTACTCATCAAGGTCACTTCCTTCTCCGACAGGCTGCGTACTTTGGAATGGAATCTGCAGAATCTGCAGAGGGTGGTCTCGGAATCAATGTCAAAACTCGCCGGGCCCGGCCTTCAGCCGCCTCCAGCTGCACCTGCCGCGAAACCGGTTTCTTCAACAACAGGCCAACCGACCGTCGTTCCGACCCCAGTCCGCCCGTCAGTCGCGATATCACCACCCACGCCGCAGAGCAAGCCGTCGCGCACGCGTGAAGAATTTGAGGCGTTCATTGGCGGCAGACTGTTGAACAGGATCGGCGCGCTTGCCCTGATCATCGGCGTCGGCTTCTTCCTTAAGTATGCGTTCGACAACGACTGGATCACCGAAACGATGCGCGTCATCATCGGATTCGGTGCCGGCATCGCAACCCTTTTCTTAGGTGTCCGAACCCATCGAAAGGGATACCAGATTTTTGCGCAGGGACTTTTCGGCGCCGGGATTGCAATCCTTTATCTTTCAGCATACGCGGCATTCAGTTATTATCATCTCGTTTCGCAGTTCATTGCATTCGGCCTGATGTCGATCGTAACGATCGTTGCGTTTATTGTTGCATTGAGGTACGACTCGCTGGCGATTTCCCTCCTCGCATGGGCCGGCGGTTACCTCACGCCGGTCCTCCTGAGCACGGGGCAGGCGAACGAAGCTGGATTGTTTTCGTATCTCACATTCCTCGAAGCCGGACTGCTCCTCGTTGCTGCGAGGAAGCCGGCCTGGATCGCGCTCGAGCCGCTCACACTGTTTGGCACGTATGCCATTTTTCTTTCCTGGTATCAATCGTACTACACAGAGCATGACCTCGGTCTGACAATTATTTTCCTATCCGTCTTTTGGGGATTATTTTTCATTGCCGATCTCTATCGCACGTTGAGAGCCGCTTCGACACCCCTGCAGCTTCGCCAGCTCATGCAGCTCTTCAATGCCGGCGTTTATTACACGATCATGTACGTGATGATCGATGCCTCCGAGCATCGATGGATGGGATTGACAACATTGATCATCTGCGCCGTCTACGTCGTCAACGCTGCCCTGCAGCAAAAATATGCTCCGGATTCAAAGCTGGTCGCGCAGAACGCTTTCACGGCAACCATACTGCTTATCCTCGCGACGGCAATTCAGTTCAGCGGCTTTACGACAGTACAATTGTGGTCCGTCGAAGCGATCGTCCTCCTCTGGTGCGCACGGCGATTGAACTTCCGGTACATCGTCTATTTTGCAGCGGGACTCTACCTCGCAGGAGTGTTAAAACTTGCTTCGACGACAGGCGCCTTCGGCTACCCGTCTCCGGAAGGTTTCACGCTCTTGTTTAACCATCGCGCGATGACATACGCCTTACTTGCAGCTTCACTCTGCACGGGCGCGATTCTGGTTCGGACTTTTGCTCAGCGTGACGTGGCGGTGGTCGGGTCGATTTTTCATGCAGCGTGGATCGTGGTTATTTTTGCCCTCTTGACGATCGAGATCAACGATTTCTTTGAACTTCGGATGCTCCGACTCACCGCCGGCAGCCCGGACTATCTGGAGTCTGTCAAGATCATGACAATGATCGGCGCCTGGACGTTGTATGCGCTCCCTCTGGTTTATTTGGGCCTCACGAGATCGCTGCAAACGGTTGCGGTCGGCGGGCTCCTCGTCGTCACGGTGACGTTTTTCATGTCATTGATCCGGGGATTTGCCTTTTCACCGATCGAGGAATTTTATCCCATTCTCAACGTGCGGGCCCTCGCCGTATGTCTTGTGCTCGGCGGGGCGATACTTCATTGCCTCTGGTTGCAGCAGCATGGGACACAATTCACCTGGGCCCGCGATGTCAACACTACTCTCGCCACCGGAGCCGTTGTGTTATTGCTTTGTTTATTGACTGGCGAAACGCGGGATATTTTTGAACGCATGATGGCCTTCACACGGCTGGACATGCAGACGGCGGACCTGACAAAGGAGCTCACGCGTCTTGAAAACCTGAAGCAGATGTCCCTGTCGTCGTTGTGGCTGCTTTACGGGATCGCTCTTATGACCGTGGGGATATGGCGTAGGCTGCGCGGAGTACGAATCGTTGCCATCATATTGTTCGGGATCGCCACATTGAAGATCTTTGTTTATGATCTATCATTCCTCGAGACGCTCTATCGCATCTTCTCCTTCATCGGGCTGGGAATGATTCTCCTCGCTGTCTCGTACCTGTATCAAAAATACAAGTCGCTGATTCTCGAGTAGCGTCTCATGGAGCAGGGAGGTTAGTGCTCCTCTGGCAGGTATCAGTGGGGGTTGGATCGTCAGCTTTTTGTGAGATCGTTCAGTCTTTCCAGAAATTCTTCCGCCTCGCGTTTACCAAATCCCCTCGCTTCAAGGAGATCCTTTGTAATACCCGAGGTGTTCAGCTGTTCGGCAAGAACACACAGCTCGAGCCGAGAGAATTTTTGTGCTTTCAGGATATAGTCTTCGTACGCCTCCCACGCGAGCGGAACGACTTTTCTTGTAATTTCGGCCATCGCATCGGCATAGACGCGAATTTCATACTGCGCGTGAGCATCCATCCGAAGGCGGAGGAAGTGAAACAGATTGTGGAGATCGATCTTCCAATACCACTCGGTATACAGTGATAACGGCAGGTTAATTCTCGCCAGTTCCCTTGCGATATCAGATTCAAGCATCGCTTCATACTCTTTATACATCTGGCTTTGTGACGAAGCGAGGATGTCCAACACCTTCTGACGCAATTCGGCAGGAACTTCTTCTTTTGCGCGGCCTTGTTTGTTTTGAATGCTCTGGAAATGAATCGCCGCGTATTCCGGGACATAGAACTCATCCTTCATCACCGAATACCTGCCGGAGTATTCGTTCACATTCGCCGTCCGGTGGCGGATCCATTGTCGTGCGACGAAGATCGGAAGCTTGACGTGGAACTTCAGCTCGACCATCTCGAACGGCGTCGTATGCAAATGTCGCAGGAGGTAGCGGATGAGCCCGCGGTCTTCGTTGACGGTCTTCGTCCCTTTGCCGTACGACACGCGCGCCGCCTGGACGATCGATTCATCTCCGCCCATATAATCGATGAGGCGGACGAAGCCTGCATTGAGGCATTTGAATTCCTTGTCTAAGATCTCTTCTGCTGCTGGATTGAATACGTGAGCCATGAGTTATTCGGTAAAATGATTGCGGTTCAATTTACAGAGAAGATGGGAAAAATGCCATCACAAACTTACAAATGGAAATGCAATATTGGATGTGGGATGTGAGATGTGAGATGTGGGGATGATTTGTTATTCAATGGTAAATATTACTGTTGTAATTTCCAAGAGTACTTACGGTTAAGCTTTTGATTTTGGCCAACCGACATCGAACAGCCAAAATCGAACCGCCAGCCATCTCTTTGTTTTTCCCTCCCACATTCCGTATCTTTTGACCATGATTAAGGTTGCGGTTGGCATCATCATGCATCATCAGCGAGCCCATGACCCCTTAGCCCACGATTTAAATCGTGGTCTGGTAGATCGTGTGCTTCTCTGCCAGCGAAAAAAAAACGCGCGGTACGGCCTAAAATGGGAATTCCCCGGTGGGAAAGTCGAAGACGGTGAGAACGTTCCCGACTGTCTCCGCCGTGAACTGCGCGAAGAACTCAACATCAGCGCGGTGATCGGCGAACTCTTCCACAAACAACATTATGTGTATCCCGACAGCGGCGCCTACGACGTCGCTTACCATCTCGTCCCGTTGTACTCCGGCGAAATCGTCAACCGGGTTTTTGAATCGTGCGCGTGGGTACCGGTTGCCGACCTGAACAGCTATGATATCCTCGAAGGTAATATGGATGTCGTTCAAAAATTGAAGACAAATAATGGGAAGATTCTCCTCGAAAAACATTAGAACCCTGCAGCGGAGAATCATGTCGTGGTACCGGAAACACCAGCGCCAGCTCCAATGGCGGACCACAACGGATCCGTATGAAATCCTCCTCTCCGAAGTTATGCTCCAACAGACCCAGGTCGCCCGGGTTCAGGAAAAACTGCCGATCTTCCTGAAAAGGTTTCCAACGCTCAAACGACTCGCTTCCTCAACCAAAGCCGACGTGATTCAGGCATGGGAAGGAATGGGTTATAATAATCGCGCAATACGCCTGCGCGAGATGGCAAAAGCAATTATGCTCAAACATGATGGTGAGATACCTCGTGACCCTCAAGCCCTGCAGGAGCTGCCCGGGATCGGGCCGTATTCTGCGCATGCGGCCGCATGTTTCGCATTTCGAAGACAAGTGCCCGTCGTCGATACAAATATCCGGAGAGTAGTGTCCCGAATGCTGTGGCGAATGAAAACGCCCTACGACACCAGAAGCGAGAAAGACATCTGGCGGACAGCCGCCGAAATGCTTCCGGCTGACGCCTACACGTGGAATCAGGCGCTCATGGATCTCGGAGCCGTTCTCTGCACCGCGCGTAAACCTCTTTGCAATCTCTGCCCCGTCGATGACCATTGCGCTTCGCGGCATCTCGGTAACCGCGGATATGGCGGCGCGCGTCAGGCACAGATCCGGAAACCAGAACCTTCGTACGACGGAATACCGCATCGCATCTGGCGGGGAAGAATCATTCAGATCCTGCGCTCGCTCAATGGCAACGGATCGATTTCATTCGAGGAGATTGGAATTGCCCTTAAGCAGAACTTCAAGAAAAATAATTCCCTGTGGCTCTTCAACCTTATCGAGAAACTCCGGAAGGAGGGGTTGGTGGAATCACACACCTCGTCGAACAGGATGCATGTTATGCTCGCGCGAGAATGAAGAAGCCGTCGATACAACTTCCCTTTGATAAGCTTCGTGGGCATCACACCGAGGCGGCCGCGCGCGTCCGTGCGAGGCTGGAACAATTCCGATCCGTTCCGCCGGCCGAGTATTTTTACGAACTGGTCTATTGTCTCCTCACACCGCAATCGAGCGCCGTGAACGCCGGCCGAGCTGTCGGCGTCCTCCGCGAACGCGACCTTGAGCATACCGACGTTGATCCCGAGCCGCTGCTGCATCAAAAGGATTTCTATGTCCGATTCCACAAGACCAAAGCAAAACATCTCATTGCAGTGAAAGATCAATACGGCGTGATTCATCGTCGCCTCATGAACGGAAGCTCGAGCCCGGAGCTCCGCGAATGGCTGGTGAGGAACGTGAAGGGTTTGGGATGGAAAGAAGCTTCGCACTTTCTCCGGAATATCGGCCATCGTGATCTCGCCATTCTCGACCGGCATATACTGAGAAACCTCGTGAAGGTCGGCGTCCTCCGGACATTGCCAAAGGCGCTGACGCAGAAGCGATATTTGTTGATCGAAAAGAAATTCCTCGCCTTCTCGAACGAAATCGGGATTCCGATGGATGAGCTTGATTTGCTGTTTTGGAGCATGGAAACCGGACAGATATTGAAGTGATTTTTGTCAAGACACTCGTCCACAGATTTTCACCGGTTTCGCAGATGGGATCACAGATTGCAGATGTCGCAAATAAGGAGAACTTCATGGTGTTAAATTGGTACGGTGATTGCCATTCGGTTTCTGCTCACAGCTCTATGCTCCCCGCTCCCTCCTCCCGGCTCAACGCCTGGAGGATCTCATGAAGGCTCTGGTGATCGGTGCAGGAATGATGGGGAGTGCGATGGCGTATGATTTGGCGCGCTCGACGGGAGTTGAAAAGGTCGTCCTTGCAGATATCAACGAAGACCATGCGCGCCGGAGCGCAGCTGCCATCGGAAACAACGTTGAGGCGGAAAAGCTCGACATCAATTATTACGACGATGTCGTCGAGCTCATGAAGGGGGTGAATGTCGCCTGTGGGGCAACGAGCTACAATCATAATGTGCTCCTCACCAGGGCCGCGATTGAGGCGGGCGTCCATTTCTGTGATCTTGGCGGGAACATGGATGTTGTCGACAGGCAGTTGAGCATGGATGCGAATGCAAGAGCCGCAAACGTCCTCATACTCCCGAATTGCGGGCTCGCTCCCGGGATGGCGTGTGTCATCGCGGCAGGCGCCGCGAAGAAGTTTTCTGCGGTCGAAGAGATTCACATTCGCGTCGGCGGACTTCCGCAGAAGCCTCAGCCGCCGCTCAACTATCAGCTTGTCTTTTCCGCGGAAGGCCTGATCAACGAATACCTCGAGTCCGCCGAAGTCATTCGGAACGGGGAATTCAGCCGTGTCGAATCGATGGTCGATCTTGAAGAGCTGGAATTCCCGGCACCGTTCGGAAAAATGGAAGCGTTCAACACGTCGGGCGGAACGTCCACATTGACAAGAATGTTTAAAGGGCGGGTAAGAGAGCTCGACTACAAGACGATCCGTTACAGGGGCCATTGTGAAAAATTCAAGACGCTCCTTGATCTCGGCTTCGCAAGCTCAGAAGCTGTTCAGGTGGGAGCGAATGTCTTCACCGCACGAGAATACTTCGAACATCTCCTGCGGAAGAAGCTTCCTGCCAATGGCCCCGACGTCGTCCTCACGCGTGTCACCGTCATCGGAACGCTGAACGGCTCGAAAACAATACTTGCGTATGAGATGATAGATCGCTATGATAGTTCAGCAAAAATGACATCGATGATGAGGACCACGGCTTTCCCAACATCGATCATCGCTCAGATGGTCGTGAATGGAACGGTCACCGCACGGGGCGTTCAGCCGCCTGAACAGTGCGTGCCGCTCGATCCGTTCATCGCCGAGTTGAAGAAAAGAGACATCATCATGAGAGAAACAATCCAATAGGTTGAAATGAAACGCCCATTATCGGTCGTTATTATCTCGAAAGATCCAAAGACATTGCGGGAAGTTCATAATCGGTTTGATGCGCAGACAAGTTTTCCGAGACTAAAGCTTTTCTCGATTTTCTTGCGAGCGATGTTCTCGCTCTGATATTTTTTCACGCAAAGGCGCCAGGGACGCAAAGAAAAGAAAATTATGGCGGATACTAATTCATTTGATATCGTGTCGAAAGTCGACATGCAGGAGGTTGATAACGCAATGAATCAGGCGCGGAAGGAAATCGTGCAGCGTTACGATTTCAAGGGATCCAAATCCTCTATTGAATTGAAACAAAAGGAGCTTGAGATCGTTCTCATTTCAGATGATGATTTCAAGATGAAGGCGGTCGTCGATATCCTCCAGAACAAGTTCGTGAAGCGCAGTGTACCTCTGAAGGCACTGACGTACGGCGGAGTCGAACCAGCCGCCGGAGGAACCGTCCGGCAGGTGATCAAATTGCAAAACGGCATCGATAAAGAGAACGCAAAGCTTATCACGAAGATGATCAAGGATTCGAAGCTCAGAGTCCAGGCACAGATCATGGACGACCAGGTGCGCGTCAGCGGCAAGAACAAGGACGACCTGCAGGAAGTTATGGGCATTCTGAAGCGGGCAGACCTGAAATTTGCGGTGCAATTCACGAATTACAGGTAACGCAGTGCGCTTTCGTCCACTTCTTCTCACGATCCTCGTCATCGCTCCAAGCGTTCTTCATGCCCAAACTTCCCTCCCGATCATTTTTCTTCAGGACTCCGCGCGCACGACACAGCTTGGGATGTTCAATCGCAACGGGATCGTCTACGGATCCCTGGGTGACCTTGCCCGTGCGTTGAGAATCGACACATACAGGGACGATGAGGCGCAGAAATTTGAGCTCCGGACGGAAGCGTTTTCAGTGAAGGTCTCGGCCAACACGATGTTCGTCCTGATCACTGATCATAATCAGAACGGCGACATCTATCAGCTTCCGGTCCCGGTCCGGGTCTCCGCAAACAGCTACTACGCGCCACTGGAATCGTTCATGCCAATTCTCAACTATCTGGTTGCCGAGGACGTCGCCTTTGATCGTCTGAAACACAGAATTCTTGTCGGGCACAGGAAAATTGTTTCGCGGTTCGACGTCGTCGGCATCGACCTTGAGGAAAAATCGAACGGTTATCTTGTCAGGATCAAATGTGCGAACAAGGTGCCGGATTACGAAACCTGGCTGAAGGAGGACGGCGATTATACGTGGCTCTACGTGACGCTGGCAAACGCGCGGGCCGACGTCGCCGCGATCAATCGTTTCCGGCCTTCCGGCATTGTGCGGAAGGTGCTTGTGTTCCAATCCCCTGCTTCGGTCCAGCTCACCCTTAAACTCCGGGCACAGATCAACACACAGGAGCCGATCGTTGCGCAGGGGAGCGACGATATTCTCGTCGCGCTTCACCCGGCGACCGAAGCGCAGATCGCAACGCGCAGGGTCCGCGACTACGAGCGCTCATTGGAACGCGAGCGGAGCAAGTGGAAGCTTGACGTCGTGGTGATCGACGCCGGTCACGGCGGAGAGGATCCGGGAACAATTGGAGTGACGAAGACGAAGGAGAAAGATATCACGCTTGCCATTGCGCTGAAACTCGGCAAGCTTATCCAGAAAAACATGAAGGACGTGCGGGTGGTTTATACCCGGAAGACGGATCAGTTCATTGAGCTCTACCGTCGCGGCCAGATCGCAAACCAGGTGGGCGGGAAATTATTTATCAGCATTCACTGCAACGCAGCGCCAAGAAAACCTCATCCTGCAAACGGTTTTGAGATCTACCTCCTGAGGCCCGGGAAGAACGAAAATGCCCTCCGCATCGCCGAACGCGAGAACGAAGTCGTCAAGCTGGAAGAGGATTATGAGAAGCGATATCAGCAGCTCACTGAGGAAAATTTTATATTGCTCACCATGGCGCAGAGCGCATATGTGAAGTACAGCGAGAAGTTTGCCGACATCCTTCAGCAGGAGATGGGCAAACGCCTCGGCATTGAGAACAACGGCGTGAAACAGGCGGGTTTCTATGTTCTCGTCGGCGCCTCGATGCCGAATGTCCTCGTGGAGACCGCCTATCTCTCCAACAAACACGATGAGAAGTTCTTGAAAACTCCGAAAGGTCAGCAGCAAATTGCCGAATCGATTGTCGGCGGCATCCGGCGCTACAAAACCGAGTATGAGAGATCGCTGCAAGAGGGAAAAGAGATCGGAGCCCGGTAGACTGACCGATGTTCGATAACTTTCGCATATCGACAAAACTCCTGCTGACGATTCTTCCGCTCATTATTCTGGCTGTCGGCATCAGCGCTTACTTCAACAACACGCATCAGGAAAGCGAGATGCTGAAGCAGGCGCAGGCCGCGGCGCGCACCCACAGTGATCTTATCCGTGAATCGCTCGTCTATATGATGACGACGCGTGGGAACGTCGATGATGAATATCTTGTGCGGCTGAATAATGTCCGGGACATCGCTAATCTCCACATTTATTTCCAGGCCGACAGCCTTCACCTGCGCGAGAAGTACAATACGAGCGACCGCCAAACGAAGCTGAGAGCCCGCGAGCGGAAAATGCGGAAACTCTCAGCCGAGGAACGGCTCGTCTTTGTGAGCGGTGAACCGATCTGGCGGCGCAAGGGGAAAGAGTTCAATGCCCTTATTCCGTTTCCGGCGACGAACAGATGTCAGCATTGTCATGACGTCTCATCGGAATTCGTTCTTGGTGTCGCCGAGATGGACATTTCGCTCGATCGCATTTCCGCGTCAATCGAAAGCAATTGGATCCGCTCGATCTGGATCGTTTACGTCTTTACATCGATCGCATTGCTCTTAAGCATGGTTCTCTACCGGTTCATGGTGTCGAGGCGAATGAAGCAACTTGTTGAGGCAACGAAAATCATCGGCGAAGGGAATCTTGATTATCAGATAACGGCAGGCAAATCTAAAGACGAGATCGGCGAGCTTGCCGCCGCATTTGATACGATGAGGACCCGGCTGAAGGGCGCACAGGAGCGGTTGATCCATTCCGAACGGCTCTCGGCGGTAGGGCAGATGGCGAGCTCCATCATTCATGATTTCCGGACGCCGATGAGCACGATCAATCTCGTTGTGGAATCGCTCCAGCAGGGGAAACCTACAACACCGGAAAGAATTCAGGAATGGTACAGAATTATCCGGGAGTCTGTTCTGCGCATGGTGAATATGGCTCAGGAATTGCTCGATTTTTCGAGGGGCGAGATGCGCCTCGACAAGACCGAGTTCTCCGTTGATGAATTCATCTCATTGGTTGAAAAGAGCGTCAAGCTCAATCTTGAACGATCGAAGATTACACTGCGGGTTGAAAGGCAATATACAGGCCCGGCGATCTTCGATCCTGACAGATTACACCGGGCCCTCGTCAACATCATCAACAACGCGCAGGATGCAATGCCGTCCGGCGGAACCGTTCAGGTCACAAGTCTGCGAATGAACAGCGATGTCGGTTTCACGATCTCCGATAACGGAACGGGGATTCCGCCGGAGATCAAGGAGAAGATTTTCGATGCGTTTGTCACCGCCGGCAAGAAGAAAGGGACAGGCCTCGGGCTGGCGATCACCAAACGCATCATCGATCAGCACGGCGGCACGATCGAGGTGGAGAGCGAGATGGGGAAAGGAACAACGTTCCGGATCAGGATACCAGTCAGCTAGTGTTGTGGTTCGGAAATAGTTTGAACAAGTACGGTTTATGTTCTCTGTGAAATCCGAAGCACGATTTTACTGCACCACGAGCACCGGAATGGAGAGCCGGTGTCTTACCTCCGAGATCGACGCACCAAAGAAGATATCTTTCCAGCCGCGGTGGCGGTGGCCTCCCATGACAAGAATATCGATCTTGTGCTCCTCTGAAAGTTTCACCAATTGCTCCGGCACTCGCCCGTAGCCGAGAATCGGGTAGACGATGATCCCGGTCGCACTCAATTGATTCGCAACCGCCTCCAGATGGTCACGGTCCTGCCGCGCCTCGTCATCGTAGGCATCCTGTCCGAAAATCTGTCCGCTCACACCTTCCACGATATGAAAGAGGCACATCACAGCATTGTGCTGCTTTGCCAGCGTTTGTGCATGCGAGAGCACTTTGTTATCCATCGCTCCATAATCAATGGCGACGCCAATCCGGGAATAGTTCTCGGGTATCAGTTCTATGGGCAGAGGGGCGGCCGGCACTGCTTTGAGTTTTCGCCTCCACGATTTCGGAATGGAGATATAGAGTAGTAACATTCCACAGCCGGCAATAACAGGGATAACGGTCAGCCATATCCATATCGCATTGCTTCCGGCTCGCTCCAGCCAATCAATGATGGCAGATGTCAACAGCTTGGCATTGAGGGCGATAATGATGATCGCCGCAACCCACGCAAGGATATTTACCCACAATTTGTTGGCAAACTCCCCCATCTTTGCACGATCGGCCGTGAACTTGATGAGCGGCACGACGGCAAACGGCAATTGCAGACTGAGAATAACCTGGCTCAGGATCAGCAATCCGTACGATCCTTGTTCACCCTGAATGGCAATCACGAGCACTGCGGGAATGATGGCAAGAGAGCGCGTCAACAATCGGCGGAGCACCGGACGGATGCGCAGGCGGAGAAAACCCTCCATCACTATTTGCCCTGCGAGCGTGCCGGTGAGGGTGGAGCTTTGACCTGCAGCGATCAAAGCGATCGCGAAGAGCGTGCTTGCAAGAGTTGTTCCGAGCAGCGGGGTAAGCAGCTGGTGTGCCTGCTGAATCTCTGTAACAATAATGCCGTTACGAAAGAAAACGGATGCGGAGACGATAAGAATGCCGCTGTTGACAAAGAAGGCCGCGTTCAGCGCCACCGCTGTATCCACAAGATTATACTTGCAGGCGATGCGCTTCCCTTCCTTCGACTGTTCGACGCTGCGTGTCTGCACAAGAGCGGAATGCAGATACAAATTGTGCGGCATGACCGTGGCTCCAAGGATCCCGATGGCTACGTACAGGCTTTCGGAGGTCAGCTTCGGAGTAAATCCGGACGCAATGTTAGCCCATGCGGGCTCCGAGAGAAATACCTCGATCCCGAAACAGATGCCGATTGTCGAGATTAGCATGATAATGAATGCTTCCATTTTCCTGATGCCGAGATGCTGGATGACAAGGAACAACATAGTATCGAAGCCCGTGATGATCACGCCGTACAGAAGCGGCACTTTCAAAAGGAGGTTCAGGCCAATGGCCGTGCCGAGCACTTCGGCGAGGTCACAAGCGGCGATGGCAATCTCACACAACACCCAAAGCGTGAACGCCACCGGTTTCGGATAATTGTCGCGGCATGCCTGCGCGAGATCGCGCCCCGTGACAATGCCCATGCGCGCCGATAGCGTTTGCAGGAGTACCGCCATAAGATTCGACATCAGCAGTACCCAGATGAGCTGATAACCGAACCGGGCCCCTCCTTCCAGGTCAGTCGCCCAGTTACCGGGATCCATGTAACCGACGCTGACGAGATACGCGGGTCCGGCAAAGGCAAACATGCGTTTGATGAATCCTGCATTTTTCGGGACATCCACTGTCCGGTGAACCTCGGACAGAGAGACAACAGGATGTTCCGTGTCCACGCTCATGACAACTTCCCAAAGATGGCATCTCCCAGCTCGCGGCTGATGAAACGCTCTCTGCGGCCCACCTTCACCTTCAGTGAGCCATCGAACTTCATTATCTGTTTCACAAGTATTCTCGTCTTGAGTTGCAATCCAAGCTCGGCAGCGTGCTGGAGCACATCGGGATCGTCGGTCACCCGGACGATTGTCACGGCGTCGCCCGACTCGAATTCCGTCAATGCCGTCTGTTCATCGTTCTTGATCTCTCCATCCCTGTCGGGAATCGGATCGCCGTGCGGATCGAACTTCGGATAGCCAAGCAGACGGTCAAGGCGACGGTCAAGCTCGTCGGACGTAACATGTTCAAGCTGTTCGGCCTCGCCGTGGATTTCATCCCAGCGATATCCAAGATATTTGACGAGGAACATCTCCCAGAGTCGGTGACGACGTACCATCCGCAGAGCCAGCTTCTTTCCCGACCCCGTGAGGAGCACACCTTTGTACGGTGTATACTGAATCAGCATTTTCGTTGAAAGCTTCTTCATCATATCCGTCACCGATCCGTCGCCAACACTGAGGTGCTTCGCCAGTTCCGACGTTGAAACCGGCTTACCGTGCTGTCCCAGCTTGTAGATTCCTTTGATGTAGTCTTCCGTCGACTGATTGACCATGTTTCTCTCTAATTTAGGTATGCCTAAATATAAGTTTTGGTTTGCACAAAAGCAAGCGTCGGCATAACTCCTCCCTGGCGGACTTCATGGTGAAGCTATGCGGATTCGCGTTTCGGGGAGGGAACGGCCTACGACACCGCCGGGGTTTTCTTCACGAAGAAAACATTGTAGAGAATCATAAGGGCTGTCGATCCGAAACCGATGCCGGCAAGAATCGACCACATCATGGCGGGATTGAACGACTGCTTTAAGTAGGTTTCAACCAGCCAGCCCGAAAGGGGACCTGCGACGAATGAGCCAATTGCGACGGGCAGGAATGCGAATCCCATGAATGTTCCCACCTGTTCCTTTGGTGCGAGTGCGCTGACGTATTCATAGAAGCGTGGTGCCTGTGTTGCCTCACCGACAGCAAAGAGTGCCATAGCAATAATCGCCATTGTAATGGTCGGTGAACTTGCGATCAACACCCAGGAGCAACTCGCGATGAGGAATCCGAGCGTCATCGCCGTTATTGGTTTCCACTTCTTCACGAGTGCGGTAATCGGAACCCCGACCAGGATGATCGTCCACGCGTCGACCGTCTCCAGCAGCTCAAACTTCTGATATTTCAAGACATCCGTGACGTAGAACGGAAAGGAATAGAATATCTGCCAGAACATGATCCAGAAACCGGAGAAAATTACGAGGAAGAGAATGAAGCGCGTGTTTTTGAACACCAACAACATATCGTAGAATACCTGGCCGAGCGTCCTCTTGTTTGCCGCTTCTTTCACTGCTTCGGGTTCCTTGAAGAAAATGATCGTGCCAAGAAAGAGGAAAAACGACGTGACCGATGACATGACAAGGACAAATTCGATCCCCAGATTTTGTCGCACTTGGAGTGCAAGAATCGGGCCGATCGCGCCGCCGATATTGACAAGCGTATAATAAATCGAATAGCCCATCGAGCGCGATTCTTCCACAGACGTCTTGGCCACTGTGCCCACAATGCATGGCTTGATCAATGAGCCGCCCACGGCGGTCAAGAAGAGGACAATCACCATATACGGCGTCTTGCCGATGACGCCCACGATCGACTGGCCAAACTCCAATCCGGCGAGGCCGATGAGAAAGTACCCCACGGTAAAAAATGCAAAGCATGCCGAGAGCGTTTTCTTGAAGCCGTATCGGTCAACGAACGTGCCTGCGACAATCGGGAGAGAATAGAGGACGCCTGAAAACAACCCCGCCAGTGAGCCGGCGACCTGCGCACCCAAACCAACTTTCGTTGCAAGGTACACTGTTAACACCGCCTTTGCTCCGTAGAATGCAAATCGCTCGAAGAGTTCAAGTGTATTTGCAATCCAAAACGTTGGATGAAACCCTGTGCGAATTTTTTGGATCCACTCCATCATCGGAAGTACTCCTCGTGGTTCATGAGAAACTCGTCATGCCTGGGTTTAAAACATTGGAAAGTATAGTGAAACAATGGCTGAGAATCAAGGGGATATGAGCAGGGAGCGTAGAGCAGAGAGCGGGGAGCAAAAAATGGTTAATCGAAGGTGGACATCAAAAAATCTGCCGGAAGAAACAGGATCACAGGAAAACAAATAATAACTAATGACCATTGAGCTCCGCCAGTCCGAAGGATCCCTTTGGGTAGAGGGAGATGACGAATGACGGGCAACCGGCCAGGTGGGAGGTTCAAGTTTCATGTTTCAAGTGCGGGTGTCGCTTTACTAAGTTCATTTTTTACGCCACAGGAGCATAAAATCCGAAATCCACAATCCGAAATCCGCAATCTCTTTTGTTCCTCTTACATTTTTTATGTATCTTTCCTTACTTTTCACCAACGGGAACAACCACCTACAACATTCGTCAACGCAAACGCCATGATTTCTGTGCCGGACTATGTTCAGAACGTCAAACTTCGTCTCTGGGTTGAGGAAACGGCCCGTCTCTGCCAGCCGGCCGGGATTCATTGGTGTGACGGATCGGACAATGAATACGGCGACCTCTGCAATCAGCTTGTAGAATCGGGAACATTCATCCGGCTGAACGAGAAGCTGCGACCAAACAGCTTCCTTGCGCGTTCCGATCCGGGCGACGTCGCAAGAGTCGAAGATCGTACGTTCATCTGCAGTCTTCGGAAGGAGGATGCGGGACCGACGAACAACTGGATCCATCCGAAGGAGATGAGAGAGACGTTGAGGCGTCTGTTCCGCGGTTGCATGCACGGAAGAACGATGTACGTGATCCCCTTCAGCATGGGGCCGCTCGGTTCCTCCATTTCTCACATTGGTATACAGATCACCGACTCGCCGTACGTTGTCGTCAGCATGAAGATCATGACGCGCATGGGGAGGAAGATTCTCGATGCACTGGCCGGACATGAATTTGTGCCTTGTCTGCATTCGGTTGGAATGCCGTTGGCGCCTGGCCAGAAGGATGTCCCCTGGCCATGCAACAGGGACCAGAAGTATATTGTCCATTTCCCGGAAGATCGCTCCATCTGGTCGTTTGGCAGCGGTTACGGCGGCAACGCGCTCCTCGGAAAAAAATGTTTTGCTCTGCGCATCGCTTCGATCATGGCACGCGACGAAGGCTGGCTCGCCGAGCACATGCTGATCCTCGGCGTTGAATCTCCGGGCGGAGAAAAGTCGTATGTCGCGGCTGCTTTCCCGAGCTCTTGCGGAAAAACAAATTTTGCCATGCTGATCCCTCCCAACGCATTCAAAGGATGGAAAGTTACCACGGTCGGCGACGACATCGCATGGATCAAACGTGGACCCGACGGAAAACTTTATGCCATCAATCCCGAAGCCGGTTATTTCGGCGTTGCGCCGGGCACTTCGTACAAAACAAACCCGAACGCGATGGAGTGCATTCGGGCAAATACGATCTTTACCAATGTCGCGTTAACACCCGACGGCGATGTTTGGTGGGAAGGGATGACGGATGCTCTACCCGACAAGCTCACCGACTGGCAGGGCCGGGCGTGGACACGAGATTCCAAACATCCCGCCGCACATCCGAATGCCCGCTTTACAGCGCCGGCAACCCAGAATCCGATCATCGATCCCGCGTGGGAAGACCCTGGCGGTGTTCCGATCAACGCGTTGGTTTTTGGAGGGAGACGCAGCCGTGTTGTCCCGTTGATCTATCAATCGGCGAACTGGAACTTCGGCGTCTACATGGCGGCCACCATGGGCTCCGAAACGACGGCCGCCGCCGCAGGCGAAGTCGGACAGGTCCGCCGCGATCCGATGGCCATGCTTCCCTTCTGCGGCTACCACATGGCCGATTATTTCAACCACTGGCTGCAGTTCGGAAGAAATCTTCCTAACCCGCCTCGGATCTTCGCGGTGAACTGGTTTCGCAAGGACGAAAGCGGAAAATTTCTGTGGCCCGGTTACCGTGAAAACATGCGTATCCTGAAATGGATCGTCGAACGGGCCCACGGTCGCGGGTATGGTATCGAAAGTCCGCTCGGCTGGGTTCCCCGTTACGAAGATCTTATCTGGGAGGGGCTCGAAGAGTTCACGGCCGAGAAATTCAACGAAGTCATGTCGGTCAACAGCGATGAATGGAAAAACGAGCTCCAGTCACAGCAGGAATTGTTCTCAAAACTTTACGATAAGCTTCCAAAGGAATTCATCTTCATGCGGGAATTGATTCTGTCAAGTGTTTGGCGTTCTCCGAGAACATGGGAATTGTAACTCCGTGAAAGCCATCCGATTTCATAATTTCGGCGGTGTCGAGGTTCTTCGGTATGAAGACGCACCGAAACCGGTGGTCGGCCCGAATGATGTGTTGATCCAGTTAAGGGCCGCAGCACTAAACCATCTTGATATCTGGGTGCGAAGCGGCGCTCGTGAGCGCAGCATTCCTCTGCCTCACATTCCGGGCTGCGACGGCGCCGGAGTCGTCGCCGAAGCCGGTAACGCCGTGACACGCTGTAAACCCGGCGACCGCGTATTGATCTCTCCCGGACTCTCCTGCGGAGGCTGCGAAAAATGCCTTGCGGGACGCGACAACCTCTGCGCCGAGTATCGCGTTCTCGGCACGAAGGAAGACGGAACCTGCGCCGATTTTGTAAGTGTCCCTTCAACGAACGTCCTTCCTATTCCCCAGGGATTGGATTTTCACCAGGCGGCGGCGGTCCCGCTCGTGTTTCTCACGGCATGGCACATGCTCGTCTCACTGGCAAAAGTTGGGCCCGGTGAGACTGCTCTTGTCCATGGCGCAGGGAGCGGCGTAGGCTCCGCGGGTATTCAGATCGCCAAGCTTTTCGGCGCGCGTGTTATTGCTACCGCAGGCTCGGAGGAGAAGCTCATGAAAGCGGCGCAGCTTGGAGCCGATGAGTTGATCAACTATCGGGACAAAGATTTTGTTGAGGAAATAAAACGGATCACGCAAAAACGCGGAGTTGATGTCGTGTTCGAACACGTCGGCGGTGAAGTGTTCGAGAAAAGCATCACGATCCTCGCAAAAGAAGGACGGCTTGTCACGTGCGGTGCGACAACCGAATATCTTGCGAACATCGATATCCGATACGTGTATTCCCGCCATCAATCCATTCTTGGTTCCTGGATGGGTGGTAAGCATGAGCTTATCGAGGTTCTGAAATTTTTCGGGACGGCAGCACCGCCGGATCGCCATCTCCTTCCTGTGATCGATGAGGTTTTTCCTCTCGCTGAAGCAGCGCAAGCACATCGAAGAATGGAGGAGCGCAAGAACTTCGGGAAGATCGTGCTCAGCATTCCAGAAAACGTGTAGACCACATCCGACGTGTCAAGGAATAGCATAATGAAGAACGGAAACGGTTATTTCCCAATCTGCCTCCCGGCAGAGCAGAATCATGAGCGCGAAACTCACGGACAGGGCTGGCAGGGAGAAACCGTGGAGGAAAATATCGAGCTCTGCAAGTATCAAACCATTGAGCCGGTCTTCAGAAAATTCCTTCCGAAGCAGGGGAAGATTCTCGAAGCGGGCTGCGGCCTCGGACGGTGGGTGTTCTACCTGCGCCAACTTAGCTACGACATCACAGGCATTGACTTGTCGGATACGGCCGTTCGACTTGCGAAGGAGTTTGACCCGGATGCCCAAATCGATGTCGACGATGTCCTTCACACACGCTATGCCGATCGCTCGTTTGACGCGGTCATTTCTCTCGGCGTCGTCGAGCACTTCGAAGACGGACCTCAGCTTGCATTCAGAGAAGCCAGAAGAGTGTTGAAGGAAGACGGCCTGTTCTTTGTCGCCGTTCCCTTTCAGAATATGTTTAGGAAATTAGTGATCTATCAGATCAGAAGGCTCCGCCGCCTGGAATGGGCGCTGCGCAATACGCCAATCGCTTTTGAGGAATATCATTACGGCAGGGACCGAATAATGGCTTTGCTCCACGAATCGCAATTCGAAGTGATTGACACCATCTACGACGATTTCAAGTATCCGAAGAACATGGCCATGTACGCCGATTCCCGGTTCTTCCGATCCGAGAGGAAGTGGGAGTTGAATTCGTTCGGCCAGATCCTCGACAGGGGAATGCGGGCAATTTCGCCCTGGTTCAACGCTGCAGGAATACTCTGTGTCTGCAGGAAGAGCATTTCCGCGTCACACTCGACGAGCTAACTCAATATGCTACTAACGTTCTCCGACATCGAATCAGCATACACTCTCCTCAGGCCCGTCGTTCACAAGACGCCTCTCCTCTCGTCGCGCACATTCAACCGACAAAACGGCAACGAAGTATATTTCAAGGCAGAGAACTTTCAACGGATCGGTGCGTTCAAGTTTCGCGGTGCGTACAATAAGATTTCCTCTCTCTCCGATGCCGAAAAGAAACGCGGCATCGTAGCCCACTCCTCGGGAAATCATGCCCAGGGTGTTGCGCTCTCCGCAAAGCTTTTCGGCATCAAGGCCGTGATCGTCATGCCGCACGACTCCGTGAAAAGCAAAGTTGACGCCACGAAAGGATACGGCGCCGAGGTCGTCTCCTGCGGAAACACGACGAACGATCGGGAACGAACGACCGACGAGCTCATGCACAAATTCGGCTACACGCTCATCCATCCGTACAACGATGAGAAGCTCATTGCCGGACAGGGAACGCTCGTCCTTGAGATCTTCCACGAGATCAAGGATCTCGATTACCTCTTCGTCCCGATCGGCGGCGGCGGGCTCATCGCCGGTTGTGCGCTCGCGGCGAAGAACCTTTTCCCGAATGTCCGAGTCATCGGCGTTGAAACGGAGGGCGCGAACGACTGTTATCAATCATTTCGCCGGAAGAAGATCATCAGCCTCGATGCGATCAATACGATTGCGGACGGGATGCGCACGCGATCCGTCGGGCCGATAAATTTCGAAGTCATCATGAAGTATGTTGATGATGTCATCACAATCAGGGATGAAGAGATCTTTCCAATGATGAAATTCTTTTTTGAGAGGATGAAGATCGTCGTTGAGCCGACGGGCGCCGTAGCTCCTGCCGCAGTTGCGCGGAATTCTCTCAATATTCAGGGGAAGAAGATCGCAGCTGTTATCAGCGGCGGGAATGTGGATCCGGCCCTATTTCACTTGATATTATTGAAATGATTGATATTTCATTTCAATGATATCAATCATCTCAAGTGAATTAACCAGTTCAATCATTTCAAGCCCATCATGCTTTCAGTGCCCTGAACTTCATCATCTTCTCCGTCGCAAGAACCCGTCGACACTCAAGTTTTTCCCGCCCAAAATTGATGAGGAGTGCAATCTCCAGCCCTGTGACACCAATGTATTTGAGGACCTGAAAGAGATGCACATTCGTCAGTGCATGGACTGATTTGATCTCGAGAATAATTTTCTCTTCTATAAGAAAGTCGAGATAGTTCATGCCCAAAAGGCTATCGCGGTAAAGAAAAGGAACCGGCCTTTGAGGTTCAAATGAAATGTGCTGTTCTGAGAATTCGATTTCCAGGGCCCTTTGATAATACTCTTCCGGGAAACCAGGACCCACCTCGGAATGAATTTTCATGCAGATCCCGTTGATGCGATAACACAGGGCGTTGATCTCGTCCGTGATGTGTACTTTGTACATGCCTCCTCCGAATTGTGGTTGGTAGGGGATAATTGACTTGAAATTATTGATATGATTGATATCCAATTTCAATAATATCAATCATCTCAGCAGGGTATGATTCACTTGATATTATTGAGATGATTGATATGTGATTTCAATAATATCAATCACCTCAAGTGAATCATACATTTCAATAATTTCAATCATATCAAGTGAATCAATCATATCAAGTGAATCATACATCTCGACCATCTCAAGTGCGTCACGCCTTCGCCAGCGCTTGACGGAAATCACCGATAAGATCCTCTACCCCCTCCACCCCCACTGAGATCCGGATCATCCCCGGCGAAACGCCGTGCAGAGCTAACTCCGTGTCGCTCATATTGATGTGCGATGAATACACCGGGATGCTTACCAGCGTTTCCACGCCCCCAAGCGACATTGCATTGATGGCGACTTTGAGATTATCTGCAACCTTCACCGCCGCCTTCACGCCACCCTTAACCTCGATCGTCACCATTCCCCCGAAGCCGCACATCTGCCGCCGCGCCAGTTTGTGCTGAGGGTGAGACTTCAACCCGGGATACAGAACCCGGCTGATCTTTGGATGCTTTGCCAATGCCTTCGCCAGCGCGAGCGCGTTTTCATTCTGTCGCATGACGCGTAATTCGAACGTCTTCAAGCTCCGGTCGAGCAGATACGACATGAACGGATCCGGGCATGCGCCTAAATGCTTCGCGAGGTCTTTCGCTCTCTTGATAAAGGCTTTATTGCTGATGAGCACACCTGCCATGATGTCGGCATGCCCGCCCAAATATTTCGTCGCGCTTTCCATGATCACATCGACGCCGAAAGCAAAGGGGTTCTGGTTCACGATCGTTGCGAATGTGTTGTCGATGATGATCGTGATCTTCGTACGGAATTCCTCCTCGGCCCTGCGCGTGAACTTCACGAGCCGTTCGATGTCGACAAGCGTGAGGGTCGGGTTCGTCGGTGTTTCGAAGTAGACAACCTTCGTCTTTGGCGTAATGAGATAGAGCAAATCTTCAAGTGATCGCGGATCGACATAATTCACATTGACGCCGTAGTGCGGCAGCGTATCCCGGAAGAATCGGTACGTCCCGCCGTAAAGCGCAGGCGTGCTGACGATTTCATCGCCCGTTCCGCAGAGTGCGAGGATCGCAGTGGAGATCGCTGCCATGCCCGACGCGAACAGGGCACATGATTCGGCGCCTTCCATGAGCGCGATGCGATCTTCCACTTCGTTCGTCGTAGGATTGTGATAACGGGTGTAGACGAGGACGGTCGGATCCCCTTTCGCGTAACGGATCGCATCGTTCGAGTTTTCGAAGCGGTACGTGCTGGTTTGGTAAATCGGCGTTGCCACGGGGCCTTTGAAAGCGTGAAGGTGCTTGCCGTGTATGGCTTTTGTGGCAAGAGAGAGAGGATGCGATTTGGAGAGCATATGAGATGATGAGATAGTGAGTATATGAGATGTTGAGTACATGAGATTTTGAGATGATGAGATTTTGAGATGACAAGATTATGTACTCATCATCTCCAATACTCCCAATCTTCATCTCGCACACGTCTGCGCCCTTCCTCCATCAATACTGAAACTCCCGCCCGTGATCCATCCCGCCCGGTCAGAGGCCAGGAAGAGAATCAGCTCCGCGACTTCCTCAGGTTTTCCCACTCTTCCGATCGGATGGGTCGTCTTGCTGTGCTCGAGGAATTTTGTGTAGGCATCCTCCTTCATCCCGCTTGTGCGATGGAGGTTCGTCACGACCACACCCGGATCGATTGCATTGACGCGAACTCCTTTCGGTCCAAGCTCGAGGGCGGCGCAGTGCGTAAGCTGATCGACTCCCGATTTGCTCACGCAATATGCGAGAACGTTAGGGAAGGATCGTATGCCGGTAACACTCGAAACGTTGACGATATTTCCCTTCCGCTTTATAATAGAGGGAAGAGCAAGCTGCGTGAGCCGGAAGACCGAACGCAAATTGATGTCCATCATCGTGTCCCATTGCTCAAGCGTCGTATTCTCGATGCTGCCGTTAGCGATGATCCCCGCAGCATTGACGAGCACATCGATCCCACCGAAGCGTTCGATCGTTTGATCTACAACGCGCCGTCTCTCATTCTCCTTCGTAAGATCGGCGGCAATGATTTCCACGTGATCAGCGGGGAGCGTAGAACAGAGAGCGTTAAGTTCGTTTTGGCGCCGCGACACAAATGCCACCTTCGCTCCGCGCTCCACGGCCATCAGCGCTGTCGCTTTGCCTATGCCGCTTGACGCGCCAGTAACGAGAAAAATTTTGTTATTGTATTCACCGTTGAGCATTTTTTACTTTTTTGCGCCTGCGGCGGAAATTTTTACTTTCCCAGTCAATCGTCATTTGTCATTTGTCATTGATTGCTTCAAGCAGGCGTCTCGCTCGCGCAAACACCCCATCGAACATTTTCTCTGTCAGCCGGCCTGTGAACGTGTTTTGTTGGCTCGGATGATAGGAGCCGATGAGGACAAGCCGATCACTGAGTCGTACTTCCGTGCCATGTTTGAACCGGGGCCGTTTGGCAAGTGCTGCTATCTTCAACTCCTTTGTCGCGTCAAAGCCGACATCAAATGCCATTTTGCCTAAGCCAAGAATTACGCTCACGTTGGGCAGGAGCCGAAGCTCTTCCAGCAGATATCTCCGGCAGTTGCGGAATTCTTCACGTGACGGCTTATTGTCCGGCGGGGCGCATCGCACGGATGCCGTAATATAGCAATTCTGCAATTTGAGTCCATCATCCTTTGACTCGGAGGAAGACTGATTCGCGAATCCAAACTTCTTCAATGCTCTGAAGAGCCAATCACCGCTCCGGTCGCCGGTGAACATCCTCCCCGTCCGATTTGCGCCGTGTGCAGCGGGAGCCAATCCGACAATGAGCAGCCCGGCATCGACATCGCCAAAGCCGGGCACCGGTTTTCCCCAATACTCCCAATCGGCAAACCGCGCAACCTTCCTGACCGCTACCTCTTCCCTCCATGCGACAAGGCGCGGACAGAGAGTGCAGTGGACAATTCGACGATTGAGTTTGTCTATTCGATCCACAGCTCTGTTGTGGGCTGATCGATTCTGGTGCGGCATGATGGTTATCATGGAGAAAACGCTTCGGACAAAATTAAAGAAAATCTTTGACTATTCAAATAATGTTTTGCATCTTCAATAACCGTTTCGATGACGATGAAACACTCTCTTCGCCTCTGGATAATCGCATTCCTCATCACTGCCGCATCGGCGGCCTACCAGCGCCTCACCGGTCCCACGCATCCGATGTCGGGTGACGTGGCCATCGATGGTACGCCCATCCACTACTCTCTTCCGCGAAGCCATGGCGGCCCCGACGATTGCCCGGTCGAACTGACGACCAACGACGATCAGGTTCGCGGGATTATTGAGTGGAAGCCCCACAACTCAAATGATGAATGGACCAGCACGGAAATGAAGTATGCCAACAGGGAGCTCTCGGCCCAATTGCCGCACCAGCCGCCCGCGGGGAAGCTCGACTATCGTATCACGCTGACGAAAGCCGGCGAGAAACGACAGCTCCCTGCATCTGATCCTCTGGTCATCAGGTTCAAGGGGGATGTGCCGCTGCTGATTCTCATCCTTCATATCCTCGCCATGTTCGGCGGCATGCTCCTCTCTGCGCGCGTAGGCCTCGAGGCACTCCAACGCGATGCCCAATTCAGTAAACTTATTTTGTGGACGATCGTATTCTTATTCGTTGGCGGCTTGATTCTCGGCCCTGTCGTGCAATGGTACGCGTTCGGCGTATTCTGGACCGGCTGGCCCGTGGGCACGGATCTGACCGACAACAAGACGGCCGTCGCTTTGATCTCCTGGATCATCGCGGCGATCATGCTCAGAAGATCGGCTCATCCCTCACGCTGGGCGCTTGCCGCATCTCTCATCACGCTTGCTGTGTATCTCATCCCGCACAGTGTCCTTGGCTCCGAGCTCGATTGCAAATCGGTTCGCTGAACTCTACTACGGCGCTTTGAGGTCCAACGTTAGAACAACGCGTTCCTTCTTTATTCTCGCCTTTTGTCACCACCTTGAATATCCCTCCGGATATTCTTACCTTTCCCTTGCACTTGCCGATCGGGATGACCGCAGATCATGGGATGAATGGAAAATGGAGCAATGAAAAAATGTGTAAATGAACAAATTCTTCCAGCCCGTTGGTGTAATGGCGCAAGCCGTTTTCCCCGGCGGGTTTTATGGTTCTAAATGGCAACAAATTTTGTCGTCGACAGCTCTGCGGCCTCAGTATCAATTCAAAACTACGGCGGCAATGTGCGCTGGGCACGAGTCACCTGTACATTCAAGTACCATTATCTTCTCTTTCGTGGCACGCTTGAACATCTCTCATTCTCAAGCATGGGAACTGCTTCGGAGGTAAATAACAGACAGCGCTCTCCGGATCCTCCCAATGTCGTCAAGCGATGGGACTCCGGCTTTTGGATACCGGATAGCCTCGTCTATGATGACAGCGCAACCGTGCTTTGTACCATCAGAGGTTCCCTGTTTACGGCAGATACGAATGCCGGACCAGCGGGGTCCTATGTTTGGATGAATAGCATCACGGTTCCAATACAACATTAGGGAAGGCAAACTCAACATTAGCTCCTTGATGATCTGCGATTGAAGGGCTTGTCGTTTGAGTGACAAAACCGTCTGAACCACTGATTTACGCAGATTATGGGATTACACTGATTGATTATGCTCAGCAGTAACACTCAGCGAAATCAGATCATCAGTGTCAATCAGCGGTTCAGACATCTGAGCATTGATTCACGAAGATTATAGGATTACACTGATTGATTATGCTCAGCAGTAACACTCAGCGAAATC
>JGI1357J11328_10000203_pt1 | contig 53139 bp, 50 predicted proteins | sample Subgrocontami54m_FD_11328 | JGI IMG/M metagenome (IMG submission 11328)
GTCCCGCCGCCAAGACACATCTATTGATCCCCGCCATTGACCTGATCCACCCGTTGATTCGCCTCGGGACCGCCGTGCCGTTGATGAGGCGGCGTATGCTTTTAACCCGCACCCTTCCCATTTCGCTTCGATCAGGGGAAAAACCTGTTCGAATCGTTCGCATTGGAGGGGGATTGCCCGGAAGAATGTTTTTCCTGATATTCTTGCTAAACTGAGACTGGTACATGATAAGTTGGATACCGTGAACGGAATAATAATACGGCTGCTGTGCCTGACGGCACTTGTTCTGCCTGGTCTGGCATGGGGCGACGCGGAAATGAAGCAGCCACGCGCCGACGTCTACGGCGATAGCGTTACGCGCTACGCAGACTGGCTCTTCGACGGCCCCGAAGGAAGGGGCTTTCCATATTATCTTGAGCAGAACTATCGGCGTTATGCCAAGCACGAGGATAACGCTCACGATTTTGTGAATGCGGCTAAATTTCTCGCCCGCGCGGAAGCGGTAGAACGGGGCGAGCGGGTGGACCCGGAACCGCTGGCGCACCGCACGCTGCCTGCTTATGCCGTCAAGGACCTGTCGTCGGCGCGGGAGCGTTTGGTCGGGGTGCTGAACATAGGCGCCCGCGGCACTCATCCCAAACAAGCCGCGCAGGCCCAGGTGATGTTCGATTGCTGGCTGGAACAGCAGGAGGAAAATATCCAGCCGCACGATGTACACGCCTGTCGCCAGGGTTTTGAAGCAGCCATGGCCAGGATCGAACCGCCGCCGTTGCCGCCGGCAATGCCCGCGCCCGCACCGGTGATGCCGGCGAAATGTCCGGAGCTGTCATGTCCCAGGAGCCCGCTCTCATTTATCGTTTATTTCGACTTCGACCGCCATGAGCTCACGACGGCGGCCCTGGATATCCTTCGACAGGTTGTAACGGCGATCCGGGAGCGGAATCCCGCGCGTGTCACCCTTACAGGACACGCGGACCGGGCCGGGGCTTTGTCTTACAATGAAACCCTCTCCAAGCGGCGGCTGGACGTGGTAACTGACTGGCTGCGGCAAGCCGGTGTTACGGATCAACAACTGTTAGCCGGCACTTACTTCGGCGAGCGCAAACCCCGTGTGGTAACCCCGGATGGTGAGCGCAATCCCGAAAACCGCCGTGTGGAGATTAATTTCGAGTGACGGTTTATTGACGATCCAGCCGGAAATTTCGCGGCCAAATAGCAACTCCGCAGTTCGCCTCAGCGAAAGATCGTCAGTTCGATTACCCGCCGTTCGATGACGGCGATTATCTGCTTATAAGCCAGCGATTCGGGACCGCCGAAGACCCGCTTGAATTCAGCATCCGACATGAATTCCGGCAGATCTTCGGTCAGCGGAATGATGTCCTGATCCGAGATTCCCCTCGCAACGATATACTGAATTTTGCGCGCCGACGCGGCGTCTTTGCTTGCGAATTCGCCGAAGCGACTGCCGGCGCGATTGGCGGCTATATCGTTGAATGAAAAACCGCTTCCGCCGCGCGAGTCGGCATATTCCTTATAGAGGCCAACGGCGTCGGAAAAGGCACCGCTGGCCTTTGCTGCCAATGCCGCCGAGACCATGAAGTGTTTGGGAAAATCGTCGCGACCTTTGAGCAAAACGGTGCGGGCAACCGCGCGCGGCCAGTGGCTGGCAGCAGGAACGATCTCTTCAAGCCCCCTCCCGGTCACATAAAAACTCAGAACGAAAATTGCCGCGCGATTTTCCTCCGGCGGATCGCCTGCGCGTGATCGCTCCTGAGCGAGTTGAAACAGCGGCACCAATAATTCCGTCAGCGCCATACTTGGGGTCGAGATCGTGCGCGTGATCTCACTGAGGCGCTGTTGGTAAAATTGCAGGCGCGAACTGTCGGGGTGCGACACCAGGGCGCTGCGCAAATTTCTCTTCAGGATTTCGTTCCACTCGAAGGTTACGGCGAGCTGTCCCTGATTTACGTCAATTTTCCGGACGGCCCTGAACAATGCCTGAAGATTATTTTCGCCGACCCAATAAATAAGGGAACGCATGAGCAGCCAGTCCGCCACGAATCCCGGAACAGGCAGGCGACCGACGCGCAGGCTCGCAAAACGCGGCAATGGCGTGGCCTCGGTTAATTCCGCGTGCACGTTTACGTACAGCTTGGCGGTGATTCCGGGCACAGGCAGGCTCGCGGATACCCGGGCATTGTTGCCCGCCAACGCAACGCGCGCGCTGCCTTTAAGGAATTTGTCTGCCAGGTAATTCGCCACCAGGTCGAGATCTTTTTCGCCAAGAGAAATCGTGCGCAGCTCGCCGGCGCGAAGCGAGCGCGGGTCATGATTATCGAGAATCCACCTGGCCCGCTCGATGTTCTCCGGCGTGATCTCAACCGCACGATGGCCCGCTCGCTGGCTGTCGACCGCCAGATACAATGCACCAGCCAACAAAAGCGGCAACCAAAATACAAGCGCCAGAATCAACCTGAACAAGAATCTCATGAGCACCACCTTCTTCTATGAGCACCCGTTCCCGTGTGTGTACCATTAGCCCCGGGCTCGGTATCGGCGAACCACTTCCAATCTCCATACAGGCGTCAGCGCATGCTGATCCATTTCCCACCGCTGCAAATTATCGAGTAGCGCTTGCCAGCCACGTCCGACAGGCCCTTAGTAATCTCATCGGCTTCGATCCGATCCGCATCAGCCGCTGATAGCCGATAAACAGTATATGCCACAGGATTTGCTTCAGTCCGGCCACACTGGTCGGGTCGCAGGCCAGCAGCCCGGACAATTCCCGTCGGCGAGAAAACCAGTCTTGCTTGTAGGGTTCGTCGCCATAGCCGAAATTGATTTCGTCAATCCGGTCGCGGTCTATCAGGTAGCTGACCGTAAACAGGCGCAATACCGAGGCCGGTGAGTGCTTTGCAAACGCGGGATCGTAAGCGTCCTTGAACGCAGTCGCTACGCCACCGTGAAGAGTGTAGATCTGCGCTGCCGCCGCCTGGCCATTGATATAAAGAATACCGACGCGCAAATGGCCACTTGCCATGCCGATGCGAAATAGCGTTGGTATGAAATCCGGATGACGTTCGGTGCCTTTCCAGCTCGTCCGATAAATCGCCTGGAAATCGGCGAGCGCCTGCTCGATTTCGTCGCTATGCCAAAACATACGGCGCTCGATCGACTGTTCCTTTTCCAGCTTCCTGGCCTTGCGGGCATATTCCTGCCGGATAGATTTCGGTCGCTGTGCCAGATAGTCCGCGGCGCTGTGGCCGGTCACAGGTTCGAACCACGTGGCGGCGTGGAAATAGCGCATCACCACCAGGCCGGCGTCGGCCAAGGCGTCAGCCAGCGCCGGGTAGTGATCATGCGCGCCGGGCAGATAGTTAAATTCCAAAACCAGCGGCGCCTGCCGCCGATCCTCACGGATTGCGCGCACCAGGGCTCTCAGCGGAGGGCGGGGGTCGACGATGTCCGAAGCGACAAGCACGCCGTAGAGGCAGGNGTAATAGTTGGTCAGCGCCGCCATTGAGCGCGGTCCGGGCTTGCGCTGACTCAGCAGGCTGCCCTCCTGGCCGGCGGGGACGCATACCGGCAGCAACGCCAGTGGTCGGCCATCGGCTGCCGCTTCGACAGCCCAGAAAATCACGCGAGTGCCCGTCGGGATCGAGCTCGTCGACAGGATCTCAAACCAGGTGCGGGTCAGATAAAAAGATGTGCGCGCGGCGTCATCGAAAAAAGCCGTGTAGCACGGAGGCAACGAGTCGAGACCCGGATAAGCTGCCACTCTCATTGCGCTGCTCCTGATTTTGAATTTAGCATGACCAAAACGGCCCTATAAACCGGTGGCTGAACACCGCACCGGCGTTTTAGTATGAGCCCCCCGAAATTTCGTCATCCTGCCCTAAGCGGATAGGATAACGAAGCTGGAGTGACCCGCCCAAGTTTTCAGGAACAGGAGTAAGTTGAGGCAATGGCGCCCGCGACCAGCGAGAAAGCCCATGAAAAAGAGCCGATTTACCGATGATCAGATGGTCGCGATGCCGCAGAAAGCCGATCGCAAAATCGCATCAGATCAACAAAACCCCTGCGAGTAGGGCCAATAATACACAAGCCACGCCGACGCAATCGTATTTGTACCGGTGCAGCCAGAGGGCGAGACCGGACGTGATGCAGGCGAAGGCTGCAGTCGAGCATCCACGATTGATGTTCAGTCTTGGAACCCGGAGCCGATCGGAGCTGGTGCTCATTAACCCTTCCTGGGTGGACATGGCCAGTTCAAACGGGTATCGCTGCAAACTGGGAAACGTGTAACTGTCATATTCGCCGTAGGGGGCTGCAAAGTAACGCACCGGCCCGACCATCGTTTTGAGGCATGTCATGGACTCCTCCAGGGTCGCCTCTATTTCTCGCCAATGCAGGGTATTGAGGGGCTCGTGATCGTGGGTATGACAACCGAATTCAATCNGNCCACTGGCCGCCATCTCGGCAATTTCGTCACGATTGAGCACCCGATAATGTTTCGCATGCGCGGGGTCGATCGTCAGGCCCAACCGCCGCAGGTAGCCATCGGTCTGTTCGTCGACTGCTTTCGCGCGAATCCGTTTCAGTGACTCGATGAAATCTTCCTCGACCACTGTGGTTCCACGCGAGGCGAGATGCAAGCGATCCCACCAGAACACTTTATCAGTGCCGATCTTTCCCGTGACAAGAAAAATGACCGCCGGGATCCCCAGCTCCTTGAGAACGGGAAACGCGCTCAGAAAATTGTTGCCATAACCGTCATCGAGGGTAACCACGGCTCGGGGCTTGGGTCCCACTTCGCTGAGGCGGGAATGAGCCTCATGCAGCGTACAGACCTCATAGTGCGCCTTGAGATATTCCATTTGCTGCCGAAATTCACTGGTTCTCACCTGCAGCGAATCGTTTTCAGCCGCCGGCAAGTCATCCGGCATGACGCCGTGATACATCAGGATGACGACACGTCTCCGATTTAGCCACCGGAACAGGGAAGGCAGCTTAATCACGAACAGGAATTCGATTATGAGCCGCCGAATGTTTTTCCAACCAATCGCTTGGTTTAAATTCAAGTCAGCCTCCCTAAAGCACTTGATTCAGCAATTTTCGGGGAATTCATGAACAATTATTGATCAGTTTAAAAGCTCGTCTGCCGTGGTGCCTCTCGCCACACCTTGTTGCCGATGCTTACGATATCTATTTCTACAAAATACTGTAAAATCAATATGTTGTAAGGCGCTAATGCTGTACTCACAACGCTTATAATGGATAAGCTATTGAATTTACATTTGTTTACGATCAGCGCTAAAAACAGGGCCTTTCGATTCGGATCTTACGTAATCTTGTTAAACCCTTTACATTTCTGAAGCTTATGATTTAGAATTAATCAATCACATTAGTATACGGCTTATTTTAGGTGCTGATGGCTTTATATTCAAGGGGCAGGGGGCAACGGCAAGGATGGCTTGCCAGGAGGATGCGAATGCGCAACTGCATTTCCATTGTTTTGATCGTTGCGTTGTCGGGGTGTATCGGCTACACGCCTCATCCGCCCGCCGACATTCCAAACGGGAGGCAAACCTTCAAAGACGAGGTGGTCTATTTCGGGCGCGACTACCTTATCTCGCCCGGAGACGAGATCGAGATCACCTACCATGTGGACGTCAATCAGCAGGATAAATATCTCATAGCCATCGGCGATCAGATGCGGGTGGAATTCTACTACTACCCCCAACTTGACCGAACACTGGATGTTCGACCTGACGGCATGGTAACGCTTCCCGGTAAAGGGGATATCATGGCGACGGGCATTACTCCTCCGGAACTCGGCCGGCGCATTGACGAAGCCTATGCGGATTTTCTCAAGAATCCCCAGGCTACCGTGACCCTCATCCGCTACGGCCAGCGTATCCGCGAGCTGAAGGACGCCATCCGGACCGGGTTGCGGGGCCAAAGCAAACTGGCGCTGGTGCAACCTGACGGCAAAATCACCCTGCCGTTGTCCCCGCCGATCATGGTGGCCGGCAAGGCGATAGACGAAGCGGAGCGCGATATCAACAGGGTATATCGCCCGATCATTCCGGGGATGCAAACCTCGGCGTCGCTGCTCACTGTCAAAGGCAATCAGGTCTATGTGTTCGGCGCCGTTAACCGACCGGGATTCTACGAACTCAAGGGCCCCACTTCTGCGATGCAGGCGGTCGCCATTGCCGGCGGATACTCGCCCTTTGCCGAGACCTCCAGTATATTGCTGATCACTCGTAACGAGGAAAACAAGGCCGTCGCACGGCTTCTTGACCACAAGGAAATCCTGTCCAAGGGGAATCTGGCGAAGGATACGCTGCTGCGTCAGGCCGATATCATATTCGTGCCCAACACCAAACTCAGCGAGGCTTCGATCGTGGGCGGATTTTGGCAACGCATGATACCGGTTAGCCTGAGCTTTACCTACGGCCTCGCGCAGCAAGTTCTTCCGAATATTCAGTTGAAATGAACGTGGAATGTTCCCGGCCCCACGTTTCAGGAGTGGTCCATGATAGATACTGATAACACGCGCCGTCATCGCTACGTTCAGACCGCGCGCGATATCCTCAGTATCTTCTTTCTCAAGAAGTACGTCTTTCAGCTCACCTTCAGCGGGGTCATGATAGGCGCCTTGCTATTGAGTTTTCTTACGCCGCCGATTTATCAGAGCACCGCGCTGATGCTGATTAAGCCGCAATTCTCCAAGCCGCTGGTTTTTGATCAGGATCCTTCGCGCACATTCAGCCCTGAACCGGGCAAAGTGGATGAAAACACGCTGAATACGATCATCTTTCTTCTCAATTCAACGGAGGTTCTGCGCGACGTAGTCGTCAAGCACCAACTGGCAAAATCCAATGACGAGCAGGAAATGTTGCAACAGATCGACATATTGCGCGGACGCCTCAAAGCGGATCCCCAGCCATTGTCGAGCATTATTCAGATTAGCCTCAAAGGGGGCGATCCCCGGGAAGCGGCGGATCATCTCGAAACCCTGCTCCAGGCTTATATCCGCCACCATATTCAGACCTATCAGTCGACCAAGGGCCGGCTCGCATTTTTCGATGATCAGACTCAACAGTTCCGAAACCGGTATCTGCAATTGACCAATGAACTCGTGGCGGCGAGCAGGGAAAATAATATAGTCAAACCGGATTTGCAGAAAGAGAAATCCCTGACCCTTCTCCGGGAACTGGAACTCAACAAGTCAAAACTCCGCGAGAGAGTCCAGATGCTCCAAGCCAGGAATGCCACCTTCGGATCCCTGCTGTCGCGTATGAAAGACGACGGCCGGGAAGCCGCTTTCCCCAGCCTTCCGCGGGAGGCGATTCTAAATTACCCGGCCTTGGTGGAAATGGAAAAAAGCCTGGCCCAGTTGATCATCAACCGGCAGCGGGCCCTTAGCGACTTTCAACCGGGCTCCAAGCCGGTGACGGATGCCGAAATCCAGTACTCAAATATGAGGAAGCAGATTCGGTCCCATATGGAGCAGATCACCACCGATCTCCGGGTCGAAATCGGCTCGATGAACAGTGCGATTGTGGACCTTGAAAGTCAGATGCAGGAAATAACGCGAGATAATATCAAGCTGACCGGGAACGCACTGGAATATGAACGACTGGAACTCGATCAGCGCATGAACAAGGATAACTTCGTCATGTACAGCACCAGGAAGGAAGAGGCGCGCATCAACGACGAAAAGGACCTCGCCATGTTTGCCAACGTCGAGATTGTCTCGCGTCCTACCGTACCCAGCTCGCCGTGGTTCCCGCAACCCGGCAAGATCCTGCTGCTGTCCCTTCCGGTGGCATTCATTCTTGCCATGTCTCTGGCTGCGGGGTCATACGCCTGGGAAAAACGCGTTTGGAACCCGACAGACCTTGGCATACACACCAATTTGAACTATCTGGGGTCGCTGGATGCTGTTGACGCGAAACGAGGACAGCCTGCCGCCAGGCGCTCGTTCCGGCCGCTGATGCCGGAGAGGAGAAACGCATGAGCATGCTCTCGGATCTCCTCAACCGGCAATCGGGCGTCGCGCCGGCAAAGCCGGTCATCGAAACCGCTCCCCCGGCAGCGCCGAAAGCCAAAGCCGCGAGGCCGCTGCCCGCGAATCCATTGCCGCCGCTCAACCTCCCCAGGCAGTGGGCCATGGAATTGCAAAAAATCGTATTCCAATTGTCGCACACGGCGAAAGGCGAGACCCGCCAGATGAGCTTCATGTTCTCGAGCCTGGCCAAAGGTTCCGGGACCACGACCGTCAGTTATTGTTTTGCTTACTTACTAGCGGCCGATGACGCTCACAGAAACGTCCTGTTCGTGGATGTTGATCCCGCGGTCGACAAGGCGCCGGCTGCGGGCGCGATGGCAACGCTGTTTGTCGGTATGGACAACAGCTCAGCGCAGTGGTCTGCGCCGGACACTAATCTGGGCGTGGTTTCGGTGCGACTTGGCCCGGATCGATCGACTGCCTCGTCGACGGCGTGGTTTTACGACTTTATGTCGACGGCGCATCAAACCTACGATGCCATCGTCGTGGACGCCCCCCCTATAGCATTCACACCCATGGCCTACGCACCGGCAAGGGCGTGCGATGGTGTTGTTCTGGTGCTGCGTTGCGGAGAGTCGCGTTACCCGGCGATCAACAACCTGGTGGATGATCTGTCCGAAATGGGGATAGCCTCCTTGGGCGCAATACTCAACTATCGCCAATACCCCGTTCCCAGGGCACTGCTCAAGCTGCTTTGAGTTCCATGCGTTCCGAACGGGACTCGCTGTTAAGCCTCCTCTTGCCGGCCGCGATCGGTCTGGCGGCCGGGGCCTTAATCGTCTACAGCATGGTTCGCGTACCGTTCAAGTGGACGCTTTTCCTCGTGGTGATAACGGGTGCGGTCAGCATCGGTATCCTGGTAGGTGCCACTACTCGTTTTCTCAAACAGACTCTGTTGTTCTTCGCTGTCCTGTCGCTGCCCATCTTCTACAAGATTACCTTCATGTTCGTGAAAGATCTGCCTTACGAGGTCTCCGCGAACGGATTTCCGATTTCGCTGTTCGATGCGTTCATGATCCCACTGTTGTTATTCTGGGTACATGAACTGCTATTCGATCCGAACAGTCCGCCGGTGCGCCTGCCCAAGGGCTGGTTGCTGCCGTTGATGCTGTTGTTCCTGATCAATCTGGTATCATGCTTCCTTGCCCCGGCGCCGTTTTTCAGTTATAGCACGCTGTATCTGCACGCGAAGGGCTACCTGATTCTGCTGTATCTCGCCAACAATATCCGGGACGAGCAAACCGTCAAAGTAATAGGTCTTGCTTTCGCGGGCGTCCTGATCATGGAAGGCGTGATCGTACTTGAGCAAACCTTGGTGGGGGTCATCTTCACCGCGGAAAACCTGGGCAGAACCGCGATCTCCCTACAAAGCCGGGTGGGGATGGGATATATAGTCCGTGTGGCCGGCACCCTGACCCATCCCAACGCTCTGGCCATGTACCTCAATCTCATACTGCCTTGGGTGGGCTTCCTGTTCCTCATCGAGAAAAGATTTTCGTTACGCGTGTTGCTCATGAGCGCCGTCGTGCTGGCGTTGTTGGCGGAGATCTGGAGCGGCTCCCGTGGCGCCTGGATGGGTCTTGGCTTGGCCGTTGTAACAGGGGTTTTCCTGTGGATGCGAAAACAGGGCAGGAATCCTGTGCTCGGGCTTGGCGCAGCGGCGGGAATATTGCTGCTCCTGTTCAGCGTCATGTTCGCCGCCTCAGCCGGTTTCCGAGCCCGCCTCACCGAGGGTGACGCGGGTACCGCATTGGTGCGTGTCCCGCTGATGGAAGTCGCCAAGGTAATGATCATGGCCAACCCGGTGATGGGGGTAGGGTTAAATAACTATACTCATGAGATGAAGCGCTACGACCATACCCTGGAGCGAATCTCTACCTGGTACGGGCAAGCGGTACACAATACCTGGATGCAGATGGCGGCCGAGACCGGGATACCGTCTCTTTTTGTCTTCGTCTACACGTATTTCTTCCTGTTCTTACGGGAAGCCTATCGTGTCTTCCGGAAACACGAGGGTGTACTGGCCGCTCTGGGTATCGGAGTGGTCTGCATGTTGGTTGCGTGGACCCTGCATAACATGGTAAATGCGACCGCACCCTATGACGAATTTACGCTCTGGGTTCTCTTCGGGTTGGTTGCCGCGGCCTCCAGAATGACGCCAACCCCGCTATTGCCACAGGGCAGGACGACACTCCAGCCACGGCCTCGGATTTGAGTCTCGCGATCAGCGAGACTTGCGCGGAACCCGGGTAAACATGGCATGAACGCGCGTTGGCTGAAATACTTTCCGCAGTTCGTTCGCTCCAGACTGGATGGGCGTTATCGCCTGCAGGCCGCGCTGGGCAATAGTGGCTGGCTGTTTGCCGACAATATCCTGCGTTTGGGCGTGGGGCTGATTGTCGGGGTATGGATTGCGCGCTATCTGGGCCCGCAGCAGTTTGGGCTGTGGAGCTATGTCATAGCATTCATGGCGCTGTTTGGCGCCTTCGCGACGCTGGGGCTGGACGGCATCGTGGTGCGCGAAGTCGTCAAAAACCCGGATCAGACCGATGAGCTTTTAGGAAGCGCGTTCGCGCTGAAACTCATCGGGAGCTCGGTTACATTTCTGATTGCAATCCTTGTCATTTCATTCATGCGCAGCGGCGAAACACTCACATTGTGGATAGCCGCAATTTCGGCCGCGAGTTTTATTTTTCAGTCCGTCAATGTCATCGGTTTTTATTTTCAGGCGATAGTGCAATCAAGATATACCGTCTATTCCGCCACCGGTGCTTTTGTCTTGATGACGCTGGTCAAAATCTCCCTGCTTGTAACATCCGCGCCCCTCATTTCCTTTGTGTGGGCGGGGCTGGGCGAGGTTGCTTTTTCAACCCTTTTTCTCCTGATCGCTTACCGTAGCAATCGTTATAAAGTCTGGAACTGGCGGTACCGCGGGCGCGTCGCGCGCGAGTTGCTGAGAAATGGCTGGCCGCTCATGGTTTCAAGCCTATCCATCATGATTTATATGCGTATCGACCAGATCATGATCGGGCAGATGCTGGGCGACAGGGAAGTAGGGCTGTATTCGGCGGCGGTAAAGATTAATGAGGCATGGGGCTTCATTCCGACGGCGATCGTGAGTTCCTTGTTACCTGCCATTATTGAAGCCAAAAAGAAATCCGAGGCGCTCTATCAGGAGCGGCTGCAGCAACTTCATGACCTGATGGTATGGATCTCCCTTGCCGTGGCGGTTCCCCTGACTATTCTGTCCGACTGGGTGGTGCTGCTGCTGTTTGGTCATGCCTACGAACAAGCCGGGGTCATACTGGCAATTCATGTCTGGGGCGGGCTGTTTGCGGCGCTCGGAGTTGCGCGAGGATCATGGCTCCTGGCTGAAAACCTGCAAAAGTACAGCTTCTGGTATATAGGCGCAGGGGCTGTTGTTAATATCCCCGGTAATTTTTTACTCATTCCCTTATATGGCATCAAGGGGGCGGCAATTGCGACGTTGTTTTCGCAGGCTGTCGTGGCGGTTGTGGCGCCGTTTTTCTTTGCGAAAACGAGGCCATCGTCATTAATAGCTGTCAGGGCCATGAATATTTTCAGATCGGCGTCGTCAGTTTTCGGGAGAAAATGAAAGGGGCCCCAGCCGGATCGGGATCGGCTGATATTGAAAGGTCCTTGCTCTGATTCGAAATCGCAAATGCCGGGTGACGACGTTCATGATATGAATCGAAAAAGCGTTCGCGAAAAGACGCGATTCCGTTGCGGGCAATGATATTCGTCGACAGCGTTTGCTTATCTCGGCTGAAGGGCGTGGAAGAACGATTTTCGGAAAGCAACTTATGGTGGGGTCCCATAAACAGCGCACCTTGCGCGGAATCAACTGGAACTTCCTGCGTGTCTTGGGGCAGACCTTCCTGGGAATGGTGGTGGTGGTGGTCCAGGCCCGCTTGCTATTGCCGTCCGATTTCGGATTGGTAGCGATCGCCGTGATCTTTATTGGTTTTGCCGAACTGATTTCCGTCCTGGGCGTGGGGGCGGCCGTTATTCGCGTCGCGACGCCTCAGCACTCGCAGATCAGGGCTGCCACCAAGATGTCCCTGCTGATCATTTCCGTTCTGATCGTGCTGCTATTGGCGATTGCGCAACCGGTGGCGAATTTTTTCGCCGAACCCGAATTGACGCAGATAATTAAAGTCCTGTCCGTCGGTTTGTGGTTCTCGGGGTTTTCTGCGGTCAGCCGGGGCTTGCTCATGCGACGGCTCGATTTCAAGCGCCTGTTCATCGTGGATATTACAGCCTATCTGTTCGGTTACGCAGTCGTGGGGATCAGCCTCGCCGCGTTGGGTTTCGGCGTCTGGAGCCTGGTCATCGGCAGCTTGACCACGATGCTGCTGTCCGCGTTTTCCCTGCTTTATTTCGTACCGCCGATTTTCACAGTCAGGTTATCCGAGCGCAAAACCGAGAAGCTATTGGAAGAGCGAAGACACCATAGACGCGATGACGAAACACTTACGTTGTCCGGCCGCATCGGCGGTATGCTCAGCTTCGGCGGTGGTATGAGCCTGATCGGTATCGTCAATTATCTCGCTCTTAATGTGGATTACATTATTGTCGGCAAGTTCCTGAATCCCGCCCTGCTCGGCCTGTACAGCCGCGCATACCAGTTGGTCATGCTGCCGCTGAACAAGATCGCCTCAACCATGTCTACCGTCATGTTTCCATCCTTTGCGGAAATACAGAATGACAGCGCGAGGATCAAAAGGTCTTATCTGATGATGGTAAACGCGATCGCATTGATTACCTTCCCCGTTCTGGCGGGGATTGCGACGGGAGCCGAGTACGTCATCGTTGGGCTGTACGGGGAAAATTGGCGGGGCGCGGCGGAGGCGCTGCGCATCCTTACCATCGCCGGTATGCTCAAGGCCGTTTGTCACATGGCAGCCCCGGTCATGCAGGCAACGGGATATGTCTATGCAGAGTTGCGGCGTCAATTCGTTTACTTTCTGGTAATTGCTGTCGGCTGTCTGGGAGCGGTTCGTTATGGGATCGAGGCCGTGAGTTGGGCCGTCGTGATCGGCGCGCTGTGGTTTTATCTCAGCATGGCGCGATTTGTGACGCGGATTCTGAGCAGTTCCTGGAAAGATTTCATCAGTGCGCAGATTCCAGGGATGACCGTGGCGGCGGCCGTTGTGCTGGCGCAATTTCTGGTCATAGCTTTGTTGCACGGGACAAAGTCACTCGCCGCCCCCTTCGTGCTTGTGATACTCGCGGCGGTATCCTGCATCACTTACGTGCTGTGTCTTCTTTACTTTCCCAAGCGTATCATCGGCGAAATCCCCACATGGTTTATCCAGAACTATGCTCGCCACGCCCCGGCAAGGATACGCGGATGGCTACAGCTTCGATTTCCATGAACTCTGAATCGTCAAACACGATGATCAAGAAAATCCTGTACGTCCATTACCAGCGGTTCGAACGCGACGGATCATTCGTGCATACACGGGAGTTCGCGGCGGCTTTTGGTGATCTTTGCACTGCCAGGGCTATCCAGTTCAGCGTATTGGCGCCGCCACTGATTACAACACCGGGGGTGGTGGTGCGGTCCCGGCTATTGAATTTTCTGCGCGAAATCTGGCGCAAGCTCGGCCCCTACTACCTCCGTGATGTAAAGGTTCTTATTGGCCAGCTCCGGCACCTGGTCAGGGAACGGCGTTATCTTGCGCGCGAAAAGCCGGATATAGTCTTGATGCGCTTTGAAGGCGAGGCTCTTTCCGTTCTTTGGGCTTGCCGTTTGCTGGGTATCCCGTCGGCCATCGAGCTCAACAGCCCCGACCGGGAGGAACTCCCCAGCGGTTACCGCCAGATGCCCGGCTTGAGGCAGTGGTTCACCAACCGCCATGCTTTGGAGCTTGCACACGGCGCCTTCGCGGTGAGCGAGCAGCTGGCCATCCCGATGCGGGTCGACTGCGGCGCGAAACCGGTCATGACCATTCCCAATGGCGTGGACATCGAGCGCTTTGATCCCGCACTGTCTGGTGTCGAGGTGCGCCAGCGGTACGGAATCGCCGGGGATGCCGTGGTCTACGGCTTCGTCGGCAGCTTCGCGCCGTGGCACGGTATCGATCTGCTCGTGAATGCCTTTACGCGCCTGCTGATAAAGCATCCCTCGATACATCTGTTGTTGATCGGGCAGGCCAATGCGCAGTGGAAGGAGTTGCTCGATCGCCTCGCTGGTCCCGATCTGGCACCTCACATCACCATTACGGGGTTTGTGCCGCCCAAGGAAATTCCTCCCTACCTGGCTGCCATGGACGTCACCGTGCTACCCAATTCGGCCTATTATTGCTCACCGCTGAAGCTGTTCGAATACATGGCGATGGCCAAACCGACAGTAAGTGTTTGCACGAGCCCCGTGGCGGCGACGCTGCAGGATGGCGAGGAAGGGCTGCTCTTCCCTCAGGGAAACGTGGACGCGCTCACGGCGGCACTCGACCGCCTGACCAAAGACAAGGAACTGCGCGCACGCATGGGGGCCGCGGCGCGCCGGCGGATCGAGCGGGACTATACCTGGAAGCATAATGCCGCGCAGGTATTCAAACTGCTCGAAGAGGTCTACAGCCAATCCCGGCACGGGACGGGGTAAGCGGGCGTGACGGAGGATTTCCACTCAACCGGGGTGAGTTACCCTGCAATCGAAATGCTCGGGGTGAAAATCCATGTTGTCTATCGAGCAGACTTGTTCAATACCATCATCCGGGCGGCGGAAACCGGGCACGGCGGTCTCATCAACAACGTCAATATCCACGCCATGAACCTGGCCTACGGCGACGCGGATTTCCGCGCGATTCTCAACGCCTCCGATCTGGTATTCGTGGACGGGGCGGGTGTTCTACTAGGAGCGGCAATTGCCGGCCTTAAAGTAGGCGAACGGCTGACGCCCGCCGACTGGGTGGATGATATGTTCGAACTCTGCGCGGCGAGAAGATGGCCGATTTTTCATCTGGGTGATGTCGAGCAGGCGGGGGAAGACCTCAGACGCAAACTCGCGCGCGAGCACCCGCGTTGCCGGTTCGCCGGCTGCCACCACGGATTTTTCCAGAAAACCGGGCCGGAAAGCGATGCCGTGGTTAACGCGATCAATGCCAGCGGCGCGAAGGTTCTGCTGGCGGGATTGGGCAGGCCCATCCAGGAAAAATGGGTGTGGGCAAACCGGGACCGCCTGCAGCCGCCGGTAATCCTTGCAGTGGGCAGCCTGGCGCGCGTTTTTACCGGACATATTAAACGCGGTCCATCATGGATGACCCGAAACGGGCTGGAATGGCTGTACCGGCTTGCCGTGCAGCCCGGCTACACCTGGAAGCGCTACCTCATCGGCAATCCGCTTTTTCTGTGGCGGATCGTTTTGAACCGCTGCGGCGTCGGTGTTCCCCGGCCAAATAGCCTGAAAGACGGCGTCTCCCGGTAAACTCGGGACGGGTTATGCGACGAATTTCGAACAATGACAGGGCGGACCTTTACCAAGGCGGCTCGTTCATTTTTTGGCAGGCAATCGACATGCGGATTCACGGATTTCAAGTATCATGAAGCTCTCCCTGTGACAGCGGGCATTATGGATTTCCGCTCGAAGCGTGCGGTATTGCAGACGGCTTTCTTGCTGGCGGTCGCGTTTATGCTCTTCATGCTTTTCTGGGGCGGGCGCCAACCGCTGGCAGTGGGATTGTTCCCGCAGCCCTACAATAAGCTGGCGCACCTCGTTACGTATGGGGTGCTCGCTTTGGCACTCTGGGTTGGTGTTAAAGGTAAACGGCCATTTTTGATTTTCATATTTGTGTCTGCGGTCGGGGGGCTGGATGAATTGCACCAAATTTATTTGCCCGGGAGGCGGGCTGCTTGGGACGATTTTTTCGTGGATGCGCTGGCCGCGGGAGTCGCTGTGTTGCTGCTCAACAGGAAAAACAGCGCATTTCGCGGGCTGGTCGAGCGTTTGACTGGATCCACATGAAATCGCGTCATTATGGCGAAGCATCCCTGGTTCTGCAGGAAAGTAACAGACAAGCTTAATTCCCCTGGAGGAAGAGCATGCAATCCGCCAAAGACCAGATAATCGGCCGCACCTATGCGCTATCGGATTTGCTGGCGTTGCTCATTGCTTTTGTTGTCGCTACTGCGATCGCGGGCGAGGTAACGACCGGGCTTTCGTTCCGCGATATTCTGTCGACGCGCTATACGATCGGCAATATCGCAGGGTTCGGGGCCCTGGTCGGCATATGGCTGCTGATCTACAAACGGTTGAACCTTTACGAGGTTCGCAGACCCGCTCAATACCGGCCGCGCAAACCCTTCGTCAATCTACTGAGGGAGGTACTCACCCTCGGCGCGGCCTGCGGCATTGGCTCCATCATCTTTGCCGCGGCGGGCTTTTTCTTTCATATCACCTTGCTGACCCCCTCGTTTTTCCTGGTTTTCTTTCCCTGCGCGATGCTTCTGAATCTGACGCTGCGCAAGGCCACGCTGCATTCGCTTGAAGGCCTCAATCTGGGCGATCGGAATGAGCGCAACATTCTTCTGGTCGGGTCCAACGAGATGACTCACAATTACGCGAAGATGCTCATCGCAAACCAGGATCTCGGGTACAGGCTGCTGGGCTTTCTGGATGATCGGGTTTTCTCTCCGAAAAGCGATGGCATGACATACCTCGGCCAGTTGCGCGATTTTCCGGATCTGGTGCAGAAGATGATCGTGGACGAGGTGGTGGTGGTCATGCCCATGAATGCGCACCGGGAGGAGATTATAAAGCTCGTCAATCAAGCCAATAATATGGGCATAACCGTGCGATTTCCTGCTGCCCAGCTATTCAGCGGGGTCGACCGGCGCAAATCGTATCGCATCCGCACGGAGGCCATGCCGGGCCCGGCGCGCGCTCCCAATCTCGACGTGGTCATCTATTCCGGTCATCAGATCGGGTGGCCTTACCTGGCGAAGCGCCTGCTCGACATGGTTGTATCTGCCATGCTCGTCATCATGGCCGCGCCCGTCATGCTGGTCGCAGCCCTGCTCATAATACTCATCGACGGCAGGCCGGTGTTATTCGTCCAGGAGCGATACGGTTACAACCATCGTATATTCCGGTTATTCAAATTCAGGACCATGGTCCATGATGCCGAAAACCTGCAGGATATATTGAGAGCGCGAAATGAACGGGACGGCCCGGCATTCAAGATGCGGAAAGATCCGCGCGTTACTGCGGTAGGACGCTGGATGCGCAAAACCGGCATCGACGAACTGCCTCAGTTGATCAATATTTTCAAGGGCGACATGAGCCTGGTGGGTCCCCGGCCCCTGCCACTGTCCGACTACGCCCGGATTGATGGCATCTCCCAGCGCCGCCGGTTGAGCGTCCTGCCCGGCCTGACCGGTACCTGGCAGATAGCATTGAACCGCGACAAAATCAGCTTCGACGAATGGATGCGGATGGACCTGGAATACATCGACCACTGGCGACTGGTAACAGACCTAAAGATCCTGGTCAAAACCGTTCTCGTGGTGCTCGTCGGCAAAGGGGACAGCTGATTTCCTGGCCGTTCGCAAGGTGTACGCGCGGGTGTGGACGGCGGTCGCGATCGTCATGCCTCCAACGTTTCAAGGAAGGCTTTGAACTTTAGCGCGTTGGTTTCGAGGTCGAATTCGGTTTCGATTCTTTTTCGCGCGTTTTCGATCAAGGCGGCAACGTCCAGTTTGCCCGCCATGAACCGCTCGATGGCGTTGGCCAGTGCCAGCGGATCGGCGGGGGGTACCAGCATCCCGCCATCGGCGATGAGTTCAGGGATCGCGGAAATGGCGGTCGCCACCACCGGTACGCCCGCGCGCATGGCTTCCATGAGCACCAGTGGCATTCCCTCGGTGATGCTGCACAACACGAAAAGATCCGTTTCGCCATAGAGCGCAAGCACTTCGTGATGAAACTTCGGTCCAAGGAGTCTGACCTTGCCTTCCAGACGGTGTTGCCGGATACGCTCCTCCAGAAACGTCTGATATGAGCCTTCGCCCACGATATCGCAGCGGAAATCTTTCCCGCGCGCGGCCAGAATGGCGCAGGCATCGATCAGATGATGCTGTGCCTTGTGTATGTACAACCGGCCCACATTCAATATGCGCAACGGGCCGCTCCGACCATGACGTTGCGGTATTGCTCGCTCCAGCGGCGGTATTCCCAGGGGAATTACGATAATTTTTTCAGGGTCCATCAACGGGAATTTCTCACGTATGAAGTCGACGTTGAACCGGGAAATGGACACCAGAGCGTCTGCTTCCGCAAGCTTGTCTTTTAAATCGGGAGGGAAGTCGTAAATGAGGTCGGCTCCATGCAAAGTAAGGGAGTATTTGATGCCTGCAAGCCGGGCCGCCCACAGCGCCACTCCCGCCGCGCCGTAGGTAAAATGCACATGCAACCGCGGACGCGGCGGATGATCGAAACGCTGCAGCAGAAGTGCAGCCCCCGTCAGATGGGCCATGCTGGTGCGCAGCGACTCCTCCGCAAACGGCAGCGTGCACAGGGCGCGCAGGTAACGCAGGGGGTAATGCAGCAGAGCGGCACCATGCGCGGCCAGGACTTCGCTCGCGCGCGCATCGCAAAGATAAAGGGTCTGGTCCTGGATGGCGCGCATATGCGGATGGATCTGGTGCTCGGCGGGCCGATGGTTGGATACAATGGCCATCGGCAAACCCGCGCGTCGCAGCACTTCAAACTGATCGAAAACGAAAGTCTCGCTCAGGCTTGGGAAAACCGAACTCAGGAAAATGATCTGCCGCGACGTCTCAACCCCCGTGATCGCTGTCCCATGCGGCGCAGACAGGCCATTGCCGACCGAGTGTGGTAACGTATCAATGCTGTCTTGTGAAATTGAATTCATTGGCGTCCCCTGGCCGCGGCACACAGGAGTGGATTTGTGGTTGAGACATTAACCGCCCTTCTGGTATGGGCGTTCCTGATCATCGCGGGCCTGCCCGTATTTTATATCGTCCTTCTCACCTTCGCTTCCTTCCTTCCGACCCGGCTGGAAAAAAACAGCCAGCAATCGAGGCGCATTGTGGTGCTGATTCCGGCCCACAACGAAAGCCTCCTGATCGCCGATACGGTGGCAGACGTACTGAAGCAACGATACCCGCGGGACCGCTTCGGCTTGGTGGTTATCGCCGACAACTGCAGCGATGACACGGCGGAAAAGGCCGGCGCCGGCGGCGCGAGGGTTCTGCGGCGCAGCAGCAATCCGGGCAAAGGGCAGGCCCTCCACGACGCCCTGAGCCTGCTGTTGGGTGAGGATTGGGATGCCTTTCTGGTGATGGATGCGGACTCTCATCTTCATCCGGATACCCTGATGCGGATGGACCGCATGCTGGAGAAAGGCGCCAAGGCGGTGCAGGTACGCTATGGCGTATTGAATCCTGGCGATGCTACCCGTACCCGCATCATGGAGTTGACGCTGGCCTCATTCTTTGCGCTACGGCCCCGTGGCAGAGCGGCAATGGGCATGTCAAGCGGGATTTTCGGCAACGGTTTCTGCCTGAGCCGGGAGGTAGTCGCCAAGGTTCCGTATCTCGCCCACTCCATCGTCGAGGATATCGAATATCACCTGCACTTGCTCAACGCCGGATACAAGGTGGCCTTTGCCGATCAGGTCTGGGTCAAAGCCCAGATGCCGATAGGCGGCCGGGGCGCCGAAGTCCAGCGCGTACGCTGGGAACGCGGTCGCCTCAAGATCATCAGGCAATATGCGCCTGACCTGTTGCGGCGGACGCTCAAGGGGGACTTTTTTGCTTTCGACGGCCTGCTGGACGTAATCATGCCCCCGGGCAGCTTGATCGCTTTGTCGATTCTTCCCCCACTAGTCCTGGGCAATCCGCTGCAAAAAGGCCTGTCACTTGCCCTCATTTTGATACTCGTGCTGCATTACCTGATTTCTGCATGGCGCTATGGCAGCGTACTCAGCCTGCCGCGCCTGGCGCTGTATGTGCCTTGGTACGTGATCTGGAAGACCTACATCGTACTTGCTTCACTGATTACCGAACGGGAACTGGGATGGATTCGAACCGACCGCCACCAATCGCCCGGCTCGGGCAAGGACGATAAACATGCCCCGTAAATGTTCCGATGCGAACGAAGACGAATACGGACTATTCTCTCGCGGCTCAACCGTCACGCCAACAGACGGTCGAATAATGCAACCGATTGGTGGAGTCTAAATGGCCCGACCCGAGAAAGCCCGTCTCGGCGAAATTCTCATCCAGCAAAAGGTGCTGACACCGGAGCAGCTCGCGCTCGCGCTCGAAGAGCAGAAGAACAGCGGGCGCAAACTGGGGCGGGTTCGCAGGCTGGGGCGGGTGCTGATCGGGATGGGCTTGGTCACCGAGGAAATCATTGCCGGGGCACTGGCGACGCAGTTGCGGCTACCCTATGTCGACCTCAAACACTACAACATCAGACCTGAGGTCATGCAGAAGCTGCCCGAGATTTATGCGCGCCGTTTGCGTTCCGTCCTGCTCGACGAAAGCCAAAAGTCGGCCAAGGTCGGCATGTCGGATCCGACCGACCTCAATGCCTACGACGAAATCGCGCGCGTCCTGCAACGCGAAATCGAAGTTTCGGTGGTCACCGAGGCGCAGCTGGTGGCGACCATCGACCGCGTCTATCGCCGCACCGGCGAAATAAGCGGCCTTGCGAAGGAACTCGGAGCGGAGCTTGGAGACACCACTGCCCGCTACGGCGTAGCGGCGGCAGTGCCCGGAATCGAGGAAGCGCCGGTCGTCAAACTGCTGCAGTCGTTGTTCCAGGACGCGATCCAGGTGCGTGCCTCCGATATTCACATCGAGCCGCAGGAAACGAAACTGCAGATCCGCTTCCGCATTGACGGCATACTGCATCTGCAGACCGAGGCCGATCCCAAGATCGCCCCTGCGCTGGTGCTGCGCTTGAAGCTGACATCGGGCCTTGATATTTCGGAAAAGCGCCTGCCGCAGGACGGCCGCTTCAACGTCAAGATTTACAACTCGATGGTGGATGTGCGGATTTCGACCATGCCGACGCAGTTCGGTGAATCGGTGGTGATGCGCCTGCTCAGTCAGGAAACCGGCATCCTTACGCTCGACAAGCTCGGCATGCCGCCGCTTATCCTTGAGCGCATGCAGGCGGTGTTGCGGCGGCCGAGCGGCATGCTGCTGGTGACCGGGCCCACCGGCAGCGGCAAGACCACCACGCTGTACGCCGCGCTCGCCGAGCTCAATACGCCGGCGCGCAAGGTCATCACGGTCGAGGACCCGGTCGAGTACCGGCTGCCCGGCATCAATCAGGTGCAGGTGCACGAGAAAATCGAGCTCACCTTCGCGCGCGTGCTGCGCTCGGTGTTGCGCCAGGACCCGGACGTGATTCTGGTCGGCGAGATGCGCGACCAGGAAACGGTCGAAACCGGGCTGCGCGCGGCGCTGACCGGCCACATGGTGTTGTCGACATTGCACACCAACGATGCGGTAACCACCCCGATCCGGCTGCTCGATATGGGCGCGCCCCGCTACATGGTCGCTCTGTCGCTGCAGCTGGTGCTCGCGCAGCGGCTGGTGCGGCTAATCTGCGAATCCTGCTCCGAGCCCTGCCAACTGCTGCCGGGCGAACACGAGTGGCTGGCGCAGGAACTCGGGCCTAAGATTGACAGTTACCGTTACGTCAAAGGCAAAGGCTGTTCGCATTGCGGCGGCACGGGTTATCTCGGCCGCACCGGCGTCTACGAAATGCTCGAGATGTCGAAGCCGGTAGTGGCGGCGGCTAACCAGGCGGATCCGGCGGTATTCATCGAAGTTGCTACGCGCGAAATTGGCGGCCATACTCTGCGCGCCCACGCCGCGCAGTTGGTGGTGACGGGCAGAACCACGGTTGAAGAGGCAATGCGCGTCAGCAGCCAATTCGAAGACTGATGCCTTTCTTCGCCTACAAAGCCCGTAATCGCAGCGGCGATCCGGTGCTGGGCGTGCTCGAAAGCGCCGATAGCGGCGCTGCCGCGTCGCAGTTGATCAAGCTCGACATCACACCGGTTGAAATCACGCTGACCAGCGCTCCTGCGGCCGCCGCGGGCGCGGGCGCGCTGGCGCGGATGTTCGAGGAAAAGGTTACGCCGCAAGACCTCATGCTGTTCAGCCGCCAGATGTACACCCTGCTCAAGGCGGGCGTGCCCATCATGCGCGCGCTCAAGGGCCTGCAGGAATCGACCACCAACAAGACCTTCGCCGCGGTGATCAGGGACCTGCAGGAGAGCCTCGATTCCGGGCACGAACTCTCGGCGGCGCTCGCGCGCCAGTCCAGAGTGTTCTCGCCATTTTACGTCAGCATGGTGCGCGTTGGCGAAATGACCGGCAAGATCGATGAAATCTTCCTGCGCATGTTTCACCATATCGAATTCGACAAGTTCATGAGCGAGCAGGTCAAATCGGCGATCCGCTACCCGAGTTTTGTGATCGTAGCGATGGTGGCGGCCATCGTCATCATCAACCTGTTCGTGATCCCGGCGTTTGCAAAGGTCTACAAGAGCTTTCACGCCAAGTTGCCGTGGATGACCCAGATGCTGATCGATATTTCAAATTTCATGGTCGAATGGTGGCCGCTGCTGCTGCTCGGTGCGGTGGCCGCAATTTTCGGCTTCCGCGGGTGGACCCGCACGCGAGCCGGCAGGCTCAGGTGGGATGAGCTCAAGCTCGGAATTCCGATCGCCGGTCCGATCATCCTCAAGGCCACGCTCTCGCGCTTTACGCGCAGTTTCGCGTTGGCGAGCCGCAGCGGCGTGCCGGTGGTGCAGGCGCTGGTGACGGTGGCGCAGACGGTCGACAACGATTACATCGCCGCCAAAATAGAAAAAATGCGCGGGGGAGTGGAGCGCGGCGAATCGGTGTTGCGTACCGCCGCGGCATCGGGCGTACTCACGCCGGTGGTGCTGCAGATGATCGCGGTGGGCGAAGAGTCCGGCGCGCTCGATGACATGATGCAGGAAGTCGCCGATTTGTATCAGCGCGAAGTCGAGTACGAGCTCAAGACGCTGTCAGCGAACATCGAGCCGATCCTGATCATGGCGCTCGGTATTCTGGTGCTGGTGCTCGCGCTCGGGGTGTTCCTGCCGATCTGGGATCTCGGCAGAACGATGATCAAGTGATCCGGGATCTGTGACAAAATGTTTTTATGTTTCGGGCGATCCGTGCCAGACTATTACGGTGAGAAAGAAATGACTGCGAAACAAACGGGTTTTACGCTGATCGAGCTCGTGGTGGTGATCATTATCCTGGGTATTCTGGCCGCCGTTGCCTTGCCGCGCTACGCAGCACTCGAAACGAAGGCGCGCATCGCCAAGTTGAGCGGCGCGATAGGCGCGGTAAAAAGCGCCGCAGCGCTTGCCCATGGCGCCTGCCTGGCCACCCAGATCCCGACCGCCTGTACCTCCGCAGCATTTACGCTGACCATGGAGGGACTCGGGGTCACGCTCATCAATCAATATCCAACCGCCGATGCCGCGGGCATCGTCGCTGCCGCCGGCCTGACATTGACGGCGGCGGAAGGTTTCGACAGCCAGGGCGGCGGTGCCGCCGCCGGTGATATTATCTCCATCAGGGTGCTCGGCAATGACCCCGCCACCTGCGGTTTTACTTACGCCGCCCCGGTGGGGACCGGTCTTGCGCCGGTGCATGGCGCTCCAGTGATTGCGGGTTGCTGAAAACCGGTGAGGAACAAATATTTGACTGGTTGCAATGGGCCCCATAACGGGGTTGTGATTGATTTACTCGGGAGCAAGACATGAAAGCAAGGCAGCAGGGTTTCACATTGGTTGAGCTGGTGGTGGTGATCGTGATACTCGGCATACTCGCCGCAGTGGCGATCCCCCGTTATGCCAGTTACACCACGCAGGCGCGCCTCGCCGCCCTCAACGGACTGGCGGGTGCGATCCGTTCTTCGGTGATGGTGGTGCAGGGCCGTTATATCGCGCTCGGCGCCGGCACTTCCCCGGTCACGATGATGGACAGCACCACGGTTACCGTGGCCACCTCCGCGACCATCGGCGGCATTCCGCTGTCCACTGCGGGCGGCATCGACAATGCGGTCAACGTTTCGGGCACGTTCACCTATACGGCGGGGGCGGCGACCGGGACCTTCGATTTTCCGACCGCGGTGACGAATTGCCTCGTCACCTATACCGCGGCCACGGGCGCGGCTGCGACCACCAGTTCCGGGTGCTGATCAGCCGGATCTGACGGTCGGGCGGCGGCATTGCTTGCGCGGCGGCCCGAGCGATGTCATGGGGTGGGTGCGGCGCGGCAGCGCGGCATGCCATCTCTTGGTTTATGCGGAATATGCGCAGAGGGCGCGGGATGAAACTGCGGCGTGCGGGCGCCTCCGGGTTCTCGCTGGTCGAACTGGTGACCATCATGGTCGTGCTCGGCATCCTCGCCGCGTTCGCGATCCCGCGGCTTGTCGACCGCACCGGTTTCGAATCGCGCGGCGTCTACGACCATGCGCAGAGCATTGTGCGCTACGCGCAGAAAATCGCGATTGCGCAGCGGCAATCGCCGCCCAAGCAGCCGATCTTCGTTGTGATTACCGCGAGTCAGATTCGCGTCTGTTACGACGCCGGCTGCACCGCTGCGGTGACCGACCCCGGCACCGGCGCCGCGCTTGCGCTCGATACTCCCTCCGGTGGCGCGGTTACCCTTTCGCCTGCGACGACGTTCAGCTATAGCGGTTCGGGTGTTCCGAGCCTCGGCGCGCAGCTCGCGATCAGCGTGAACAGCACCGGCGTCGGCGACATCAACCGCACTTTCTACGTCGAGCCGGTGACCGGCTATGTGCATAATTAGCACCGGCGGTCGGAAACCAAGGTATCACGGCTTCACGCTGGTCGAGCTCGTGCTGTCGATCGCGATTATCGGCGCGGCCGTCGGCGGGGTGCTCGTCGCGTACGATTACGCGGTGCGCGACAGCGCCGATCCGGTAGTCAGAAAGCAGGCGCTCGCAATCTCTGAATCGTTGCTCGAGGAAATCCAGCAGATGCCGTTCACCTACTGCGATCCGGACGATACGGCGGTGTCGACCGCGACCAGCGCCGCGGGATGCGCGACGCCGGAAGCGATGGGGCCCGAGGCGGGAGAGTCGCGCTACAGCGCCAGCACGCCGTTCGACAACGTCAACGACTACCACGGCTACGACACGGCGAGCGAGGTCCCGCCCGGAATCAAGGACATTACCGGCGCGGCGATTACCGGGCTGGGCATCTACAACGCGGCAGTGACGGTAACCCAGGCGGCGCTCGGCGGCGTTGCCGCCACTGATTCATTGCGGATCACGGTGACGGTGACCGGCCCCGCCAATGTCACGGTGACCGTCGACGGCTATCGCACCCAATATGCGCCGAATCTGTAACCGGCCATGCCGATGACCGATCGCGGATGCGGCTTCACGCTGGTCGAGATGGTGACGGTGATGGCGATCACCGCCATCGTCGCGACCGCGACCGCGGTTTTTTTGCGCCTACCGCTGCAGGCATACCAGGACGCGCAGCGGCGCGCCGCCATCACCGACGCTGCCGATACCGCGTTCGTCCATATCAAGCGCGACCTGCAAACCGCGCTGCCCAACAGCGTGCGGGTGACCAGCGCCGGCGCGGTGTTTTACCTCGAGTTCCTGCCGATGCGCACCGGCGGACGCTATCGCACCGCGCTCGCATCCTCGTCTCCCGCGCTTGCCTGCGATGCCGTCGTGGGTGACGCGCTCGGCGACGTGCTGGCGTTCGGCGTGTCCGATACCTGCTTTACCACGCTCGGCGATATTCCCAATCGCGCATCGATCGTGAATACCGACTTTGTCGTGGTCTATAACCTCGGCCCCGGCTATTCCAATGCCGACGCCTATGCCAGTGGTGCTGTGACCGGCGGTAACAAGAGCCTGATTGTTTCCGCCGCGGCCGGCAGCGGCGGCGGGAACGTGATCCGGTTTGCATCGAATACCTTCAACCTCGAGTCGCCGGGCCGCCGCTTTCAGGTCATTTCGGGGCCGGTATCGTATGTCTGCGATCCCGGCGCCGGGACACTGCGCCGTATTTCGGACTACGCGATCGCGGCCACGCAGCCCGCACCGCCCGCAGGCACCACCGCGCTGCTGGCGCAAAACATAACCGCGTGCACGATTACCTACGACCAGAACGTGATCAACCAGCGCGTCGGCGTGGTCTCGCTCTGGCTCGGTTTTGCCGACGCCACCAGCGCCACCGCCTTGAATTTGTTCCAGCAGGTCCAGGTCAGCAACGTGCCATGATCGAACGAATCCCAACCCGCATCCCCAACCGCGCGTCATCGCAGCGCGGCTTCGCGCTGGTGACCAGCGTGTTTCTGATCACGATGCTGTTTCTGTTGAGCGCGTACATGGTCGGTTTCCGCGTGCAACAGGATGCGGGCGTTTCGCTCGACACGCTGGGCACGCGCGCTTACGCCGCGGCGCGTTCCGGCGTCGAGTGGGGTGCTTACAATTCGCTGCGCAACAATACCTGCGCCGCGTCGAGCGCGCTCGCGTTCAGCGGCACGTTGAGCGGCTATACCGCGACCGTCACTTGCACGCGCAGCCAGTTCGATGAGGCAGGAGTTACGGTCAGCACCGATACCATCGTCGCCAACGCCTGCAATCAGCCGGCGGGCGGCAACTGTCCGAACAACGCTCCGGGCGCAAATTACGTCGAGCGCCAGGTCACCATCATGGTGAGCCGATGATGGCGCGTGGAATGGAATGCCGCACCGCTATCGGGTTATTGCTGTTGGCGTCGGCCGGCGCCGCGCACGGCGCGACCTGCACGGCGACCGCATCGTCTCCTCAGCCCCGCAGTTGGAATGCCGCCGCGACCTGGAGTTGCGGGAGAGTGCCCTTGAACAACGATGACGTCGTGATCCCGAACGGCGCGACCGTGACCCTCGATGTCAACACCAACCGCATCGCCACGCTCACCATTAACACCGGCGGCGTGCTGCGGGGGGACAACACCAACAAGACGCTGACCATGGACGGGGATAACGCGCCGGATATCAGCAACAGCGGCACCATCGACTTCGGCGCCGGCAATCTCGCGACGATTTTTCTGCGCAATGACAATGAGTGGAGTGGCGCCGGCACCTGGAATCTGAGCGTCATCGATTTAGACAACAACGCCCTGGATTTCACTTCCGGCTCGACCTTCACCATTAACATGAGCGGCGCGGCAACGCCGTTCACCAACAACTTCGGGGATCTCACCTCGCGCAGCGGCATGACCTGGAATTTCACCGGCACCGTCGCGCAGACGCTGCCCACCAGCGCCAACGCCGTTTTCGGCATCGTGACAATCAGCAATACCACCGGCGTGACGCTGGGCCGGAACATGACCTCATCCCAACTGCTCGGCAACCTCACGGTCGCCGCCAACGGCATCCTGAACAACGGGGGCTTTTCCGTCACGCTCGCTTCCGCCAAGAGCTTTTCGGCGGCGGCGGGCGCGCAGTTCAATCTCACCGGCACCAGCACCATGGTCACGGTATCCGGCGGCGGCACCAAGACCTTCAACGCGACCAGCACCGTGAATTACGGCGGCGCCAACCAGACAGTCACGGCCGAAACCTACGGCAACCTTACCTTGAGCGGCAGCGGCTCGAAAACCATCGCTTCCGGCACCACGACCGTCGCCGGCAACCTGACGCTGGCCTCGGGCGTCACCTACAACGGCACGAGCAACAATCCCACCGTCAACCTGGCGGGAAATCTGTCCAACAGCGGCACGTTCAATTCGGGCACCGGGACCTTCACTTTCAACGGCGGCTCGGCGCAGCAGATTACCGGCACCGCCAGCGGTACCACCACTTTCACCCGGCTCACGCTCAATAACGCCAACGGCCTGTCGCTAGCCGGCACCCACAGCGTGACGGTAACGACCGCGGCGACCCTCACCAGCGGCATCATCACCACCAACGCCAACTTGCTCTACATCTCCAACGGCTCGGCCATCGGCAGCGCGGGCGCCGGCAATTTTGTCCTGGGCAACCTGAAAAAGCGCTATACCACCACCGGCAGCGTAACCGAGGACTTCGAGGTGGGCTCGGTGGCGGGAGGCAGCCGCTACGCCCCCGTCAACATCCGTTTCGGCAACGTCACCGCCGCCGGAGATTTCACCGTGTCCACCACCGCCGGCGATCACCCGCAAATCGCCGCCTCCACGCTCGACCCGGCGCTGGGCGCCAACCGCTACTGGACGCTGACGAACAACAGCGTCAGTTTCGCCGCCCACGCCAACAACCAGATCATTTTCACCTTCGTCAATCCGGGCGATCTCGATACGGGGGCGGATCCGGCCACCTTCATCGCCAGCCGCTATGACGGAGCAAGCTGGACCGAAATTACGCCCTCCGCGCTTACCACCACGACCACCACCATCTCGGGCACCGGTATCACCGATTCCAACGTCGCGGGCGACTACGCGGTCGCCAAGAAATTCATTCTGGTGACAGCGGGAGGCTTCAACGCTTACGAAACCGGCACCGCCGCGGGCGCGATCAGCGGCGTGATCAAGACCAAGATCGCGGGCGGCACGATCAGCCTCGACATCATCGCGCTCGATACGGCGCGAACCGCGATCCTCACCACATTCACCGGCACGGTCAGGGTCGAAGTGCTCAACAGCAGCGACAACACCGGCGCCCTTGATGCAACCACCGGCTGCCGCGCGAGCTGGACCTCGCTGCAAACCCTGTCGGATCCGGCTTTCGTGTCGGGCGATAACGGGCGCAGGACGATCAGCTTTACCGTTGCCAATTCCTATTCCGACGCGCGGCTGCGCGTTACGTTTCCCGTGACTTCGCCGACGGTCACCGGATGCTCGAACGACAACTTCACGATCCGGCCCGACGCGTTCGCGAGCTTCAGCGTGACCGACAACGATGCGCAGACCCCCGGCACGGGCCGCACGCTCGGCAACGTCGTATTTACCGCCGGCGGAACGCTGCACAACGCCGGGCGCAACTTCACGGTGAGCGCCAGCGCCGTCAACGCAGCCGGCACGCCGGCAACCACCACCAACTACGCGGGTTCCCCCACCCCGACGCTGACTGCCTGCGCCGGGGCGAGCTGCACCAGTTCGTTCGGAACCTTCAGTCTCGGCGCGGGCTTCAGTTCGGGACAGTTGAGCTCCAATGCCGCCAGCTACGGCGAGGTCGGTTCTTTTGCGCTGCAACTGGTGGACTCGGCTTTCGCCAGCGTGGACGCCTCCGACGGATCGACCGCGACCGAGCGCAATATCGTTTCAGCCGTGATCAACGTCGGCCGCTTCGTGCCCGATCACTTCGCCGTTACGCTCAATACGCCGCAGTTCGGGACCGCCTGCGGTGCGGGCGGCTTTACCTACGTCGGCCAGTCCTTCAATTACACGACCCAGCCCGTGATTACGGTGGCGGCGCAGGACTCCAGCAACAACACGACGACGCTGTATACCGGCGCGTGGTGGCGCATTACCAGCACCAGCGTGACACCGGCGACCCAGGCCGCGCGCTACTCGGCGGCGACCGGATCGCCCGACGTGAGCGGGCTGCCGGCGGTCGCCTCCGATCCGGCGGTGGTGGACACGGGAGCCGGTACCGGCACGCTGACTTTCAGTTCCGGCACCGGCATCTTTTTCACGCGCACCACGCCGGCCGCGCCGTTTGACGCGGAACTCAGCTTGGCGCTCAACGTGATCGACGCCGACGGGGTGGCCTACGCGTCGAATCCGGCGCGCTTCGGCGCGGCGACGGCCGGCAACGGTATCGGCTTCAACAACGGCAAGGCGACGCGTTTCGGAAGGCTGCGCCTGTTCAATGCGAACGGCTCGCAGTTGATCGCGATGCCGGTCGCGATGCAAACCCAATACTGGAACGGCAGCGGCTTCGTCACCAATACGCTGGACAGCTGTACCACCCTCGCGCTCAACAACGTCGCGCTGGGAAATTACCAGAGGAATCTGAATTCCGGCGAGACCACCGTGACGATAGGCGGCGCGTTCAACTCCGGCGTCGGCACGCTGCGCTTGTCGGCGCCAGGGGCCGCCAATAACGGCAGCGTCGATGTGTCGGTGAACCTGACCGCAGCGACGGCGGGTGCGTCATGTACCGCCGGCATGCCGGCCAGCACCGGGGCCGGCAAGGGGTATTTGCAAGGCGCGTGGTGCGGAACCGCCTACACCAGCGATCCGACCGCGCGCGCGACCTTTGGCACTTACCGTGGCGCCGATCAGTTTATTTACCAGCGCGAGGATTACTAGCATGCCGCTGGGGAGTGGTAACACGTTGTATTCAGAGGGGTAGTCAGAATAAGTCCACCACGGTTTTCCGATTATTATCATTTGACAACAACGTGTTATTGCTTTAACTTAAAGGAGTTTATCGGAAAACTGGCAGGAAAGCCATTGTTTTTCAAAAGAAAGAAGCAATCGGGATGGTTGGCAATTGACACCCGCTCGGATCATGTCGATCTCGCGCATGTCAAGCGCGCGGCTAACGGCAAGCCGCAGGTTGCATTGTGCGATTCATACCGCAAGCAAGGATCGGACTCCGCCACGCTGGCGCGGCTGTGCCGGGAACTCAAACTTGACGGCTACCGCTGCACCACGCTGTTGGGAAGCGGGGACTACCAGATGCAGCCGATAGACGCGCCCAATGTGCCGGCTGCTGAACTGAAATCTGCGGTGCGCTGGCGCGTCAAGGAAGCGATCGACTACCCGCTCGAAGCAGCGACGGTCGACGTGCTCGATATCCCGATCGACCAGACCGCGTCGGCGCGCAATCGCTCGGTGTATGCGGTCACGGCGCGCAACAGCGTGATCGAAAGCTGCATCAAGCCGTTCTACGAGGCGCAGTTGGCGCTTGAGGTGATCGACATCCCGGATCTCGCGCAGCGCAATATCGCGGCCTTGTTCGAATCCGGCGAGCAGGGCATCGCCATGCTCGCGTTCTACGAAAAAGAGGGCATCCTGACGTTTACGCGCGGCGGCGAGCTGTATCTCGCGCGGCGCATCGAGACCACACTCGCGCAACTGCTGCAGGCTGATGCCGAGAGCCGCAAACCGATATTCGAGCGTATCGCGCTCGAAGTGCAGCGCTCGCTCGATCACTTCGACCGCGTCTACGGCTACGTGCCGATCGTGAAGCTGCTGCTGGCGCCATTGCCGCAGGATATCGGGCTGCAGCAGAGCCTCGCGCCCGAAATCTCCATTCCGGTTGAGACTATCGATCTGGCGTCGGTAATGGATTTTCGGGGTGCGCCGGGATTCGAGCATCCTGCGCGCCAGTCGCAATACCTGGCGGTGATCGGCGCTGCGCTGCGCACGGAAGGTGCGACAGCATGAGTCAGCAGATCAATCTGTACAACCCGATCTTCCGCAAGCAGGGGTTTTCCTACACTTCAGCGACGGCGATGTTGTACGGCATGGGCATTGCAATTATGCTGGTCGCGCTGGGCGCGGTTTACGAGGATTATCAGTTGCGCGCGGTGCAGGCCCGGGCGCAGGCCGTCGATCAGGCCTACAAGGAGGCCGTTGCACTCCACGATAAGCTTGCCGCCGAGCTGACACGACAGAAACCGGATGCCCGACTCGAGGCGGAGCTCGCAGCTGCGGATACGCATTTGAAGAGCCGCCGCGAAATCATCGAGACGCTGAAAAGCGGCGTATTTGGCAACACCAAGGGGTTTTCCGAATACATGCGGGCGTTCTCGCGCCAGAGCATCGGCGGTCTGTGGTTGACGGGATTCGACATCGCCGGCAACGAACTCGCACTTCAGGGCCGGGCGACGAGCGCCGATCTGGTCGCGGGTTATCTCAGGCAGTTGAACCGGGAGCAGGCGTTGCAGGGCCGCCAGTTCGCGGCCATGCGTATCAGCCAGCCGCCGCCTGAGCCCGCAGCGCAGCCCAGGGCCGACCCGAATGCGAAGGGCCGGGCTGATGCCAAGGATCCGAAGCCGGTTTTACCGCGCTATCTCGATTTCAATATTTCCACCCTGGAGCCGGCCGAAAACCTGCATCAGGCGTTGAAAACGGTGCCGGTTCAGCCACCGCTGCTGGGCGCGATCGACACCACCGCGGTGTCGCGCGCGGCTAACGCCGCGATCCGCCAGGAAGGTGCGCGATGAAGGAACAATGGCGCAAGCTTGCCGCCAGGATAGACACGCTGTCGCTGCGCGAGCGGGCGATGGCGTTTGCCGCCGCGGTCGCGGTCGCGGTGTTCACGCTGAACGCATTGATGATCGACCCGCTGGCCAAGCGCAACAAAGCGCTTTCGGCGCGGATCGTGCAACAGCAGGCGAAAATGCAGGAGCTACAAGGGCGGATCCATGCACTGAAGCAAAAGCAGACCGATCCCAATGCCGCAAATCTTGCGCGTCGCGAGGGCATCAAGCGCCAGATTTCCGAATTTGACGCGACGCTGCAGGATCTGCAGCGCAGCCTGGTCCCGGCGCAGAACATGAAAGCCGTGCTACAGGAGGTACTGGCGCGTCATCCGCGGCTGCAGCTGATCGCACTGCGCACGCTGCCGGCGACGCCGCTGGTGGATTTGCAGGACAAAGCCGGGAAAAGTACCGCCACCGCACCCGGCCCGCAAAAGAAACCTGCGCCGGACACGGGCAGCGTTTTCAGGCACGGACTTCGGATCACACTTCAGGGCGGCTACACCGATCTGCATGATTACCTGACGCGGCTCGAAAAGCTGCCGTGGCGCATGTTCTGGTCACGCGCGAGCCTGAATGCCGATGACTATCCGCGTCTGACGCTGACCGTGACGGTTTACACCTTGAGTCTGGACCAGGCATGGCTGGAGGTATGAAACCGGTTTTTGGCGCGCTTGCGCTGGCGGCGCTGCTGACCAGCTGTCCGCTCGCCGGAGGCGCACAGGAATTAAATGATCCCACACGCCCGCCCGCCGCGGTATTGGCGAATGCCCCCGGCGACACGGCCGCTACGGCGGGCCCGGTGCTGCAAAGCGTGATGATTTCGCCGGCGGGGAGTTCGGCGATTATCGGCGGCGCAATCGTCAAGCTCGGCGGCACATACGGCGACGCGCGCGTGGTCAAAATTACCGCCGGCGAAGTCGAGTTGCGATCGGCCGGCGGCACCGAGATATTGCGCATGTACCCGCAGATAAACATGAAGGCGGCCGGGCCCGCGCCTGCTGCGGGCCGTTAACCGATTGGAAAAAATGCAGTCCTGCCGCCGATATCCGAGGAAAACCGTGATGAGAAATTCACTGCTGGTGACGCTGTTGGCGTTCAGTCTGGCTGCATGCGAGTCGAAGTTGATTAAAAACGACGCGCTCCGGGAGCAGATCGAGTCTGAACTCAGGCCGGCGGCACAGGCACGCGTCAGGCCGGCGCCGCCGGATGCCGTAAGCCAGGCGCTGTTGCCGCCGCTGACGGTCGAAATGCCCAGGAGCAGCAAGCCGCTCGAGCCGCGTTTTGACCTGGGGGTCAACAATGCGCCGGCAAATCAGGTGTTCATGGCGCTGGTGTCGGGCACGCGCTACAGCATGCTGGTGCATCCCGACATCAAGGAAACGATTTCGGTAAATCTCAAGGACGTGACCCTGCTCGAAGCGCTGGAGGCGATCCGCGAACTCTACGGCTATGAATACAAGATTCAGGGCACACGCATTTACGTCCAGCCGGTGACCTTGCAGACGAGGCTGTTTCAGGTGAACTACCTGGCCGGACGCCGCGTCGGCCGCGCCGACGTGCGCGTGACCTCGGGTTCGATCCAAGGGCCGGCATCCAGTGCGCCCAGTCAATCGCCGGGTGCCGCCGGCTCTGTGGCAGCGGCCGCGCCCGCTGCCGGGGGCGGCGCGCAGTCGATCGAGAGCAGCCGTGTCACGACCACGTCCAATAACGATTTCTGGGCTGAGATCAATGAATCCATTCTCTCTATCATAGGCAAGGACGGCGGCCGCAGCGTGGTGGTCAATCCGACAGCGGGCGTGATACTGGTACGGGCGTTGCCGGGCGAACTGCGTTCGGTGGAGCAATACCTGAAAGCGATGTCGCTGATGGTCGAACGCCAGGTGATGCTCGAGGCGAAAATAATCGAGGTCACGCTGAGCGACCAGTTTTCGACCGGCATCAACTGGGCGGCGTTCCGCACCAGCCCTAACAGCCGTTTTGGCGCCGGCATAGTCAACCCCGGCACTACGCTGCGAACCGACGGCAATATGCAGGGATTTGTCGCGCGCGGTCCCGACGGCTCGCTGCTGGCGAATGCGACGCTCTCGGTTGATCCGGGCGCGGCCGCCAGCGCATTGGCAGCGGGCGCCAATTTGCCGGGGTCGGTTTTCGGGCTTGCGTTTCAGACCAGCAACTTCGCCGCGCTGCTTAATTTCCTGGAATCACAGGGCACGGTGCACGTGCTGTCGAGCCCGCGCATCGCAACCCTCAACAATCAGAAAGCGGTGATCAAGGTCGGCACCGACGAATTTTTCGTGACCAACGTCTCGACCACCTCAACCGCGAGCGGGACCACCACCACCGTGTCACCGACGATCACCACGCAGCCGTTTTTTTCCGGCATCGCGCTCGACGTAACACCGCAAATCTCCGACGACGGGCAGATCATCCTGCATGTTCATCCCTCGGTGAGCCAGGTCACGGACAAAACCAAGACCCTCAGTCTCGGCGCGCTCGGCACCTTCACGCTGCCGCTCGCTTCGAGCAACATCAACGAAAGCGACACCATAGTGCGGGTGCAGGACGGCACCATTGCCGCGATCGGCGGCTTGATGAAGCAATCACAGGGCAACAGCCGCTCGGGCTTGCCGGGCGCCCTCGATTCGTCGCTATGGGGCAGCGTCTTCGGCAGCCGCAGCCAGCAGCTCAGCAAGAGCGAGCTGGTGATCCTGCTCAAGACCACCATCATCCAGGGCGACGCGGTGTGGCAGCAGCAGGCGCAGGAAGTCAACGAACGCATGCAGCATCTGCGGCGTCGGGGCCCGGATCAGAAGTGACCGGAGATGTACGGATCCTACTTCGGTTTGCGGGAACTGCCCTTCGGCATCACGCCGGATACCAGCTTCGCTTATGCCTGTGCGAGCCACCAGGAAGCGCTCAATACACTGCTTGTCGCCGCCAGGAACGGCGAGGGTTTCATCAAGATCACCGGAGAAGTCGGTACCGGTAAAACGCTGCTGTGCCGCAAGTTTCTTACGACTCTCGACGAATCCTACGCATCCGCCTACATCCTCAATCCTTACCTGGAGCCGCGCGCGCTGATGCTGGCCCTGGCCGAAGAACTCGGGGTGAGCCTGGAAAAAGACGCTGAACAGCACCATTTGCTCAAAAGCCTTACGCTGGCGCTGTTGAATTTCGCTAGAAAAAAGAAGCGTGTCGTGGTGTGTCTGGACGAAGCGCAGGCCATGCCCCTGGAAAGTCTGGAAGCGCTGCGGCTGCTGACCAACCTGGAAACCGAGAAAAGAAAGTTGCTGCAAGTCGTGCTGTTCGGCCAGCCCGAACTCGACGCCAGGCTTGCGCAGGAATCGGTGCGCCAGCTGCGGCAACGAATCACTTTTCAGTACACGCTCAAGGGCCTGCAAAAACAGGAACTCCAGCATTACCTCGGCCACCGGCTGCGCGTCGCCGGATACCGCGGTAACCCGCTCTTCGGCAATGGCGCGGTGGCGCAGCTGTACCGCGCAAGTCGCGGCGTGCCGCGGCTGGTGAACGTGATAGCGCACAAGGCGATGTTGCTTGCCTATGGCGAGGGTGTGCAGCAGATTGCGTCGCGCCACGTGCGCGCCGCCGTGGCCGATACACCGGCCGCGCGCCAGCAGCGCTGGTGGCGTCTCTGGCTCGGGCTGCTGTTGCTGTCCGCCGGCAGCCTCGGCTGGCTGGTGCTGAGATAGTTGCGGCGAGCCGCACGTGAGCCTCATCAATCAAATGCTGCAGGATCTCGAAAAGCGCCGCGCGCCGGAATCCGAGCGCGGCGTGCTTCCGGGCCAGGTGCGAGTGCTGACGTTCGCCGAAAAATCCGGCGCTCCGTGGTGGTTGCTTGGCATCGGCGCCGCCGCGGCACTGGGCGCGCTGTTCGCATGGCAATTCAACTTTCAGCCGGCGTCGTCACCGGTGGCGCCGGTGGCACAAATTACACCGCGTGCACCGGCGCCCGCCGAAGTCGCGGCGCCTGCGCCGTCCGCCGGGGCGCCGCCGTCTGACCAGGCACTGCGTGTTGCGACCGATTTGGCACAAGCCCAGCCCGCCGGCCCGGGGTCGGTCGCGCCAGCGGGCGGCGAAATGCAGGCCGATACGAAGAATCCGTTGCCGCAGCCGGCAGCGGTACCCGCCGCGACGCAATCACCCGGCCCGGCCTCGCGTCTCGCACTCGAGCTCGAGCTTAAGACGCTGCCTTTGGCCGCTGCCAAGCCCGCCGCGCCGCCGCGTGGCGAGCCGCAGGCAGCAGCGACCCCCAAACCGGCTTTGCCGCAGCCCCAACCGTCCCGAACGGCCGAAAAGAAACCGGACACACCGCCCGCAACGATGACCGCGGGCGCGAAACCGGCGAAGATTGCCGCAGCAACGGCCGTGAGCGCAGTCAAGGAGAAGGCGCCGGCGATTGCCGCCGCCGCGCAAATCGACAAGCGTGCGCATCAGCTCACGCCGCAGCAACGTGCGGAAAACGAGTATCGCCACGCCGCGACCTTGCTCAATCAAGACCGCCTGGCCGAGGCACAGGAAGCTTTCCGGGGCGCGCTGCAGCACGATCCGGGGCATACCGGCGCGCGTCAGGGACTGTTTGGATTGTTGCTTGAGGCGAAGAAAACCAGCGAGGCTGAGCAGATATTGCGCGATGGCCTCGATCTCAACGCGAGTCAACCGGGGTTCGCGATGGCACTGGCGCGGTTGCAAGTCGATCGCGGCGATACCGCGGGCGCGATCGAGACCATGCAGAAATCCGCCTCGGCTGCGCTGGGCAACTCAAATTATCTTGCGTTTCTCGCCGCGCTGCTGCAGCGTCAGTCGCGCCACCGGGAAGCGGTCGAGCATTACCAGGCGGCATTGCGGTTGGCGCCGGGGTCAGGTGTCTGGCTGATGGGCCTCGGGATATCGCTGCAGGCCCTGAATCGCAACAGCGAGGCGCAGGACGCATTCCGCCGCGCCAAGGCGACCAACACGCTCAATCCGGAGCTGCAGGTATTCGTCGAGCAGCGGCTGCGACAAATGCAGTGAACCGGGATACGCAGCGGGGGCGGCCTGCTTCCAGCGCGCAATACGCGTATTCATCCCGGCAGCGTCCGCGCCACCATCCAACCCTGGATTTCGATTGCGCCGGCCCGGTGCAAGTTGCGCGCGAGTTCGTTGAGCGTGGCGCCGGTCGTCATGACGTCATCGATCACCGCCACCCGCAGGCCGCTCAGATTGGCGTCGCACACGAACGCATTACGGATATTCTTCGCGCGCTCTTTCCAGGGCAATGCCGCCTGCGGCGTGCTGTCGCGCACGCGCCGGCATGCGTTGGCCGCCAGCGGCACGCCGCTCAGCTGACTCGCCACGCGCGCGATTTCTAGCGCCTGATTGAAGCCGCGGCGGCGCAGCCGTTGCGCGGAAAGCGGCATCGGAACGATGAGATCGGCGCTGCCGCCGAGCCGCGCGCAAAGCGCGTGCGCCCATAACTGCGCGAGCGCGAGGTTGCCGGCATATTTGTAATGGTGGATCAGCGGCGCGAGCGGCCAGCGATAGGCGAATGCTGCAAACACCCGGTCAAAATGCGGCGGTTGGCCCAGGCACGCTCCGCACAGACCGCCGCCGGTCGGCACAGCGCATTGCGGGCAGCACTTCGCTGTGAGCCACGGCAGGCGCGCGTAACAATCAGCGCAGACCGGATACATTGCGCCGGGAGCAACGCACAGCAGGCACTGCTGCGGCAACAGGTGCCGACCATAAAACAGGCAACTGTTCAAAAACCGCTGACGCCAATTTGACAACCGCCGGGTGATCGCTGATGATCCGGAACTCATGATCTAACGGCAATTTTTCCCATTACCCGCCATCGACCCGCAACCTCGTCGCCATGGACCCAATGACATACAACGCGGCTGTGGCTCCCGCCGCCGACCGCTCTTGCCGCCCCCTCTGGGGCGTCGATCAGGTCGCAGCATTGTTCGAGCTGCCGTTCAACGACCTGCTGCACCGCGCGCAATGCGTGCATCGCGAGCATTTCGATCCCAATGCGGTGCAGTTGTCGACGCTGCTGTCGGTCAAAACCGGAGGCTGCCCCGAAGATTGCGGCTATTGTCCGCAGGCGGCGCGCTATCACACCGGTGTCGATGACGGGGACATGCTCGCGGTCGATGCGGTGGTCGCCGCGGCACGCGCGGCGAAGGAACAGGGCGCGACGCGGTTTTGCATGGGAGCCGCGTGGCGCGGTCCCAAGCAGCGCGATCTCGATCGCGTAATCGCCATGGTGAAAGCGGTGCGCACGCTCGGCATGGAAACCTGCGCCACCCTCGGCATGCTGAAAGCCGGCCAGGCCGGTCAACTGAAGGCGGCCGGCCTCGATTACTACAACCACAATCTCGATACTGCGCCGGAATTTTACGGTGAGATCATCAGCACGCGCACGCAGGACGAGCGTCTCGACACGCTGGAGCAGGTGCGCGCAGCCGGCATTCACGTCTGCTGCGGCGGCATCGTCGGCATGGGGGAGACGCGTCGCACGCGCGCAGCACTCATCACGCAGCTCGCGAGCCTCGATCCGTACCCCGAAAGCGTGCCGATCAACAATCTGGTGCAGGTCGCGGGCACTCCACTGCACGGCAGCGCGAAACTCGACGCGTTCGAATTCGTGCGCACCATTGCCTGCGCGCGCATCACGATGCCGAAGGCGATGGTGAGGCTGTCGGCCGGGCGCCAGGAGATGTCCGAGGGCATCCAGGCGCTGTGCTTTCATGCCGGCGCCAACTCGATTTTCTATGGCGAAAAGCTGCTCACCACCCGCAATCCTGAAGCCGAACAGGACCGCGCGCTGATGGGCAGGCTCGGTTTGTATCCCATGCGTGGTGAGGCGACAGGTGGGACGCCAGAGGCTGACGAACGTTAGGCGCAGGCTGCGTCAGTTTCACCGCGGACACCGCGGTCCCGACGCCTGACGCTCTCAATATCGCATGCCCACTGGCTTTGCTGCTGAACTCGCAGCGCTCGAGGCGCACGGGCTCAAGCGCCATCGGCGCGTGCTCGAAAGCCCGCAAGCCGCGCATGTCGTCGTCGACGGCCGCGATTTCGTGGCCTTTTGCAGCAACGATTACCTAGGGCTTGCCGGCGATCCGCGGCTAGTGGCGGCAGCCGGCGAGGGAGCAGCGCGTTACGGCGTCGGTGCCGGCGCCTCTCACCTGATCCTGGGGCATGCCACTGCGCATCACCTGCTCGAGGAGGCGCTCGCGAAATTCGTGCGGCTGCCGCGCGCGCTGCTGTTCTCGACCGGCTATCTGGCTAACCTCGGCATCGTGACGGTGCTCGCCGGGCGCGAGGACGCGGTGTTCGCCGACAAGCTCAATCATGCATCGCTCAACGACGCGGCGCTGCTGTCGCGCGCTGCTTTCAGACGCTACCCGCATGGTGATGTCGCCGCGCTCGAAAGATTGCTCGCGGCGAGTCGTGCCCGCCGCAAGCTGGTGGTGACCGACGCGGTGTTCAGCATGGACGGCGACATTGCCGGCGTGCCCGAATTGCTGCGGCTGTGCGAGCGCTACGACGCCTTGCTCGTACTCGATGATGCGCACGGATTCGGCGTGCTGGGCACGGGCGGCGCAGGCGCGCTGCAGCATTTCGGCATTGCCTCCGAGCGCATCGTCTACATGGCCACACTAGGCAAAGCGGCAGGCGTATCCGGTGCGTTCGTGGCGGGAGCGCCTGAACTGATCGAAATACTGGTGCAGCGAGCGCGGCCCTATATCTACACCACGGCAATGCCGCCGCTGCTCGCGCACACGCTGCTTGCCAGTCTCCGGATCATCGCTGCCGAGGCGTGGCGACGCGAGCGGCTGGCGCAGCATATTGCGCAACTCAAACGGGGTGTCGCCGGATTGTGCTGGCGGTTGCTGCCGTCCGCTACCGCAATCCAGCCGCTAATCATCGGTGCCAACGGCGAAGCGATGCGCGTATCCGAACAGCTTGCCGCGCGCGGTCTGCTGGTGCCGGCAATCCGGCCCCCGACCGTGCCACCGGGCAGCGCGCGGCTGCGCATCTCATTGTCGGCCGCGCACAGCGAGCAGGACGTCGCGCAGCTGGTGTCGGCCCTGGCGGAATTATGACGCTGCACGTCGAAGTCAGCGGCAGCGGGCGCAATCTTGTGCTGCTGCACGGCTGGGGCATGAACGCATCGGTGTGGAGCGAGGTGGCAGCCGAGCTTGCGCCGCATTTTCGCGTGCATTGCATCGATTTGCCGGGCCACGGCAACAGCAGCGCGCCCGCGCCGTGCACGCTCGATGCGCTGGCCGACCAGCTGGCGGCAGCATTGCCGCGACGGGCGGCGGTGTGTGGCTGGTCTTTCGGGGCACAGGTGGCGCTCAACTGGGCGCTGCGCAAGCCGCACCAGGTCGAGCACCTGGTGTTGCTGGCGGGCACACCGCGCTTCGTGCGCGATGCGGAGTGGGACTGTGGCGTGGACGCGGCTGTGCTGGCGGATTTCGCGCGCGGCCTGGCTTGCGACTGCCGCGCCACGCTGCAGCGCTTTACAGCGCTGCAGGCGCGAAGCGATGCGCACCCGCGCGTCGTGTTGCGCCGGCTGCGTGAGTGTTTACTCGCCCGCGGCGAGCCGGATGTGGCGGCGCTGGGCGCGGCAATGCGTTTGCTCAAGGAAACTGATTTGCGCGACAGACTGATCCAAATCATGCAGCCGGCGCTGATACTGCACGGCGCGCGCGATACCCTCGTGCCCCCGGCAGCCGGCGAATACCTGCAGCGCGTGCTGCCGCACGCGGTACTCGAAGTGTTTGCCGGCACGGCGCATGCGCTGCCCATCGCGCAGCCGCAGCGTGCCGCCCGGCGCATCATGGAGTTCTGCCGTGAACCCTGAGCTCGCGCTGGACAAGCGCCTGCTGCGGCGTTCGTTCGAGAACGCCGCTGCCGCCTACGATGCGGCGGCGGTGCTTCAGCACGAGGTCTGCCGGCGCATGCTCACGCGGCTCGATTACGTCAAGCACGCGCCGGCGGCGATACTCGATGCCGGCAGCGGCACCGGCAACGTGGTTGCGGCGTTGCACGCGCGCTATCCGCGGGCCACGCTTTGTGCGCTCGACATCGCGCTGGCAATGGTCCGGCGCGCACGCGCACGCGCGCCATGGTGGCGGCGCCTGCTCGGGCGCGGCGTAGTGCCGGTATGCGGCGACATCGAGCGGTTGCCGCTGCGCGCTGCGGCGGTCGGCATGGTGTGGTCCAATCTCGCGCTGCAGTGGGTAAACGATCCGCCGCGCGCAGTCGCCGAATTCCGGCGCGTGCTTGCGCCCGGCGGGCTGCTGATGTTCAGCACGTTCGGTCCCGATACGCTGAAAGAGCTGCGCGCCGCCTACCAGGGCATCGATCGCTACACGCACGTCAATCGCTTCATCGACATGCACGATCTCGGCGATATGCTGGTGCACGGCGGCTTTGCCGACCCGGTGATGGACATGGAATACGTAACGCTCACCTACAGCGACGTGCCGGCACTGATGCGCGACCTGAAAGCGATCGGCGCGCACTACGTGACGGCGGGACGCCGGCCCGGAATGACCGCGCGTGCCACGCTGGCGGCGGTCGAAAGCCGCTACGAGTCCCTGCGCCATGAGGGACGTTTGCCGGCGACGTTCGAAGTCATCTACGGCCACGCGTGGAAACCTCTGCCGCAAACCACTGCCAACGGCAAGCCCGTCATTCCGATCAATGCGGACACCAGGCTACTGCCATGACGCCGCACGGGTACTTCGTCACCGGAACCGACACCGGCGTCGGCAAGACGCTGATTTGCCGCGCGCTCCTGCACGGATTTGCCGCGCGGGGCAAAACCGTGATCGGCATGAAGCCGGTCGCCGCCGGCGCCGCGCATGGCCCGGCGGGCCTCATCAATGACGATGTCGCGAAGTTGCGCGCCGCCAGCAATGTTGACGCGCCCTCCGAGCTGGTCAATCCGTATTGCTTCGAGCCACCGATCGCGCCGCATCTGGCGGCGGAACAAGCCGGCACGGTCATCAATCTCGCAACCATCGTCAGCGCTTACCGGCGGCTCGCCGCGGATGCTGAAGTCGTGATCGTCGAAGGTGTCGGTGGTTTCCGCGTGCCACTTAACTCGAGCGAGGACAGCGGGGAACTCGCACGGCGTCTGGGCTTGCCGGTGATATTGGTGGTAGGACTCCGGCTGGGTTGCCTCAACCACGCGCTGTTGACGGCGCACGCGATCCGCGCCAGCGGGCTCACGCTCGCCGGCTGGATCGCCAACCGAATCGACCCGGCGATGGCGGCCGCCGGACGCAATGTGGCGGCGCTTGTGCAGCGCCTGGACGCACCACTGCTTGCCGATATCGAGTATGCGGCGGCACCCGATCCGCGGCGCATCGCCGGTCAATTCGCCTGGCCCGCGCTTACCAAATTGCCGTAAATGCGAGCGCCAGCATGCTGTTACGGAAATTCCGCACATTTAGCCCGCAAATTGAGTTGCTTACAGTACCGGCACTGTGATAAATTGCGACTCTTTTTTTGGCTGCCTGCGGTTTTGCGGGCATGCTTTCAGGGTCGCTGCAGGAAAACCGCATGATCAGTAAGTGGGCGAAACGTTTCGTGGTCGCTGCGGCGGTCATGGCACCGGCGATGGCCGGCGCGGACCGCTACGGCCTGCCGACGCGGGCCGTTGCCGCGCGCGAGATCTACGATCTGCACACGCTGATTTTCGTGATTTGCTGTGCGGTTTTCGTGGCCGTATTCGGCGCGATGATTTATTCCATTATCAGGCACCGCAGGGCGGCGCGCGGTCAGGCACAACCGTTTCACCAGAATGTGATGGTCGAAATCGCGTGGACCATCGTTCCGTTTTTTATCCTGATCGGAATGACGTACCCGGCAACCAAGACGGTAATTTTGATGACGGGCACCGCTGGCTACTACAGCAGCCTCGCGCCGTCGCTCGACGGGATCGATCACGATTCCGACGAAGAATCACGAAGTGCGGTAAACGGGAAATATCCACACGTGATTGAACAATACGGCAGCAATGCTGAACCGCAGGAAGCATCGCGTCATCATCCCAGTCCAGCGGGTTCGTCGGTCATCCCGAGGTCCGCGTCATGATTTTGTCGGCGCACGGGATTGTTTCGCTCGCTCCGGATAACGGTGTCCGGCTAAACCTGATTTTCATGAAGGCCTGAATTTGATATCATTGTTCCTGGTGTAAGCTGCGTGTAGTGTCTTGTTCATGCGTGCTCTTGATTGGATGGTCCCGCAATCATCGGCGCCACCGCGGCTTGCCTCGTATTCCACCAGCAAAGCAGCACTCGGGAGTTGGATCCGCCTATGGCTATGGCAATCGTATTGGTAGTATTGATCGTTGGCTCTGTCCTGTTTCACCTTTTGAGTCCATGGTACTTCACGCCGATCGCCTCCAACTGGAGCACGATCGATGACACGATCAGCCTCACGTTCTGGGTCACGGGGGCAGCCTTCGTCGTCGTCAATTTGTTTATGGTTTATTGCGTGGTGCGCTTCCGTTACCGCAAGGGTCAACGCGCGGAGTACGAACCTGAGAACAAAAAACTCGAGGCGTGGCTGGTCGGATTGACCACGTTAGGTGTCGCCGCCATGCTGGCCCCCGGCTTGCTGGTATGGGCGAAATTCGTCAATGTACCGGAAGAGGCGGCAATAGTTGAAGCAGTGGGCCAGCAGTGGAGCTGGATGTATCGCTTCCCCGGCAAGGACGGCAAGCTGGGTACTGTTGAATCCCGGTTCGTCAGCGATAAAAACCCGTTCGGCATGAATCCCGACGATCCCGCCGGTCAGGATGACATCCTGATTACGAGCCCGGAGCTGCATCTTCCCATCGGCAAGCCGGTCAAGGTGCTGCTCCGTTCCAAAGACGTGCTGCACAATTTCTCGGTCGCGCAGATCAGGGTCAAGATGGATCTGGTGCCGGGCCTGGTCACCTACGTCTGGTTCACCCCCACCCGCACCGGTAAATTCGACCTCCTGTGCGAAGAATTATGCGGCGTTGCGCATTTCACCATGCGCGGCAAAGTCGTGGTGGAAGAAGACAAAGCGTTTCAGGAATGGTTAAACGGCAAACCGACCTTCGCTCAAACCGCGGTTCAGGTGGCCGACGATGCAGCCGCGGGCAAACAGCTTTACGCGGTATGCGCATCGTGTCACGGTCAGCAGGGAGAGGGTAACCCCGCGCTACACGCACCGAAACTGAGCGGGCTGGGAGACTGGTACCTGAAACGGCAGTTGACATACTATAAGCAGGGTGCCCGCGGAACGCATGAGAAGGATGTCTTTGGTAAAATTATGGCGCCTATGGCAGCGACGCTGGCTAATGACGCCGCGATTGAAAACGTCGTGGCTTATATCGGGACGCTGCCGGATAAACCCGCTTTGGCCTCGGTGACGGGGAACGCGAAAAACGGCAAGAACCGTTATTTGACCTGTGCCTCCTGCCATGGAGCCGACGGCCGCGGCATACAGGCTATGAACGCCCCCGCACTGAGGGGCATGAGCGACTGGTATCTGGTCACCCAGCTGAAAAATTTCAAGCAGGGTATTCGCGGTACCCATCCGCAGGACATGCACGGACCCCAAATGGCATTAATGGCCGCAATTCTGAACAGCGATCAGGAAGTCAATGATCTGGTTGCCTACATTAATACCTTCTGATTAGCGAAGAGGAAACAATAATGTCAACTATTGCACATGACGCGTCGGCTTTCGCGCCTCCGGCCGAAGTCGCCGAGATGGAGCTTTACCATCCGAAAACTTTCATCGGCAAGTACATCTGGAGCCAGGATGCCAAAATCATCGCCATCCAGTACGCGATCACCGCGATCGGGATCGGGCTGGTGGCGTTGGTGCTGTCGTGGTTGATGCGGCTGCAACTGGCGTACCCGAACAGCTTCTCGTTCATCGACCCCAGCAACTACCTTCAGTTCGTCACCATGCACGGCATGATCATGGTCATCTATCTGCTCACCGCGCTGTTCCTGGGCGGGTTTGGCAACTACCTCATCCCGCTGATGGTCGGCGCCCGCGATATGGTTTTCCCCTATGTCAACATGGTGAGTTACTGGGTCTATCTCTTCGCCGTGCTGTTACTGGTCGCGAGTTTCTTCGTGCCAGGCGGACCCTCGGGCGCCGGCTGGACCTTGTACCCGCCGCAGGCGATCCTCCAGGGCACTCCGGGGGCGACCTGGGGCATTATTTTGATGCTCGTTTCGCTGGCTTTCTTCATCATCGGCTTCACCATGGGCGGTTTGAATTATGTGGTGACAGTGTTGCAGGCTCGCACGCGGGGGATGACGATGATGCGCCTGCCCTTGACGGTGTGGGGCATTTTCACGGCCACTATCCTGGCGCTGTTGGCCTTTCCCGCCTTGTTGGTCAGCGCCATCATGATGTTGTTCGACGTGCTTCTCGGCACCAGTTTCTTCATGCCCGCCATCGTCTCGATGGGGCAACAGCTTGACTACGTGGGAGGCAGTCCGGTGCTGTTTCAGCATCTGTTCTGGTTTTTCGGACATCCTGAGGTCTATATCGTTGCGCTGCCGGCCTTCGGCATCGTCTCCGACCTGATCAGCGTTCATGCCAGGAAAAATATTTTCGGCTACCGGATGATGGTTTGGGCGATCGTAATTATCGGCGCCCTCAGTTTCATCGTATGGGCGCACCACATGTACGTGAGCGGCATGAACCCGTACTTCGGCTTCTTTTTCGCCACCACCACGCTGATCATCGCAGTCCCCACGGCCCTCAAGGTCTACAACTGGGTGCTGACGCTGTGGCGCGGCAATATCCAACTCACGGTCCCTATGTATTTTGCCATCGGGTTCATCTTCACGTTTATCAACGGCGGGTTAACGGGCCTGTTCCTCGGTAACGTGACAGTCGACGTCCCGCTTTCCGACACCATGTTTGTCGTCGCCCACTTCCATATGGTGATGGCCATTGCGCCCATCCTGGTGGTGTTCGGGGCGATCTACCATTGGTACCCCAAGATCACCGGGCGCATGCTGAACGATACCATGGGCAAATTTCACTTCTGGGTCACCTTTGTCGGGAGCTATGCCATCTATTACCCCATGCACTACCTGGGCTTTGCGGGTGTGCCGCGCCGATATTATGCGATTGCAGGTACGGACTTTATTCCCGCTTCGGCACAGGCCCTGAATGCCGGCATCACCATCGCGGCGTTGATCGTGGGCGTCGTGCAGCTGGTATTTTTGTACAACCTGATCTGGAGTTATTTCAAAGGCAAGCCGTCGGGGGGCAATCCCTGGAATGCCACCACGCTGGAGTGGCAAACCGCCGATACCCCGCCGAAGCACGGCAACTTTGGCGAGTCGTTACCGGTGGTCTATCGCTGGGCATACGATTACAGCGTGCCGGGCCACGCCGAGGACTTCATTCCGCAAAATGTCGCGCCGTCGGATACTGCCGGCGGCAACAGGACATAGTGGTCGCGGAATCTGACCTCGTGGGAATTTTTCAAAATCTGACGGCCAAGCCCTGGGTCACGGAACAGGGCAAGATCGATGACCTTTACGCGGGAGGCACCTCTTCAGAGCACGCGAAGAAACTCGCCCTGAAGGTTTTTCTTGCGGTCGTTTTCGTCCTGTTCATGCTTTTGATTGTTGCCTACGGACGCCGGATGGCATATGAGGACTGGCGTCCCTCGCCACAGATGGCGTTATTGTGGCTGAATACGGTGGCGCTGATTTTGGGCAGTATCGCGTTCCAGTGGGCGCAGCACGCCATACGCCGCGGGCGCATGGACAGCATGCGGGTCGGCCTGCTCGCTGGCGGCGCTTTTACCATCGTATTTCTGATCGGGCAGGTCGTGGCCTGGCGGCAACTGGGCACGATGGCTTTTTTCGATATTGCTAACCCGGCAATCGCGTTTTTTTACCTGATCACGGGCTTGCACGGGATGCATATGCTGGGTGGTCTGGTGGTGTGGGGCATGACTGTCGCCAAGGTGTGGGGAAAATTTGACGCGGCGGCGGTCAGATTGAACGTGGAGTTGTGCGCCATGTACTGGCACTTCCTGCTTTTGGTATGGTTGGTCCTTTTTGGCCTGCTGTTTACCGGGGATAATCTGGACTTATTGTTGAAGTTATGTGGGATCAGGTAACAGGGCCGAGGACATGACACAAGCGATTCAGACTAACACCGTAGAAACTCTGCCGCTGAAAGAAGGCGTGCAAGGCTTTGTCGCCGACTGGTCGTCCGACCAGCGGGCGTTCAAAAACGTCCCGTGGGGCAAGGCCATGATGTGGATCTTTCTCCTCAGCGACACTTTCATTTTCAGCAGTTTTCTGATCTCGTACATGACGGTCCGGATGTCCACGACGGAGCCGTGGCCCAACCCGAGCGAGGTTTTCGCCTTAACGCTTTTCGGCAAGCATATCCCTCTCATTTTGATCGCCATCATGACCTTCGTCCTGATCAGCAGCAGCGGGACGATGGCAATGGCCGTCAAATTCGGTTATGAAAAGAATAAAAAGGTCACCTTTATCCTGTTGCTGATCACCGCGGCATTGGGTGCGACCTTTGTCGGGATGCAGGCCTTCGAGTGGACCAAGCTGATCATGGAGGGAGTACGCCCGTGGGGCAATCCCATGGGCGCGGCCCAATTTGGCGCGGCTTTTTTCATGATCACGGGTTTCCACGGTACTCACGTGTCGATCGGCGTGATATTCCTGATCATCGTGGCGATCAAGGTCAAGCGGGGGGACCTTGATCACCAGCGACCGGGGTTTTTGACCGGAAGGAAGGGCAACTACGAGATTGTCGAAACCATGGGCCTGTATTGGCACTTCGTCGATCTGGTGTGGGTATTCATCTTCGCACTCTTCTATCTTTGGTAAGGGATATCGTGGAACACGCACACGGGCATCAAACGGCTGCCGCGGCAAAGGAACAGGGGCAGCAACATCCGATTGGCATTTATCTCAAGATCTGGGGTTTGCTGTTTGTTCTCAGCGCAGCGTCTTATATGGTTGACTACCTCCATTTTCAGGGCTACATGAGGTGGTTTCTGATCCTTGTGTTCATGCTGCTGAAGGCCGGGTTGATCGTGGCGGTCTTCATGCACATGATGTGGGAACGGCTGGCATTGATTTATGCCATCCTGGTTCCGCCGCTGTTGCTGATGGTGCTCTTGGGCATCGGAGCGCTTGAAGCGGACTACACGTTTTTCACGCGGGGCGTTTTTTTCCTGAAGGACCTGTTCTAGCGCGGATAGCCGTGCATCGAGGCGGGCTCTTTTTTCCTGTATTTCGTTCCTTACTACAAGACAGCCAATGACTGAGAAACGCTACGCGAAGAACGTTTGGATAATTCTTGGGATCAGCGCATCGCTGATGCTGTTTTTTTTCATCCTTGTGGGTCATCACAGCGACGTCCGCGACCGGGTGCAACAGCAGCGCGGCGCGCTTTTAAGCGGCGGTAGCAGTGCGGACGAGCGGATAAAACCGGTAGGCGAGGTAGTCGTCGCCACGGCGGAAACCAAGTCGGATCCGGCGAAACCGGCCACGGCAGTCGCCGCGGCACCCGCCCGCGATGGGCAACAGGTCTACCAGGCCAGTTGCGCCGCCTGCCACGAAGCCGGTATCGCGGGCGCACCCAAGGTGGGTGACAAGGCGCAGTGGGCAAAACGTGCCGCCAAGGGCACCAACGCGCTCTACGCGAGCGCGCTGAACGGCTCGCAAAGCAGCGCAGGAGCGATGCCGGCCAAAGGCGGCAACCCGGCGCTGAGCGACGTTGAGGTCAAGGCTGCCGTCGACTATATCGTCGCGCGGTCGAAATAAGCGGCGGAAATCAGCGCGCCGGTTCTCATTTCCGGACCGCGAAGGCCACGGGTAAAACCAGGCCGCCGCGGAATTCCAGGCTGATGCCAACGCGGTCGCCGGCGCGCATGGGCCGTTTCGGGTTCATCAGCATCAGGTGATACCCGCCCGGCGCAAAAAGCAGATTCTCGTTGGGTGCAAGTTCGATTTGCGGCGTGTGTTGCATGCCAGCCATGTCGTTTTTGATGGTGGTGCGGTGTATCATCACCGCGGCGAAATCAGCACTTCTCGCGCCCACCAGTATCTGGGCTCGCGAGCTATTGTTACGCAGCGCCATGTAACCCGCCATCATGGCCGCGCCGGGCGGCGCTTCCCGCACCCACGCATCGCGCACGGTAATACCCGCTTCTTCACCCGCCGCGCCGCCGGCGCTCAACGCCAGCATTACGCCGGCGATAACCGGATTTAGCCATCTCATTTCGCTTCGTCTCCTGAAATTTTTCGCAGCACCCTGAAACGTCTGCTGATGGTGTCGGCATCGAAGGGGGGCGTGATCTTCGCATGGTAACGTCCCCGCGGATCGACCAGAAATACCGTGGTGGAGTGAAAGACGGGGTAGTTATCCACACCCGGCGCAGACCCGATTTGATACGTGGCTTCAAGCTGGCCGGCGAGGTTGCCGATCTGCGCGTCGTCGCCAGTTACGCCGAGAAAGTCGGCATTGAAATAGCCCACATATTGCTTGAGCTTGATCGCGGTATCACGTTTTGGGTCCACCGAAATGAAAACGAATTGAACATCCTCGGCGCCGCCCGGATTCCTGGCGATGTTCTCACGCGCGCGCGCCAGTATCGCCAGGGTCGCCGGGCAGATATCCGGGCAATGGGTAAAGCCGAAGAAGAGAAACGACCATTTGCCCGTCAGGCGTGAAAGATCGAATACCCGATTCTGATGGTCGGTCAGTGCGAAGTTCTTCAGCGGCGTTGGATCGGCGAACAAGGTCATCGCCCGGTCCGGCCGCAACACGGCGCCCGACTTGCCTTCCCGATCTGTTGCGGCCAGCCATATTCCGGCAAGCATCACGGCCAGCACCATGCTTAATATCACGATGCCGGGTTTGAGAGATAGCGGAGACATGACTGCTTTGGAAGGGGATTGCGGGGCCGCCGCCGATTGATAACAGATTGCGCTTCGCGCGCACGCTCTTTCGCGGCGCGCATGGCCGATTATAGCGGACAGCGCCGCGGTTTTGCCGGTCGCGTGGGTAATGTTAAACTTGAAAGTCTTGCAGCGTCCCGAGTTTCGATAAATGTCCTCCAGTCTCGCCAGCCAGCCTTTTGCAGCGCGCCTGAGCCAGTTCTACCAGCTCACCAAGCCGCGCGTGGTGTCGCTGATCGTGTTCTGCGCAGTAATCGGCATGTTCCTCGCCGTGCCGTTCGGCGCGCTGGATGCGCGTTTTGCGGCGACAGCGTTTGCCGCCACCCTTGGTATTGCGCTGGTTGCCGCCGCTGCCGCGGCGATCAATTGTCTGGTCGAGGGAAAAATCGACGCGCTGATGGCGCGCACGCGCGGCCGGCCGTTGCCGCGCGGGGAGCTTACCACGCGGCAAACGCTGGTGTTCGCCGCCATCATCGGAGGAAGCGGCCTCGCTCTGCTTTACTTCGAGGTCAACGCGCTGACGATGTGGCTTACGCTTGCCACCTTCGTTGGCTACGCGATCATTTACACCGTGGTGCTGAAGCCGATGACACCGCAGAACATCGTGATTGGCGGCGCGTCGGGCGCCATGCCGCCGGTGCTGGGCTGGGCCGCGGTGACGGGTGATATTTCGTTCCAGGCGTTGTTGTTGTTTCTGATCATTTTCGCCTGGACGCCGCCGCATTTCTGGGCGCTCGCGCTTTACCGCAAGCTCGAGTATGCAAAAGCCGGCGTGCCGATGCTGCCGGTGACCCATGGCGACAAATTCACGCGCCTGCACGTGCTGTTCTACACCGTCATCCTGTTTGCGGTGACGCTGCTGCCTTTCGCCACGCGCATGAGCGGCCTGATATATCTCGTCACCGCAGTGGTGCTGGGGGCGGTGTTTCTCTACTATGCGGTCAGAATTTACCGGGATTACAGCGACCGTCTCGCGCAAACCACATTNCGTTACTCGATTNTGTATCTGACGCTGTTGTTTGCCTCACTGCTGATCGACCATTATTTCCACTTTTAGATTCGCCATGAGGCGCGCTGCCGCGGGGTTGGTATTGCTGATGGCCGCCGCGCTGCTTGCCGGTTGCGGCGATAAGGCGCCGAAGTTTCAGCTNACCAATATCACCGGCGCTGATTTGGGACGCGATTTCCGGCTCACCGATCANCACGGCAAGCCGCGCACGCTCGCCGATTTCAAGGGCAGGGTCGTGGTGGTTTTCTTCGGCTTCACGCATTGTCCCGACGTTTGCCCGGCCGTGCTGGGGGANNTNTCAGCCGTGGTCAATGAACTCGGCAAGGACGCCGACCGGGTGCAGGTGCTGTTCATCACCGTCGATCCCGAGCGCGATACCCAGGAGGTGCTGAGCCGGTATGTGCCGGCGTTTCACGCGGGATTTCTCGGCCTCTACGGCGATGCGGAAGCGACCTTGCGCACCGCAAAGGAATTCAAGGTTTTCTACCAGAAGCAACCGTTGCCGGGCGGTGGTTACAGCGTCGATCATTCCGCCGGCACCTTTGTCTACGATACGGAGGGGCGCCTGCGCCTCTTCGCGGGCTACGGCCAGGGTGCGCCGAAGATGCTGCACGACATACGCATGCTGCTGCGGTAATCATCCGGCATGGCGACCATCACCGCCGAACAGGCGTTTGCGCTCGCCTGCGGGCACTACCGGAGCTCCCGTTATTCCGAGGCGGAAAGCCTGTGCCGGCAGATACTGCGCGCCACGCCGGATCACCGGGATACGCTGATGTTGCTCGCGGTGCTGGCGCATCGCGGCGGCAGGACGGTGGAGGGCGACGGTTTCCTGGACCAGGCGGTCGAAAGCGGGAATTTCTCAATTACGCTGGACGCAAGTGTTGACGCCAAACCGCGCTGGTCACCGCATGCCGGCATCAGCGCGCTGCTGGAGGCCGATTGCGGGCGCTACGACGGGGTCTTGCGGTCGTTCTGGGATTTTCTGCCGTGGCTTCGGCAAATCGCCTGCGACAGCGATCCGCAACAACCCGCACAGCCGCACTGGAAAAATGCCTGGATGCCGGTGCTCGACGCCGCGGCGCTTTACTGCCTGGTGGCGCAGAAACGCCCCCGTTACTTTGTCGAGATCGGCTCGGGAAATTCGACCAAATTCGTGGCGCGCGCGATTGCTGATCACCGACTCGACACCAGGATCGTTTCGATCGATCCCCGGCCGCGCGCCGAAATCGACGAACTGTGCGATGAGGTGGTGCGCAGGCCGCTTGAACAATGCGACCTCGAACTGTTCGGCTCGCTTGGCAAAAACGATATCGTATTCGCGGACAGCTCCCACCGTTCGTTCATGAATTCGGACGTCACGGTGTTTTTCTGCGAAATCCTGCCCGCGCTGGCCGGCGGCGTGATGGTCGGCATTCACGACATCTTCCTGCCGTACGATTATCCGGAACCATGGTCCGGCCGCTATTACTCCGAGCAATACCTGCTGGCGTGTTACCTGCTCGCACGCAGCCCGCTGCTGCGCGTGGTGTTGCCGGTGCATTTCATGCTTCGCCGCGCCGCCGGCAGCGACGCGGTGCAGGCGTTTTGTGCAGAATTGCCGGGAGCTCCGCAACCGGAGGGCGGCTCATTCTGGCTCGAGCGGATCTGAACTTTACCGGCGTTGCAATAACAAACCCCGGCATCAGACCGGGGTTTGCGGGCGGCGACGGCGCAGTGGAAATCACGCCGCGGCGGCGATTATGCCCTTCATCTTGACCAGCGCCTTGCTTTCGATCTGGCGGATGCGTTCCGCCGATACGCCGAATTCCGCCGCCAGGTCGTGCAGCGTCGCCTGATCCTGCTCACGCAGCCA
>JGI1357J11328_10000219_pt1 | contig 50997 bp, 45 predicted proteins | sample Subgrocontami54m_FD_11328 | JGI IMG/M metagenome (IMG submission 11328)
TCGCATCGATAATCGGCTGCTTTTTCGTCAAGGTGCAGCCCGGCCAGAAAATCATGATGGCACTGTACAAGGGCGTGATCGTATCCGGTTTGATTGCAGCCATTTTGTTCATTCCGGTGACCTGGTGGCTCCTGGGCGACATCGGCGTTCAGTACCCTGAACTGAGCCCGATGAGGCTGTTTGGAGCAGCGGTGGTAGGCCTGGTTCTGACCGCGCTGATGGTGGTAATCACCGAGTACTACACCGCGACGGAATTCGCACCGGTGCGCCACGTCGCCGCGGCGTCGACTACCGGGCACGGGACCAACGTCATCGCCGGCCTGGGTGTGTCGATGAGAGCAACGGCCTGGCCTGTAATCGCGGTCTGCGCAGCCATCTACACCGCCTATGCCCTGGCGGGCCTCTACGGCATCGCGATCGCCGCTACCGCCATGCTGTCAATGACCGGCATCATCGTCGCGCTCGATGCCTACGGTCCGATCACCGACAACGCGGGTGGCATTGCCGAAATGGCCAATCTGCCCAAGGAAGTGCGCGCGATCACCGATCCTCTGGACGCCGTCGGAAATACCACCAAGGCGGTGACCAAGGGCTACGCGATCGGCTCGGCGGGGCTGGCCGCGCTGGTGCTGTTCGCCGACTACACCCACGCGCTGGAGGCCGCGAATAAAGCGGTCTCGTTCGACCTCTCGAATCACTACGTCATCATCGGTCTTTTTATCGGCGGCCTGGTACCGTACCTGTTCGGCGCAATGGCAATGGAAGCGGTAGGCCGAGCCGCAGGTTCGGTGGTGGTCGAAGTGCGGCGCCAGTTCAAGGAGATCAAAGGCATCATGGAAGGCACCGCGAAGCCCGATTATTCGAGGGCAGTCGACATGCTGACCAAAGCCGCGATCAAGGAAATGATGATCCCGTCGCTGCTGCCGGTGCTGATACCGATCGTGGTTGGCGTCGGCTTCACCTGGCTGGGCGGCCCCGGCGCAGGCGCGCAGACTTTGGGTGGCGTGCTGATGGGCACGATCGTAACCGGGCTCTTCGTCGCGATCTCGATGACCACCGGCGGCGGCGCATGGGACAACGCCAAAAAGTATATCGAAGACGGCCACCACGGCGGCAAGGGCTCGGATGCGCACAAAGCCGCAGTCACCGGGGACACAGTCGGCGATCCTTACAAGGACACCGCCGGCCCCGCGATTAACCCGCTGATCAAGATCATCAACATCGTGGCATTGCTGATAGTGCCGTTGCTGTGATCGCAGCTTCATCGGCTTGACGGAGTGACCATGCCGGCGCCCATCCGGATTCTGCTCGCAAAAGTCGGCCTTGACGGACACGACCGTGGCGTCAAGATCGTGGCGCGGGCGTTGCGCGATGCCGGCATGGACGTGATCTACTCCGGGCTGCACCGCACTCCCGACGAAGTCGTCACAGTCGCGATTCAGGAAGACGTGGATATCCTGGGTGTGAGCCTGCTGTCGGGCGCCCACATGACCGTATTCCCGAAAATTTTCGACGCACTGCGCCAGCAGCGCGCCGACGGCATGATAGTGGTGGCGGGCGGGGTAATGCCGGATGAGGATGTGGACGCGCTTAAAGCGATGGGGGTAAAGGAAATCCTGCTTCAGGATACTCCGCCACAGATGATAGTCGACACGCTGAGGCGGCTCGTGGCGGAACGCGGACCGCGTTAGGGAAAGCAAGGCCGCATGGAGCGCTGGTCCTTTCCGCCCGACTACGACGAGAACTTTCTGCCTCAAGCGGGGAACCGCTACTGGTTTCCCGCGCGCGAGACCATGCCCGCCGCGGAACGCGAGCGGGTGATCTTCGAGAGACTGCAAACGGTTTGCCGTTATGCCTACGAGCATGCGCCGTTTTACCGGCGCCACTGGGACGAGGCGGGGTTTCATCCCGGACATCTCAAGTCGCTCGAGGATTTCGAGGACAAAGTTCCCGTCATCCGGAAAAACGACCTGCGCGAGGCGCAAAATCGCGCGCCGCCGTTCGGGGACTATTTGTGCGTGCCCGAACAGGAGGTCTTCCACATCCACGGCACCAGCGGCACCACCGGTCGGCCGACCGCGTTCGCCATCGGCCGCGCCGACTGGCGCGCCATTGCGAATGCCCATGCGCGCGTCATGTGGGGCATGGGGCTGCGCCCCGGCGATACCGTCTGCGTGGCCGCGATATTCAGCCTGTACCTGGGCAGTTGGGGAGCGCTGGCCGGCGCCGAACGGCTGGGCGCCAAATGCTTTCCGTTTGGCGCCGGCGCTCAGGGCATGTCGGCACGCTGCGTGCAGTGGCTGGCGATGCTCAAGCCAACCGCGTTTTATGGCACGCCAACCTACGCATTACACCTTGCCCAGGTAGCGGCGGAGGAGCGGATTTCGCCGCGCGATTTCGGGCTCAAGTACATGTTTTTTTCAGGCGAACCGGGCGCCTCGATTCCCTCCATCCGCGATAAACTCGCGAACCTCTTTGGCGCAAAGATATTCGATTGCGGCTCGATGGCCGAGATGACACCGTGGATGAACGTCGCCGGCTCCGCCGAAACCGACGGCATGCTGTGCTGGCAGGATATCGTCTACACGGAAGTGTGCGGCCCCGAGACCATGCGCCGCGTGCCCTATGGGCAACGGGGCACGCCCGTGTACACGCATCTCGAACGCACTTCGCAGCCGATGATCCGTCTGCTTTCGGGCGACCTTACGTTGTGGGTAAACGATCCGAACCCATGCGGGCGGACCTATCCGCGCCTGCCGCACGGAATTTTCGGCCGGATCGACGACATGTTCACGATCCGGGGCGAAAATGTGTACCCGAGCGAGATCGACAAGGCGCTCAACGAGATTGACCATTACGGCGGCGAACATCGCGTCATCATCAGCCGCGCGTCCACGATGGACGAGTTATTGCTGCGGGTGGAAGCGGATCCGGCAACCTTCGGTCAGGGCGCCGCGGAAATCGTCCGGTTTCGTCAGGAAATCGAGCGCAAGATGCTGCGGGTCCTCGGCTTGCGCAGTGTGGTGGAAATCGCAGCACCCGGTTCGCTGCCCCGCACCGACTTCAAGGCGCGCCGGGTGATCGACGATCGCGCGGTGTTCCGCGAAATGCGCGCGCAGATCGAAAAGGCAAGCCGTTGAGCCACCCTGCCCCGTCAGCAGAACTGGTCGAACGGCTCCTGGCGGGAGACTCCAACGCCATTGCCCGTCTGATCTCGCGAGCTGAAGCAGGTGCGGCGGAGGTCCGTCCGGCGTTGGCGCGGATATACAGGCTCGCGGGACGGGCGCATGTGGTGGGGATTACCGGCGTGCCCGGCAGCGGCAAGTCCACGCTGGTCGGCAAGCTCGCGCAAAAGTTGCGGGCTGGGGGCACGCGGGTCGGCATCGTCGCGATCGATCCTTCCAGCCCCTACTCCGGCGGCGCCATCCTCGGCGATCGCGTCCGCATGAGCGAAATTGCCACCGACAGCGGCGTTTACATCCGCAGCATGGCCACGCGCGGCGCCACCGGAGGCATGGCGAGAGCGGCGCTTGATGCGGTCGACATCCTTGATGTGGCCGGCTTTGACACCGTTATCATTGAAACTGTCGGTGTCGGACAGGACGAGGTTGAAATTGCCCGGGCATCGCACACGACCGTCGTGATATCGGCTCCCGGTCTCGGCGACGAAATCCAGGCGATCAAAGCCGGCCTACTCGAGATCGCCGATATTCACGTGGTCTCAAAATGCGACCGCAGCGATGCCAACCGCACGTTGACGGACCTCAAGCAGATGCTAACGCCCGGCATCGCCGGCAGTGCAGCCGCGGAATGGGCTGTGCCCGTGATCGCGACCAGTTCCGAATCCGGACAGGGCATAGACGAACTGCTCGACGCGGTCGTACGACATCGTCACGTGGCATTCGCGACCGAGCTTGGCAAGCAGCGCGCGCTGGCCATTGCCGGATTCAGGCTGCAGAAGACTGCTGAAAATCTGCTGCTCGGACGATACGCCGGAGTCGTCGCCGAAAAAAGCGCGCCGTTGGCGCTGCGACTGATGCGCCGTGAAGGCGATCCCTACACGCTTGCCGAAGAATTGCTAAGCTCGTCGCTTCTACAATTGGAGCATGCGCATGAACAAGATACCCGATCCCGGATTGCCTGACGCGCTTCGCGACGAACTCGCCGATTGGGAGGCGAACGAGGTCGCCGCATTTCTTAAAAAGCAGGCCGAGCGCAGACCGCAATTTTTTACCTGCAGTGGAATTCCACTCAAACGCATATACACGGCCGCCGATATCGCCGACACCCCGCTTGCAGACATCGGGCTGCCCGGCCGCTATCCGTTTACGCGCGGTCCCTACCCGACCATGTACCGCAGCCGCCACTGGACGATGCGGCAAATCGCCGGTTTCGGCACCGGCGAGGACACCAACAAGCGCTTCAAATACCTGATTTCCCAGGGGCAGACCGGGCTTTCGACCGACTTCGATATGCCCACGCTCATGGGCTACGATTCGGACCACCCCCTGAGCGAAGGCGAGATCGGACGTGAAGGCGTCGCAGTCGACACGCTGGCGGACATGGAAGCGCTGTTTGACGGCATCGATCTCGAGAACATTTCGGTGTCGATGACGATCAATCCTTCCGCGTGGATACTGCTGGCCATGTACATCGCGCTCGCGCAGAAGCGCGGCTGCGACCTGAACGGCCTCTCCGGCACCATACAGGCCGATATCCTGAAGGAATACATGGCGCAGAAGGAGTACATCTATCCGATTGCGCCTTCGGTGCGCCTGGTGCGCGACTGCATCACCTACTGCGCCAAGAACATGAAACGCTACAACCCGATCAATATTTCGGGCTACCACATCTCGGAAGCCGGCGCGTCCCCGCTGCAGGAAGTCGCGTTTACGCTGGCGAATTCCATCGTGTACGTGGAAGAGGTACTGAAAACCGGGATGGACATCGATGTGTTCGCGCCGAGGCTCGCGTTTTACTTTGTCTCACAGGGTGATTTCTTCGAGGAAATCGCCAAATTCCGCGCGGCGCGGCGCTGCTACGCCAAAATCATGAAGGACCGCTTCGGCGCGACCAACCCGGAATCGATGCGCCTGCGCTTCCATTGCCAGACCGCGGCGGCAACACTCACCAAGCCGCAATATCAGATCAACATCGTGCGCACCGCGATGCAGGCGCTGTCAGCGGTGCTCGGCGGCTGCCAATCCCTGCACACCAATGGCTACGACGAAGCGTTTGCGATCCCGACCGAGGATGCCATGCGCATGGCATTGCGCACGCAGCAGATCATTGCGGAAGAGACCAATGTCAGCAGCGTGATCGATCCGCTCGGCGGCTCCTATTACCTCGAGACCCTGACCAGCGAGTTTGAAAAGCGCATTTTCGAAATGCTCGACGAAATCGACGAGCGCGGCGGGACCATCAAATTGATCGAGGAAGGCTGGTTCCAGAAGAACATCGCGGACTTCGCCTACGACACCGCGTTGCGCAAGCAGAGCGGCGACAAGCCGGTCATCGGCGTGAACCAGTACACGATGCCGGAGGAACGGCACAACATCGAGCTGCATCCTTACGACCTGACCACGGCCGCGCGACAAATCGCGCGCACCCGGAGCGTGCGCCGTAATCGCGACTCCGCCAAAGTGGAGCGGCTGCTGGAGCGGCTGGTCGAAGTCGCCCGCGACGAATCGCAAAATATCATGCCGGTAACGATCGAGCTGGTGCGCGAAGGCGCAACCATGGGCGACATCGTCGAAAGGCTGAAGTCGGTATGGGGCACGTACCGGGAAACTCCGGTTTTCTGATCACCCCCCATTGCAATGGAACCCGCATGAAATATTCTCTCGGTGAACACCATATTGAAGCCAGGGGCGACTACTGGATCGCCCCCAGCGCCTCCGTGATCGGCAAGGTCGTGCTCGAAAACAATGTGAGCATCTGGTTCAATGTCGTCGCGCGCGGCGACAACGAGGTGATCACCATCGGCGAGAACTCGCAGGTGCAGGACGGCTCGGTGCTGCATACGGACCCCGGCCTTCCGCTCACGCTCGGCCGCAACGTGAGCGTTGGCCACATGGCGATGCTGCACGGCTGCACCATAGGCGATGGCAGCCTGATCGGGATCAAAAGCGTGGTTTTGAACGGCGCGGTGGTCGGCCGTAACTGCCTGATTGGTGCCGGCGCGCTGGTCGCGGAGCGAGCGGTCATCCCGGACGGCTCGCTGGTGCTGGGCATACCCGGCAAGGTGGTGCGTAGCCTCTCCGCGCAGGAGATCACTACGATCAACAGCTTCGCCGGCCGCTATGTGCAGCATTTCAAGCGCTACCGGGCCGAACTCAAAGCCGAATCGTGATGCGCCATGACCGAACGCCGCGCCTATCGATACTACGACCTCGTCATGGTGGCGTTCGTCACCGTGCTGGTGTGCTCGAACCTGATCGGGCCCGCGAAAATCGCCCAGCTCGACCTGCCGCTGGTGGGAACATTCGTGTTCGGCGCCGGCGCGATGTTTTTTCCGCTGTCATACGTGTTCGGCGACATTCTCACCGAGGTCTACGGCTATGCGCGCTCACGCCGCGTGATCTGGTCCGGCTTTGCCGCGCTCGCCTTCGCGTCGTTGATGGCGTGGGTGGTCGTTGCGCTGCCGCCCGCGCCATTCTGGAGCAATCAGGCCGCATACGAGACCGCGTTCGGCGCGACATGGCGCATCGCGCTGGCCTCGCTGATCGCTTTCCTGTGCGGCGAGTTCGTCAATTCGTACGTACTCGCGAAAATGAAAATCCTGACCGCGGGGCGCTGGCTGTGGACGCGCACCATCGGCTCGACCATCGCCGGCGAGGGAGTGGATTCGGTCCTGTTTTACCCGCTGGCTTTCTACGGCAGCGGCATCATACCCGATGACAAACTGCCACTCGTGATGCTGGCGCAGTTCTGCATCAAGGTCGGCGTCGAAATCGCGTTCACCCCGCTCACCTATCGGATCGTCGGCTGGCTCAAACGCGCCGAGCACGAGGATTATTACGACCACGACACCGATTTCCATCCATTCCGTCTCAGGACCTGAAGCACGTTGCCTGATGCATGGTTTCCGCTTCAGCGCGCGCATAATGTTCAAGATACTTGGCGTCGCGGTTCCGCACTACCATGGTCGGTAGGATACAATCGCGCTGATCGTGACTACTGCGGCATTAAAAAACTGGCGTACTCCCGCGGTGGTCCTGCTGTGCGGCGGCCTTGCTCTTACCCTGGCGCTCGGCACGCGTCATAGCTTCGGGCTGTTTTTGCAGCCGATGACCATGGACCTCGGCTGGAACCGCCAGACCTTCGCGTTCGCGCTTGCCATTCAAAACCTGATCTACGGCATCGCGCAGCCGTTTACCGGCATGATCGCCGACCGATTCGGCGCCGGACGCGTGATGGCCGGCGGCGCAGTGCTCTACGCGCTCGGGCTGGTGCTGATGGCGAATTCATCCACCGGCTGGGAGTTCGACCTGAGCGCGGGTATCATCGTGGGCGTTGCGCTTTCCTGCAGCGGGTTCAGCATCGTCTACGGGGTCATCGGCCGAGCGTTCCCCCCGGAAAAGCGCAGTGTTGCGCTTGGCATCGCCGGGGCCGCAGGCTCGTTCGGCCAGTTCGTCATGCTTCCCTATGGTCAGGCACTGATCAATCACATCGGCTGGCACAATGCACTGCTCACGCTGGCGTTCACGATACTGCTGATTGCGCCGCTGGCGGCGGCGCTGGTGGAAAAGGGCCCGCACGAATCGGCCGGACTTCACAAGCAGTCGATATCGGAAGCACTGCACGAAGCGCTCCGACACCGCGGCTACTGGCTGCTGTGCACCGCCTATACCGTGTGCGGCTTTCAACTCATGTTCATTTCGGTGCACTTTCCCGCATACATGATCGATCAGGGCATGACGCCGGAGACCGGCATGATGGCGCTCGCACTGATCGGGCTTTTCAACATCTTCGGCAGCTACTTCTGGGGCTGGCTCGGCGGGCGTTACACCAAGAAATACCTGTTGAGCGTGCTGTATATGACCCGCGCCGTAGGAATCGCTGTATTCATCGCGCTGCCGGTCACGCCGTGGTCGGTATATATGTTCGGCGCAGTGATCGGATTTTTGTGGCTGGGCACCGTGCCGCTTACCGGCGGCCTGATTGCACACATTTTCGGCGTCCGATACCTGTCAACGCTCACCGGTATCGCGTTCCTGTTCCACCAGGTCGGCAGCTTTCTCGGCGTGGCGTTCGGCGGCTACCTGTTCGATGCGACCGGCTCATACCATTTGATGTGGGTGCTGACGATCGCCATGGGCGTAGTTGCCGCCATACTCAACTGGCCGATCGATGACCGCCAGATTGCGCGGCCGGTGCCTCTAGGCGCCTGACGCCACGCGGCGGTCGCCGCCTGAGCGCATCACCCCGGGACCGGGTTTGCGCCGTTATTGGGTCCCCGGCTTCTACTCAAGATGGTTGAGCGCGAGATCGAATATGTCGAAATTGCGCAACCTCCGCCCGCCGTCGATGCCGTTGGTGCGGCGGTTGAACAGCAGCGGCACCGTTTTTTCAGAAATCCCGCCATGGGAACGAAGCGGCGCGTCGAGTCCCGACAGATCATGGCGCTCGCGGCTGGTGCCGAGTACGGTGTGGCGCTCGGACACGATGATGACATCGCCCATGCGGTCTTGCGGCAGTTCGAAACGGCGGCAGCCTTCGGCGCGGTCGTAAACCACTTCGATGCCGGGCAGCGCCGCGAGCCGCGCGATGACCCGCTGCACATCGACCCCGGGCGACAGGTAAACGGTCGCAAACGAGCCCAACGCGCCGTGGTGGACAACATAAGGGTCGGTGATCGGCAGGATCACGCGTGCGGCCTCCTTGCCGAGCCATGGATCGAGCACGTCCTGCAGGTAAATCACGTTGGGGTCGCCTTTGGCATCGGTCTTGGCGTTCATGCCATGGTCGGCAGTAAGAGCAAGCGTGGCGCCGAGTTCGTCGAGCCGTTGCAGATACCCGTCGATCGTCGCATAAAACGCATTGGCCCCGGGCGTGCCAGGCGCGTCCTTGTGCTGGATGTAATCGGTAGTCGACAGGTAAATGAGATCGGGGCGCCGGGTTTCCATCAGCCTGACGCCGGCAGCAAACACGAACTCCGAGAGCCGTGCGCTGTAGACCGACGGCAATTCCATGCCGACGAAACTCACGCCGTCCTTGATCCCGTGCCCGGCCTCGCTGGTCTCATTGGCTTTTTCGGCGGAAAAGCAGATGCCCTGCATTCCATGGCCGAGCAACCGCCGCAGCTTGTCCTTGGCAGTGACCACCGCGACCGTCGCACCTGCCCGGGAAAACTTCGCCAATATGGTCTCGGCGCGCAGGTATTCCGGATCGTTCATCATCACTTCCTTGCCGGCGTCGCGGTCGTAAAAATAATTTCCGCATATACCGTGCACGGACGGCGGAACGCCGGTCACGATCGACAGGTTGTTGGGATTGGTGAAGCTCGGCACCACCGCATCTCCCAGCAACGAGGCGCCCTTTTCGCACAATTCCCGCAAATACGGCGCCGCGCCGGCCCGGATCGCCTGCGTGATGTAATCCGGTTCGCATCCGTCTATGCACACGACGATAAGCGGCCGGTCCATCCAACGGTAAGCGCGTCCATTCACCGTCACCGGCGTATTTTTCGGTTCAGCCATCTTCGGTCTCCGTCATCATTCTAGACTCATTGCGCGCGCCGGCGGTGCCCCACCGCGCACGCCGTCTGCGCAGGCAATGGCAGCGACAACTGCGCTGCGGACGGGTAAGATACCGCTTGCGCGGGCGGCGATTCAATTAAACCCGGGTAATACCATTGGAGCAAAGCATGGCGGCACCGGCTGAAATCACCAATATGGCGCTGTTCTGCGATTTCGAGAATATCGCGCTCGGCGTAAGCGACGCCAAATACGCGAAATTCGACATTGGCAAGGTGCTCGAGCGGCTGCTGCTCAAGGGCAGCATCGTCGTCAAGAAAGCCTATTGCGACTGGGAGCGCTACAAGGGGTTCAAGGCGGCGATGCACGAAGCCGCATTCGAACTGATCGAGATTCCGCATCGCCGGATGTCAGGCAAGAACTCGGCGGATATCCGCATGGTCGTCGACGCGCTCGATCTGTGCTATACCAAGCTGCACGTCGACGCTTTCGTGATCATCAGCGGCGACTCGGATTTTTCGCCTCTGGTAAGCAAGCTGCGCGAGAACAACAGGGTCGTAATCGGAGTCGGCGTCAAAAACTCGACCTCCGACCTGCTGATCGCAAACTGCGATGAATTCATCTTCTACGACGACCTGGTGCGCGAGAAACCGGCTCGCCAGCGCGTCGCCGCGAAAAAAACCGCCAGCAGGACCGAAGCGAGCGCCGTTGCAACGGAGGCGCCCAAACTATCGGATGACGGCAAGAAGCAGGAAGCGCTCGATCTGATCCTCGAAACCATAGAGGCGCTGGGAACCGAACGCGGGGAAGACGAGAAGATCTGGGGCTCGATGGTGAAACAGGCGCTGAAGCGCCGCAAGCCGGGTTTCAATGAAGCCTATTACGGCTTCCGCTCATTCAACAAACTGCTGGAGGAAGCCGGGGCACGCCACATGCTGACGCTCGAGCGCGACGAGAAATCCGGCGGATACATCATTCACCTGAGCAGCATCTGACCAAATGGAATTGAAAGGGGGCGCGTAATGGCTGACGAAGCAGGGAAAAAGAAATTGACGCGCAGGGAGGTGCTTGCCGCCCTATTGCTGATAGTTACCATATCGGTAATTTATGACTGGACAACGCGGCAGAACGAGCTTGCCGTCAATCAGGCGTGCGCAAAACAGCTGGAGGACGTGCGAAGCGCCATCAACAAATGGATAGCGACGGTTGATTACCGCAGCCGGAGCGGCAGCTATCAAACGTGTAATGCGGCCAAAACCCTGGTCACAAGGTACGACGCGGGTTGCGGCCCCTTGATAGGAACCTTGCCCGTAATCCAGTGCGAAGGTGACGCGCAATCGTCCGCTGCAGCGGCAGACGCCGGGGATACGCAGAAAAAATGACGCCTGGAGCGCTAGCGGCCGCCTGAGCCTTCTTGCTCTGCCTCGCCCAGCAGCCAATCCCGAAAAGCCGCCACCGCCGGCCGCAGCGCGGCGGTTTCATCGCACACCATGTAATACGCCGACCGCAACGGGACCTGCAGCTCGAATGGCAGGATCAGGCGCCCTGCCGCCAATTCGGCGGCGGCGAGCAGCGGAAAGGTCGCGACCACGCCGAGCGCATTGCTCGCCGCCTCGAGCGCGAGCACGGCGTGGCTGAAATGCGAACCGCGGCTGGCATCGACCTCGCTTACGCCCGCGGCTTTCAGCCACGCCTCCCAAAAATCCACACCATCGTAAAGCGCACCGGTATCGTCATGCAGCAATGTCTGCCGGTTGAGGTCCTGCGGTCGCCGCAGCGGCTGCTCGCCACGCATCAGTTGCGGGCTGCAGATCGGTGCAATCGTCAGCGCCAACAACCTGTCGACACGCAAACGCGGATAGTCGCCATGCCCGTACAGTATCGCGAGATCGGATTCCTCCAGCCAGTTCCCTATGGTCGCGCGTTCAACCGCGCTGTCCTGCCCTTCCCGCGTGACGAGCCTCATGCGGGCCGACACCCGCACGTCGATTTCCGGATGCAGGGCGAAAAAATGGTGCAGCCGCGGCATTAACCAGCGCGTGGCGAAGGACGGCGCGACACTCACAGTCACGCGCCCGCCGCCGGCTTGCGGGCGCATCGCGGCGACCGCCTGGGCGAGGCTGCCGAACCCTTCGCTCAGTTTAGGCAGGGCGGTAGTTGCCGCCGCGGTCAGTTCGAGCGCGCGGTGCACGCGCCGGAACAGCTTGACGCCGAGGTAGTCTTCGAGCGTCTTGATCTGATGGCTGACCGCCGCCGGCGTCACGCCCAACTCCTGCGCGGCCCGCTTCAGGCTCATATGGCGCGCCGCGGACTCGAAAGCCTTGAGCGCGTTCAGCGGTGGTAATCGTTCGGACATATTAAGATGAGATTTACTAATCTGACTGATTATAATATTTCATCTAGTGCAGTGCAACATATCACTAAATATCAGGTCTATAATCACGTAACAGTTTTTTATAGGCAATAGTAAATCTTGCCCGATGAGTCAGCAACCGATTACCAACACGGAGATGAAAATGAAACGCTACAACGAAGTATCAAACAATGCCGATCTGTATGCCCGCATCAACGCGATGTCGATAAGTGCGCACGAACGTGCGGTTGCGATCCGCGCGCTGCAAAACGCCGACGCCATTTCCGACGCGATCCTGTGGGTGACGCACGGGCTTAAGAAACTTGGCACCAGGCTTTTCGCCAAGCCGGCCGCACTACACGCGTAACCATTAATCCTCCGGGTTGCGGGCGCCCGTAACCCGGAGTATTTCACGCGCCTGACGCGGAATCCGTCGTTCGCAGTACGCGTCATTACGCCGCAATATCATGCGGCAGAAGTCACCTGGCCTGTGCAAGTTCCGGTTTCGATCGGCGCGCCGCTTTAACAACACCGGCAAAAAAAGAATACTGATTGCCAGCACTCGGCCGTTACCACCTACGCCCTTTCGCAGTCACCACCGCCAGTCATTGCCTGCCGTTGAACTACTCGGCGACGCGCGCTCGCACCTTGCGCGCGTGCCCACCGGCCCTGCCGGTCGAAAAATGGAAATCACCCGGTGTCGCCACGCCCCGCAATTGCATCCCAATGAGCGCATCCGGCAAGCGAATTATCGTGAAGCAAGCAATTGCGGCGCGTGCCGATCAACGCATGAGTACGCTGGCTTGCAGTGCCTAATAGCTTTGCATTATCGTGTTGCCGACACCCCGGAAAATCAGGCGTAGCCACCATGGAAACAGAGTACAATTACCTGAGTAAGTCGCCAGCAACACTCAGCAGGCGAAACGAAACTGGAGATCAGGCATGTTGAACAGGCTAGGCATGGGGGTAAAGCTGAGCGTCGCCTTTGCCGCCGTTCTTGTTTTTACCTACGCAATGGGCATCGTGAGCTATCTCAACCTTAACCGGCTGTCGTCCGATGTGGAAATGTTCTTTACCGTCGACATGGCGGGTCCCACGCTGCTGGCCGACGCGCAGGACGCAATGTGGGAATTGCGCTATGGCGTGTCGCAGTTCATTGCAGCACCTGCGGCGCGGGAAGCGATCATTCAGAATTCGCCCCGAATACAGGGCAAGCTGGAATACGCGCTGAATCGATACGCGTCAGGGCAACTGTCCGCCGCGGAACGACAAAAACTCAAGGTCTTCACCGACGCATACACGGAATACAGGGACGCCAGGCTCAAATGGTTTGAGCTGTTCGGATCGGACTACACCGCGGATGCCGCCAGGGTCAGGGCAGCGCCCCCATCTCCCAGCGAGGCCAGCAGCGCAAAGGTGCTCGGCGATCTGATGGCGCTTTATCAAAAACGCGTCGGCGAGCGCCAGTACGCCGCAGAAGCCCTGATTACACAAATCAAGCTGCAAAGCGCCATTTGGGCGCTCCTCGCCTTCGTCGCGGCCGCCATTGCCGGAATATGGCTTAATCGCACCATTACGCGTCCTCTCCGGCAGCTGGTCGGTGTTCTCGAGGCAACCAGCTCGGGCGACTTTTCGCGGCGTCTTGACCTCGAGCGCCATGACGAATTCGGCGCTCTTGCGAAGGGCTACAACCGCATGGCCGACGAGCTGGTCGCAATTGTCGGCAAGGTGCAAAAGTCCGGTGCCCAGGTCGATACCGCGATCACCGAGATTACCTCTGCGGCCAAGCAACAGGAGGCCACCGCCGTCGAGGTCACCGCGACTGCGACCGAACTCAGCGCGACTTCCAAGGAAATTGCCAGCACCTCCAAGGAACTGCTCAAGACCATGAATGAGGTTTCCGCCATGGCCGAGAAATCGGCGGTTTTGGCCAGCGAGGGGCAAACCGGGCTGTCCAGGATGGAAGAAACCATGCGCCGCGTGATGGACGCGACCAGCGCCATCAATTCCAAACTTGCCGTGCTCAACGAAAAAGCCGGCAATATCAGCAAGGTCACCACGACCATCACCAAGGTAACCGACCAGACCAACCTGCTTTCTCTGAACGCCGCGATTGAAGCGGAAAAGGCAGGGGAATACGGGCGCGGATTCGCAGTCGTCGCCACCGAGATCCGCCGCCTTGCCGATCAGACCGCGGTGGCAAGTTATGACATTGAAGTGATCGTGAAAGAAATCCAGTCCGCGGTTTCCGCCAGCGTGATGGGGATGGACAAGTTCTCCGAAGAATCCCGCCGCGGCATGGAGGAAATCCGGCAGGTCGGCACGCAATTGTCGCAAGTCATCGAACACGTGCAGACCTTGATGCCCCGTTTCGAAGCCGTAAACGAGGGAATGCGCTCGCAGACCACCGGTGCGGAGCAGATCACCAGCGCCTTCGGCCAGTTGACCGAAGCGATGCAGCAGGCGACTGACGCGATACGCCAGTCCAACGTGGCCATCGCAGAGGTCAGCCAGGTTGCCAATGGCCTGAGCAGCGGTGTGTCCCGGTTCAAGCTGGCCTAGCTGCCTGGCGCAACGCCGCGCAGATGCGCGGCGGTAGCCACCTCCGGCCGGATTACAGGAATGCTCTTCCTCCAGTTCCATCTCGACAATGACCGCTACGTCATCGACACCGGCCAAGTGGTTGAGGTTCTGCCGCTGCTAGGTATCAAGCAAATCCCGCAGGCGCCGGCCGGCTTGGCCGGCGTATTCAACTACCGTGGCCAGCCCGTGCCGGCGGTCGACCTTAGTGAAATGGCGCTGGGGCGCGCGGCGCGACAGCGTATGAGCACCCGCATCATCGTAGTACGCTATCCCGATGAGACCGGCACTGCGCACCTGCTGGGACTGATCGCGGAAAAAGTAACGGAAACCGTGCACCGCGATCCCGCGGATTTCACCGATGCGGGTGTCCGCAATGACGGCGCTCCCTATCTGGGTCCCGTGGCCGCCGATTCGAAGGGGCTGGTCCAGTGGGTCGAAGTGACAAAGTTATTGCGGGACTCGATACGTGATGTCCTGTTCAATCAGCCGCTGAAACAGCCATGACGACCGTCACAGAGTTCGCGGGCCTGCTCCGCCGGACCATGGGATTAAGCGCCGATACCGTCGGCCTGTCCGTAATAGCCTCCGCACTAAAAACCCGACTCACGGCGTGCAACCTGAAGGACCTGCACCAGTATTGGGAGCATATCCACGCCAGCGAGACTGAAATGCAGGAACTGATCGATACGGTCATAGTGCCGGAAACCTGGTTTTTCCGCGACCGCAAGGCGTTTGCGGCGCTCGCCGACGAGGCCTGTGACCAGTGGCTGCCGCAGCATCCCGACGGGCAATTGCGATTGCTGAGTCTGCCGTGCGCGACCGGCGAGGAGCCGTATTCCATGGCGATGGCGTTGCTCGCGGCGGGCTTTCCCGCCAGCCGGATTCGAATCGACGCGATCGACATCAGCGTGGGCCTGCTGCAGCGCGCCCTGGAAGCGGTGTATGGAAAAAATTCCTTTCGCGGAAAGGACCTGGAATTCCGTGACCAGTTCTTCGAGCCGGTCGGGAGCCGCTTCCGCCTCGCGGACGCAGTGCGCGCACCGGTGCGTTTCCAGCACGGAAATCTGCTCGATCCGGCCTGCCTGCCGGACACCGCAGTCTATGACTTCATATTCTGCCGCAATATGCTGATTTATTTCGACCGCGCGACTCAAGACTACGCCGTCAGGAAATTGACCGGTTTGTTGAAAGCGGATGCCTCAATGTTCGTCGGTCCGTCCGAAAGCGGTCTGCTGCTGGATCATGAATTCGTCTCGGCAAAATTGCCGCTGGCGTTTGCTTTCCGGATGAAGACGCATGCCCCGCCTGCACCGAAAACCGGCGCCGTTCAGCTGCCCAAACCCAACCGGCCGCCGGTGCGCACGGTGGCGAAGCCGGAGGCAAAATCCGTCGTCATGCCGCTGGCCGCCGCCCGGCCTGCGGCGACGGCCCAACCGCCGGAGGCAGCACTGACGGGCCTCGAAGAGGTTTCCAGGCTCGCCGACCAGGGACGCCTGAGCGAGGCGATACAGCGCTGTGACGAATACCTGCGGGCGCGCGGTCCGTCGGCCGACGCTTATTACCTCATGGGTCTGGCGCACGATGCGAGCCGCAGGCCTGAGACGGCCGAGCAATACTACCGCAAGGCGCTGTATCTCGATCCCGGCCATCAGGAAACACTGGTCCATCTCGCTTACCTGTTGGAAAAACAGGGGGACGCAGCCGGTGCCCAGCGCTTTCGTCGGCGCGCGACGCGGGTAAACACTGGCGGACGCGCGTGAGATGAACGGCGCACCCCCNACCGCGGCAAATCCGGCNGGCGCAATCATCACCGATTGCTGGAACACCATAGGCGTGCATGGCGATGGCTCGTGCCCGCAACTGGAAAAACATATTCACTGCCGCAATTGTCCCGTATACGCGGCAGCCGCTTCGGTGCTGCTCGACCGCGATCTGCCGCCACACTATGTCGAGGAGTGGACACACCAGTTTTCCCAGGATCGCAGCGTCGCGCAGCCCGACACCGAATCCATGGTCGTATTCCGCATGGGCGGTGAGTGGCTCGGATTGCCAACGTCGGTATTCTCGGAATTCGTCGATATGCGCCCGATTCATTCACTGCCGCACCGGCGCAACGGAGTATTACGAGGCCTTGCCAACGTACGCGGCGAACTGGTGGTATGCGTGTCGCTTGGCAAGGTGCTCGGCATAGAGGACCAGGACAAAACGAAAAAGCCGCGGCAGCGCACCATATACAGCCGGCTGGCAGTGATCCACGACAAAGGCAACCGTGTGGTTTTCCCCGTCGACGAAGTCGATGGCATTCACAATTTTCACGCCGGCGAGCTGACGGAAGTTCCGGCTACGGTGGCCAAGGCAACCGCCACCTATACCAAGGCCATGCTGCCGTGGAAGGACAAGGCCATCGGCTGTCTCGACGCGCAGTTGCTGTTTTACACCATAAACCGGAGCCTCGCATGAGTGCGCATGCGCCGGGCGAATCGTCGATGATCGACATGTTTCGCGTGGAAGCGGAGTCCCAGGCACAGACTCTGACTGCCGGACTGCTGGCACTCGAGCGCGATCCTGACGCGGTCGATCAGACCGAGGCCTGCATGCGCGCTGCGCACTCGCTCAAAGGCGCGGCGCGCATCGTCGGTATTTCCGCTGGCGCCAGCGTGGCCCACGCCATGGAAGATTGTTTTGTCGCGGTGCAGCAGGGCCGCATAAAACTGGGGCAGACGCAAACCGATCTGCTGCTGCGGGGAGTGGATCTGCTGGTTCGCATCGCCAAGACCTCCGAGGCGGAAATCACCCGCTGGGACGCCGAAGGAAAGGCTGAAATCGACGCCTTTCTCGCGGCGCTGGCCGCGGCGGCACTCGAAAACAACGGTAATTCCGGTGCAGCGCGGATTGACGCGCCTGGTTCCGCGATCAAGGAAGCGCGATTACCACCACCTGTTGCAACAGTCGAGGCTGCGCCCACCGCCGGGAGCAGCGCGGTCGATCACGTGCTGCGGGTTACGCCGGAAAACCTGAACCGTCTGCTTGGGCTGGCGGGCGAATCCCTGGTGGAATCGCGCTGGCTTGCGCCTTTCGCAGCTTCATTGGTGCGGCTCAAGCGGATGCACTACGAGGCCGGCGAGATGGTCGAAGTTCTGCGCGACGCGCTGTTGGGACAACCGCTCAGCGAAAAGGCACAATTTGCCCTGAGCGAGTCGCAGCAGCGCCTCATGGAATGCCAGCAGTTTTTGCTGCAACGCCTGGTCGAGTTGGAGATTTACGATCGACAGTGCGTTGATCTCTCGCGCCGGTTGTATGAGGGCGCGCTGGCGTGCCGCATGCGGCCATTTTCGGACGGCGTCCAGGCGTGGCCACGCATGGTCCGCGATCTTGGCCGGTCTCTCGGCAAGAAAGTGCGGCTGAAAATCACCGGTGAGACGACGCAGGTTGACCGCGAAATTCTGCAAAAACTCGATGCACCGCTGGGTCATTTGCTGCGCAATGCCGTTGACCATGGCATCGAATCGCCGCGGGAACGCATCGCCGCCGGCAAGCCCGAAGAAGGAACCGTGCATCTCGAGGCACGGCACAATTCCGGCGTGCTGCAAATCCTCGTCTCCGACGACGGCCGCGGCGTCAATCTGGACCATCTGCGCGAAACCGTGGTTCAGAGCGGACTGACCAGCGCGGAAACGGCGGCGCGGCTGAGCACGGCGGAACTGCTGGAATTCCTGTTTCTCCCCGGTTTTACCATGACCGAAACGGTTACCGAAATTTCCGGGCGCGGCGTGGGGCTGGACGTCGTGCAGACCATGGCGAAACAGGTGCGCGGCGCCGTTCGCGTCTCGTGCGAGCCGCGGCAGGGAACCTGCTTCCTGATGCAACTTCCACTGACCCTTTCGGTCCTGCGTGCGCTTCTGGTAAATATCGGCGGTGAACCTTATGCTTTCCCGCTTGCACACCTCAGGCGCACGCTCAAGATTTCCAGCGACCGCATCGAATTCCTTGAAGGACGGCAGTATTTCCATCTTGACGGACAGCAAATCGGACTGGCTACCGCACACCAGATTCTCGACGTCAATGAACCCGAGCTGACGGGAGACATCTGCGTGGTCGTGGTGGGACGCGAAAACCATGTCTACGGCCTGGTCGTGGACGGCTTTCTCGCGGAACGCGAATTGGTGGTGCAACCGCTCGACGCCCGGCTGGAGCGGATCAAAAACATCACCGCCGGCGCATTGATGGACAACGGCCTGCCGGTGCTGATTGTCGATCTCGAAGATATGATACTCTCGCTGGAAAAGCTGGTATCAGCGGGCGACCTGCATAAGGTGCGGGGCGGGGCAACCGCGGACGAAAAACTGCATCGCAAACGCGTATTGGTGGTCGACGATTCGCTGACGGTGCGGGAACTTGAACGCAAGCTGCTCAGTAACCGCGGCTACGAAGTCGAAAGTGCGGTCGATGGCCTTGACGGATGGAATGCCGTTCGTACCAGCCAGTTCGACCTGGTCGTAACCGACGTTGATATGCCGCGCATGGACGGCGTTGAACTGGTGACGTTGATCAAAAAGCACGCCAACCTTAAATCGCTGCCGGTGATGATAGTCTCCTATAAGGACCGCGAAGAAGACCGCCAGCGCGGACTTGCAGCCGGTGCGGATTACTACCTGACCAAAGGCAGCTTCCATGACGAAACACTGTTGCAGGCCGTGGTGGATTTGATCGGAGAGGCAGACGCTTGAAAATCGGAATCGTCAACGATATGCAACTGGCGATTGAAGCCCTGCGCCAGGCGCTGTCCCAGGATCCCAGGCATCAGGTCATCTGGACCGCGCAGGATGGCGCACAGGCGATAGCGCTCTGCGCCAGGCAAAGGCCGGATCTGATTCTTATGGATTTGATCATGCCGAACGTGAACGGGGTGGAGGCGACCCGGAAAATCATGTCCACCTGCCCGTGCCCGATTCTGGTGGTAACGGCCAGTGTCGGCACCCATGCCGGGCTGGTCTTCGAAGCAATGGCCAGTGGCGCGATGGATGCGATCGATACGCCTTATCTTGGAACGGGTGATCCGCGCAAAAATGCGGCGCCATTGCTCAGAAAAATCGAAGGCGTCGAACAACGCATTCGTCAGGATAAGGCCGTTCGCCTCGATGACGAAAACGCGGCGGCTTTACCTTCCGCGCGTCCGGTCGGACTGGTGGCAATCGGCGCATCCGCAGGCGGACCCGGCGCGTTGGCAACCGTGCTGGCGGGATTACCGAAAAATTTCAGGGCAGCGCTGGTTATCATTCAGCATATCGATGAGATGTTCATAGACGGCATGGTCGAGTGGCTGAATCAGTATTCCGCCATCCCGGTGCGGCTCGCAATCGAAGGCGATCGTCTGGACGCCGGCGTGGTGCTGGTTGCCGGCGCCGGCAAGCATGTGATAATGACGAAGCCGGATCGACTTGGTTATACGTCCGAGCCGAGCAATAACGTCTACAAACCGTCGATAGACGTTTTTTTCGCCAGCGTCTGCAAGCATCTGGACCGCAATGCAGTGGGCATACTATTGACCGGTATGGGCGCTGACGGGGCGCGCGGCCTGAAAGCAATGCGCGATAAGGGCCACTACACGATAGCCCAGGACCAGGCCACCAGCACGGTCTACGGCATGCCCAAAAGCGCCGCCGCGCTGGGGGCTGCGGTGGACGTTCTGCCGGTTCAGAATATCGCCTCAAAACTGGCAAGCATTTTTCCCGCACGCAACTGAACGGCAGAGCGCCATGTCAACTCCAAAAGCATCCGGGACCGCCACCGAAGGTCAGGTGCAGGACCTGAATGCAGTCATTGCCGAGTTAGCAAAAAAATATCCCATCACGGTACTGCTGGTGGACGACCAGGCAATTGTCGGTGAAGCGGTCCGGCGCACGCTGGCGCCGCAAACGGACATCGGCTTTCATTTCTGTTCCGATCCCGCCGAGGTGATGGCGGCGATCGAACGCGTCAAACCGACGGTTATTTTGCAGGACCTGATCATGCCCGGCATCGATGGCATGGAATTGCTGCGTCAATACCGCAATCATCAGGATACCCGGGACATACCGGTCATCGTGCTCTCGAGCAAGGAAGAATCGAAGGTGAAAAGCGAGGCGTTTTCGCTGGGCGCCAGCGATTATCTGGTCAAGTTACCCGACGCCATCGAACTTGTCGCCCGCATCCGTCATCATTCCAATGCTTACCTGAACCTGCGTCAGCGTGACGAGGCATACCGCGCCATGCTGGATGCAAAGAAGGATGCCGACGGCGCCAATCTCGCGAAATCGTATTTTCTTGCCAACATGTCGCACGAAATCCGCACGCCGATGAACACCATCATCGGGCTGTCGCATCTGTGCCTGCAAACGGATCTCACCGACCGGCAGCGGGACTACTTATTGAGCGTGTATCGTTCCGCCAAGTCGCTGCTCGGCATCATCAATGACATCCTTGATTTTTCCAGGGTCGAAGCTGGCCAACTCACCCTCGAGGAAGCAGATTTCGACCTGCAGGCGAGCCTGTTCACCGTCGATTCCCTGGCGGGTCACCTGGCGCGGGAAAAAGGATTGCGCTTCGAGGCCCGCGCCGAGGCCGACGTACCCCGCTATCTGCGCGGCGACGCGTTGCGACTGGGACAGATACTGCTGAACCTTACCGGTAATGCGGTGAAGTTCACCGCGAGTCGGTCGAACTCGAGTTCTCGATACGCGACACCGGCATTGGTCTGACCGCGGAGCAGGTGGGAGGCCTGTTTCAGCCCTTTAGCCAGGCGGACCTGTCCACCGCCCGCAAGTACGGCGGCACCGGCCTGGGACTTGCCATCAGCAAACGGCTTGCAGAAATGATGGGCGGACAGATCTGGGTGGAGAGCGAGCCTGGCCGCGGCAGCGATTTCCGATTCAAGCTACGCCTGCGCCGCGGTCAGGAAACCGAAGCGAATTCGGCCGCGCGCGACAGCGCACTCGCGGCTGCGCGCGCTCGACTCAAGGGCGCGCGCATGCTGGTGGTCGAGGACAACCCCTTCAATCAGCAATTGGCGACGGAACTACTCGAGGATGCCGGAGTCACGGTGGCGGTGGCCAACAACGGCCGCGAGGCACTCGAGCGCCTCGCCGCGAATCCGCACTTCGACATCGCGCTGATGGACGTGCAAATGCCGGAAATGGACGGCTACGAGGCGGCCAGAAAAATCCGGGCGATGCCGGAACTGGCAAGTCTGAATGTAATCGCAATGACCGCCAATGCCACGCGTGAGGCGCGGGAAAGCTGCCTGGCCGCAGGTATGGATGATTTCCTTACCAAGCCGATCGATCCTGAGCGCCTTTACCTCGCGCTGGCGAAGTGGATACCGGAACGTGTGGCGGTGGCGGGCGAGAAAGGGCGGCTGGCGATTGACTTGTCGGTTCTGGGGCGGATGGTCAAGAACGATGAGGACAAGATCCGCAGGTTTGCGTTCATATTTGTCGAGACCGCGCGAAAAACGCTGGCCGATATGAAAACCGCGCGCGCGCACCGCGATTTGGTGATGCTGGTCGGACTCGGCCACAAGCTGAAATCTTCGGCACTTACCGTAGGCGCATTCGGACTCGCGGACCTGTGCCAGTCGCTGGAGACAACGGGAGCAGCGAACGACTGGCCGCAGGCAGACCAGGTGCTTTCCCGTATGCCGCCGCTGATGGAGGAAATCGCCCGGCAAGTCGAGCGCGAGCTTCGCTGAAGCGCCCGCCAACTGACTCGATTCCCATTATGACAGCGAGAAAGAATTTGACATGACCAGACAGCTACCGCACGTAATCAGATCATTGCGCGTCCTTTTGGTGGACGACGATGAGTTCGTGCTGGAGTTCGTTGCGGACATGCTGCAAGCGCTGGGCATCGAGAATGTACGGCGTGCCAGCGACGGCAAGGAGGCACTGGCGGCAATCCAGCACCGGTTTCCACCGCAAGTTCTCATTTGCGACCTCAACATGCCGGGCATGGACGGCGTCGAATTCCTGCGCCATCTGGCAGAACGCGGGTTTGAAGGCGCAGTAATCCTCTCCTCCGGCGAAGACAAGCGCGTGGTCAAGACGGTGGAAAGCCTGGTACAGGCGCACCAGCTTCGCTTCCTTGACACGCTGAAAAAACCCATCGAGGAATCGGCGCTGGTGGACGCTCTCATGCCGCTCGCCGGTGCGGTTCCAGGGACCGGAAAATACGCCCCAATACAGATGCTCACGCCCGGGGAAATCCGTGAAGGACTGGACCGGGGCTTTCTGGACGTGTTCTTTCAGCCCAAGGTCGCGGTAAGGGAACGTCGCGTGGTGGGCGCCGAGTGCCTGGCGCGCTGGCGCCACCCCGAGCGGGGGTTGCTGTCGCCGGTCACCTTCATTGCGGTGGCTGAGCAGTACGGGCTCATCGACGAACTGACCGTGGCGGTGTTTCGCAAAGCCATTGGATATCTCGGTGAGTGGGCACGCCAGGGACATGGGCTCAAAGTGGCGATGGCCGTCAACATTTCCATGAGCAATCTGGATCAGCTCGAGTTGCCGGAGATATTCGATGACATCGTGCGGGAAGCCGGCGTGGAACCGAGCCGGGTCACGCTGGAAATCACCGAGAGCCGTTTGATGAACGACCTTGCCAAGAGTCTTGAAATCATCGCGCGGCTGAGGCTCAAGGGTTTCGGATTGTCCATCGACGACTTCGGCACCGGATATTCGTCCATGGAAAAGCTCAAGCAGCTGCCTTTTACCGAGCTCAAGATCGATCGCGCATTTGTCTTCGGGGCGGCCAAGGATGATGCGGCGCGCGCCATTCTTGAATCGAGCGTGCGCCTGGGACGGAAGCTCAATATGAAGATTGTGGCCGAAGGCGTGGAAACCCAGGAAGATTGGGATATTGTCGCCGCCAGCGGGTGCGACGAGGTGCAGGGCTTTTTTGCCACCCGGCCGATGCCGGCGGAGGAATTCGTCCGCTGGAAAGACATGTGGGAATCGCGGCAAATCCGTTGAACGCATCCAGCCGGTTTTGACGTCGCCCTGCGGCCGGTCCGGTCCATAAACATGTTGTCCGCACTGAGCGAATTGACCGCCGCCGAGGCCGCACGCGCAACCCGCATAACCCCGCGCACACTCCCGGCGGCTCGTCGAGCGGGTCTGCAGCAGCGGTCGCGGACCACATGGTGCCGCTTGCGCTCGGCACGCAAACCGGCGGCTCGACAATACGCCCCGCGGCCTACTGCGGCGTGGTGGGCTACAAACCGAGCTTCAACTCGATCAATCGCGCCGGCGTCAAGTTTGTGGCGGAGTCCCTCGACACCATCGGCATACTTGCCCGCTCCGCCGAAGACGCCGCACTCGGTTTGCAGATTCTATCGGGACGCGCAGCGCCCGATTTCACCCGGCCCCCGAGCGGCACGCCGCGCATCGGTGTATGTCGCACACCGCGCTGGCACGAAGCTGACCAACCGACTCACGATGCTCTCGCGCGAGTTGCCTCGCTATGGGCGAACGCGGGCGCGCGGGTCGCTGATTGCGAGCTGCCGGTGGAAGGTGCGCGGCTGTTCGACGAACACGGCGTGATCATGGGCTACGAGTCCGCGCGGGCGCTAGCCTGGGAATTCCTCAACCATCGCGATCAAATCAGCACTTCGCTGCGGCCGCGACTGGAGGAAGGCTGGCAGTTTACCCGCCAGGCCTACGATGACGCGCGCGCGGTTACCCGCGACTACAGGCGGAAGTTCGCGGACCGGATGCGGGATTACGATTTCCTGCTAACGCCCAGCGCGCCCGGAGAAGCACCGGACAACCTCGCTACTACCGGCAGTTCGGTATTCAACCGCGTGTGGACGTTGCTCGGCGTGCCGTGCGTATCGTTGCCGTACGGTCGCGGGCCGCGCGGATTACCGCTCGGGGTGCAGTTGGTGGGAAGTTTTGACGCTGACGACGAACTGCTCGCATGGGCACACTGGGCCGGGCAGATCATGGCGAATGACGGTTGACCTTTTCGCTATGGGATAGCCGGCACTTTCCCGCACACCTGTCCGGCATCAATGATAGATGTTGAGCACCTGCTCGCTGCGGGGCTGGCTCGACATCACAACCACGAACAGCCATAAACGTCATGGCTTTGTATCGGCAATCCGAATGCTTTCGGATTTCAATCCAGTTCTGGCGGAGAGAGAGGGATTCGAACCCTCGATAGAGTTTTGCCCTATACGCCCTTAGCAGGGGCGCGCCTTCGACCACTCGGCCATCTCTCCGTTACCCGTCCTGCCAATAATTACCACTGCAAGTATCTCGTCTACCGACACCGAGTGGTCGCAGGCGCGCGGCGCACACATTTACGACGGCTACGCCGTGACCACCCGGCCATCTCTCCGTTACCCGTCCTGCCAATAATTACCACTGCAAGTATCTCATCGCACTAATAACTGCGGCCACTAGAATATCACAGGGCGCGTCCTCAGACCGCCTGCTCGAGACCGAATACCTTGTGCAGCACGCGTACCGCAAGTTCCATGTACTTTTCGTCGATCACGATCGAAATCTTGATCTCGGAAGTCGAAATCATCTGGATATTGATGCCCTCCTCCGCCAGCGTCCGGAACGCGGTACTGGCGATTCCGGCGTGGGAGCGCATGCCGACGCCGACCACCGATACCTTGGCGATCTTGTCGCCCCCCTGCACTTCGCGCGCCTTGATGTGCACCGCGACCGGCTTGAGGATTTCGAGCGCCTTCGCGTAATCGGCGCGGTTCACGGTAAACGAGAAGTCGGTAAGCCCATCATGACCGACGTTTTGCACGATCATATCAACGTCGACGCCCGCATCGCCGATCGGGCCGAGGATCTGATAAGCGATACCGGGACGGTCGGGGACGCCGAGTATCGTGATTTTAGCTTCATCACGATTGAACGCGATGCCTGAAATAGTCGCCTGTTCCACCGTTTCATCCTCCTCATATGTGATCAGCGTGCCTTCGCCCTCTTCTTCGAAACTCGACAGCACGCGCAGATTTACCCGGTATTTCCCTGCAAACTCGACTGCGCGTATCTGCAGCACCTTGGAGCCGAGGCTCGACATTTCGAGCATTTCCTCGAACGTGATGGTTTTGAGCCGCCGCGCTTCGGGCACGATGCGCGGGTCGGTGGTGTAAACGCCATCGACGTCGGTGTAAATCTGGCATTCATCGGCATTGAGCGCCACCGCCAGTGCGACGCCCGTGGTGTCCGAGCCGCCGCGGCCGAGCGTGGTGATATTGCCGGCTGCGTCGACGCCCTGGAAACCGGCGACGACGACGATATAGTCCTCGTTCAGGTCGCGCCGGATGCTCTCTTCATCGATGTTGACTATGCGCGCCTTGGTGTGGACGCTGTCGGTCAGTATCCTGACCTGGGCGCCGGTGTAGCTGCGCGCTTTAAATCCCAGATCCATCAGCGCCATCGACAGCAGCGCAATCGTAACCTGTTCGCCCGTCGATATCACCACGTCGAGCTCGCGCGCGTCGGGTTGCGCCTGAACTTCCCGTGCCAGCGCAAGCAGGCGGTTGGTCTCGCCGCTCATCGCGGAGACCACCACCACCAACTGCTTGCCGGCGCTTTTCCAGCGAGCGATGCGCCGCGCGACGAGCTTGATGCGCTCGGTGCTGCCGACCGAAGTACCGCCGTATTTTTGCACGATTAACGTCATGCTACCGGGCCTGAGGGACAGAAAGCATTGAATTTTATCGCATTTCAAGCGGGAAAACGAGATTCGGCGGCAATCGGCATTACCGGGTAGTTGCCGAACGCGCTGAAACTTAATCGCATTTTTTATGTCAATTGAATATGCGATCCTCAATCTGGAAATCCCGATGAGCGCAGCCGGCAAGCTTTTCAAACCCCGCCCCCTGCGCCTGCGCCTTGGCCTTAATCAGCAGCAGTTCTGGTCCGCGGTCGGTGTCACGCAAAGCGGCGGCTCGCGCTACGAATCCGGCCGCAGCATGCCGAAACCCGTGCGCGAACTGGTGCGCTTGGTGCATATCGAGGGTATCGAACTGGCACGCGTGCGGGGAGAGCATTTCGAGATCGCCAACCATTTGCACAGCGCCGATCCGGCCCTCTACCAGCGCATCAAACGCGAAATTCACGCCAAATCCGCGCGTAAACCGCGCTGAAAGCAGGCGTACCCGCGCCGATTTCCGCAAATATCGGCTAAAGTGCTAAAGCTGGCGGATGGGGAGGGATTCGAACCCCCGAAGCACTTGCGCGCTTGCTGGTTTTCAAGACCAGTGCATTCGACCGCTCTGCCACCCATCCCGTAACCCGTTGGGGTCTTTGTCATAATATCACACATTATCAACTGCTTGCGAAACTCTGGCCGGATGTCAGGGCGGTAATTCACATTGAAACTTTGCGCCAGCTTAGGTAGTCTTAGGTAGGAGCCGGAGCCCCGGCACTCTGAGGAGCAAGAAAGATGCAACCCGAACTGCAATCCAATCCCAATTCGTATCAAACGCCCGTTGCGGCCGGCGAAATCGCGCTGCAGCGGCAGCGCGTGCTGCGCAATACCTATCTGCTGCTGGCGCTGTCGTTGATCCCAACGGGTATCGGCGCACTGATAGGCGTAAACCTCAATTTCGGCTTCATGCGCGCGAGTCCGATCGTCTCGTCCCTCGTGCTGCTCGCGGTCATCTACGGCATGTTTTTCGCGATCGAGAAAAACCGCGACAGCGGCCTCGGTGTCGCGTTGCTGCTTGGATTGACGTTTTTCCTCGGTATCGTCCTCGGACCGTTGCTTCAGGTTGCGCTCGGCTTGCGCAACGGCGGCCAGTTGATTGCGCTCGCTGCCGGTGGCACCGCTACGGTGTTTTTTGCGATGGCCGGTATTGCCACGGTCACACGCAAGGACTTCGGCTTCATGGGTAATTTCCTGGCCGTTGGCGGCATCGTGCTGATGCTTGGTGTGGTGGCCAACATCTTCTTTGCAAGCCCGGTGTTGTATCTGACGATTTGTGCGGCGTTTGTACTGTTCAGCTCGATGGTGATCCTGTGGCAGATCAGCCGGCTCATCATCGGCGGCGAAACCAACTATATATCGGCAACGCTTACGCTCTACATGAGCATCTACAATCTGTTCACCAGCCTGCTGCACCTGCTGATGGCCTTGACCGGCAATCGCGACTGACCGCGCGCAGGCGATCAAATTAACGGCCGGGTGGTCAGCACCCGGCCGTTTTATTTTATGCTCCGGCCTGCGGGATTGTCTTGTCGAAAACGGCGATCGATTCGATGTGCGAAGTGTGCGGAAACATGTTGACCACCCCGGCTGCGCTCAGTTCATAGCCCTTGGTAAGGCACAATAGGCCGGCATCGCGCGCCAGCGTTGCCGGATTGCATGACACGTAGACGATGCGGCGCGGCGCATCGCCGGCGAGCGCCTTGATCAATTCGACCGCGCCGTCGCGCGGCGGATCAATCAGCATGCGATCGAAGCGGCCAAGACGGACCAGTTGCGCCGCGTCGATATCAAACAAATTCCCCTGCGTAAACTCCGCCGTCGCGTCGAGGCCGTTGCGCCCCGCGTTTGCCTGCGCGCGTTCCACCAGACTGCGGCTGCCTTCAATGCCGACCACGCTGGCGCCGCTGCGCGCTATCGCAAGCGAGAAATTGCCGATCCCGCAAAACATGTCGGCGATACGCTCGCCTGCTTTAGGCTCAAGCAGCGAAAGCGCGCGCCGTACCAGCACCGCATTGACCCCGGGGTTGACCTGGGTGAACTCGGTCGGGGAAAAGCCGATGTCGAGCGAGAATTCCGGCAGCGAATAGTGAAGGACCCCGTCATGCGCCGGATAAAACGGCGTCGCCGATTCTGGACCGCGCGGCTGCAGGAAAAACTGCACCCGATACCGGTCGGCGAATTGGCGCAGCAACTCCCCGTCGCCGCTGCCGAGCGGACGCAGAATGCGCAGCACCAGTGCGTCAACACCGTCGCCAACTGCGAGCTCGATCTGCGGCACGCGGTCTGCAATTGAGAGCGCGGTGATCAGCGCGCGCAGCGGCACCAGCAGCGCAGAAATGCGCGGCGGCACCACTTCGCAGGATGTCATGTCGGCGACGTAGCTGCCGCGCTTTTCGCGAAATCCGATCAGCGACCCGCCTTTTTTCGCCACGTAACGCGCCGAGAAACGCGCGCGATGCCGGTAGCCCCACGGCTCGCCGTATATCGCCGCCAGAATACAGTCGGGACGTATCCTGCCGATGTGCCACAGATTGTCTTCGAGCACGCGCTGCTTGGCCGCAACCTGCGCGCGCGCATCGAGGTGCTGCAGGCTGCAGCCACCGCATATGCCGAAATGCCTGCAGCGAGGCACGGTGCGCGCCGCCGACGGCGTCAGGACCTGCAGCAGTCGCGCGCGCTCATATCCGGTTTTTTTGAGGTACGGAGAACAGGTGACAATCTCGCCGGGCAGCGCGTCGTCGATGAAGACCGCCTTGCCATCGACATGGGCGACGCCACGGCCTTCGTGGTCGAGTGATTCGATTCGGACCGGCTGCATCCCGCACTAATCCGCGCGCCAGGCCCTGAGAAATTCCTTCCAATGCTCCCCGGAGGCGGCGTCGAGCGTCGTGCGCACCAGGCGGGTCTCCTGCTGGTATTTGTCCTGCGCCAACGCACCACGCATCAACTGGAAGCGCAGATAGACGAGATAGGTATTGGCGACATCCGCCTCACAGTAGCTGCGGATCTGCGCGATCTTTCCGTCCTGCCACGCCTGCCACACCTGAGAGCCTTCGAACCCGAGCTTGCCTGGAAACCCGAGCAGGCGCGCGATATCGTCTAGCGGCGCTGCGGCGCGTGGCTGATACATCGCCAGCAAATCCATCAGGTCGAGATGCCGCGAATGGTAGCGGCTGATGTAGTTGTTCCATTTGAATTCGCGGTCGTCCTCGCCCTGATCCCAGTAGCGCGCCGCGTGCACGCCGTGCAGCATGCCGCGGTAGTGAAGCACCGGAAGATCAAAGCCGCCCCCGTTCCACGACACGATTTGCGGCGCGTATTTCTCGATTCCGTCGAAGAACCGCTGGATCAGTCCGCCCTCCCCGTCCCCGGGCTCGCCGAGCGACCAGACGCGGAAGCTGTCGCGATCGCGCAGCGCGCAGGAAATGGCGACCACGCGGTGGAGATGGAGCTGCAGAAAATCGCTGCCGCCCGCCTGACGGCGGCGCTGGAATGCCATTGCGGCGACCTGTTCGTCGCCGACGCCGGCATCGATGCCGTGGATCCGGCGCAACCCCTCGATATCGGGAACCGTCTCGATGTCAAAAACCAGAACCGGGATCACTTACGCGTCCAGGCTCCCGTGTTATTTTGATAGTGCCAGCCGCCTTGCGCCTTATTGATCCAGCGCTGGGCAAAGGTCGCGCGTATATCGTTTTCCCACTCCGGTCTGCCGTTGGCGCGGGCAATCTCGTGATAGAGCGCGCTGCGGTCCTGGTTCTCGGCCGCCACCAGGCTGTTGAGTTGCTGGCGCTGCGCCAGCGGCACCGCGTTGGCGTCGCGCAGCGCGACAAAACCGTCGCGCGTGAGGCCGACGGCGCCGTTACCATAAAGCGGCGCCAACTCGGCATGGCGCCTGTGCATGCTCGATTTCAGCGCCTGGATCGCCGGTGAATTGGCTTCGAGATTGGCCTGGGCCCAGACCGGGCCGGCAAGCAGAAACAGCAGCAGCGCCAGCCGGCCGCCGCGCACATTCGTTACGCTCTGCATGCGATGCTCCTTATTGGGATCGGGGTTTATCGGACGATGGTGAAGCGGGGGAATTGAGCTGCCACACTTCATCGATGATCTTGTCGGCCGCCTTCTCGGCCGCCGCAGCGGGAAAATAAATGTTGATCGTCACGCACCCCTGCAGCAGGAACGCGCAGCCCAGCGCGGCGCAAATGGACAGACTTCGCATGTCGTTTCCTTGATTATTTCACAATCACATTGCCCTGGGTCACGCGCTTCAGGCGCTCGATCAACTCGCGCCAGCCTACTTCACGATTGTAGCCCAACACGGTGATCGCCGGTATTCCACCGCCTTTTACGATCGCATAGCCGTGTGAGACATCCTCGATGCCGCCCATGCGGCACACACCGTTTTCCAGCTTGCAGCTCAATCCCAGCGCGGAATAGCCGAAGTTCTCGAAAAACCGCAGAAAGCTGCGCTGAATTGCGCTCGCGGCGCCGGCACCGCCAAGTGCGGAAATATTCTGCACCGCGGTCTGGCTGATGTGGCGCGGATATTCGCCGGCGCTGCTTGCAAGGCGTGCGTCAAAACGCACTGCTTCCCAATTGACGAGTTCGAGCGCCTTGACCCGGGCATCGATACGGCCGGTGATGTTGCCGAACGAAAACGTGCGCGTCAGCAAATCGAGATCCAGGTTACTCATGTCGATGTCCGCTGTCAGTCGCGGCGTTTTTCCCAGCGGACTTTCCAGCGCCAGGTCCCGCATTACGATGGCGCCGTCAAACACCTTGAACAACAATTCGCCATCGACCTTGAGTATCGACTTTTGATAACTGACCGCTGGAATCACCGCCGACAGCGTGCCGTGCATGGCCGGCAGGCCGAGCGCGGTCGTGAACCGTTGCATCGAGACCGGCGTAATGCCGCCGCGGAAGCGCCAGCGCCAGCTTTCGCGTTCGCCGCTGGTGGCGAAATCATTAATCAACAGCATTCCGTCCAATACCGGAATCCGGACGTCGTGCGTGCGCACCCGGATTCCGCGCATTTCGAGCGGCAACTCAAAAGCGCCGAACGGCACGTTCAGCACCTCGCCTCCGTCCAGGCGCAGCCTCGCGGAAGTAAGCTGCTCGCGGTCCCACGGCAATTTTCCGTCGATCCCGAATAGCGCGAAACGTCGGGCGCCATCCTCGATCGATATACGTTTAAGCACCAAGTCAGCAGATGTGACCGCGCCGGCCTTCACATCGAACGAAATATCGGCACGTCCCCCGCAGCGNAGNTCGTTAAANGCGGTNCCCTGCAAAATCGGTTTCAGCAGTTTGTCGCAGAACGCCGCNACTTCGAGGTTGGCGCTTTTCAGGCTGGCNTTCGTGAGCTTGCCGCTGACGCGNTCAAGGGCGCCTCGCAGTTCGAAGTCACCAGTTCGAAGTCACCGACGCCCGCCACCGCAAAACGACCGCGCTCGAGCATCAGTTGCTGCTCGTCCAGCGTGCCGGCCGCACTCAACGCCTGCCCGCCGCCGGCGATGAACCACGGCTGCCAGAATACGTCCCCGCTTTTCCATTCCAGCCGGCTTTGCCACTGCCATCGCGCGTTGAGTTTTCGCGCATGCAGCGACAATACGGCTGAGATTTTTTCACCGGCATGCAGTCCGCTCGCGTCCCCAAACCCGACATCGGCGAGCGTCAATTCCACCTCGGCCCGCGTATCAGGCCCGTTGCCGAATACCAGCTTGCCGCTCATGCTGCCGGCATTCGGCGTGGGCCAGTTCTGCGGCCACCATGCCGCGAACCGGGACGCGAGTCCGTTGCTGACCACGAGCGTGACGGTGCGCAATGCGCCGCGCGACTCCAGCGTGAACCGCCACTCCTCGCCGAGCGCCGGTCTGAGCGCAAGGTCGAGCTTTTTGGTCAGCGTCGAGTAGCGCAAGCTGAGCGGAATCCGGGCGGGCGTTTCGAGCACGCCCCGCGCGCAGACCAGATCGTGACGCTCCTGTATCAGCTCCGGACAATGTATGCGCACGTTGCGCCAGTGGTTGCCGGCAATTTTGATTTCACCGACCTGCAGCTCGAGCATCGTTACCGCAGCGGCGCGCAAAACCACCGTGATTTTGCTCGCTTCGACGGATGGCCCGTCGATGCGCTCGATGGTAAATGCGATTTGCTGTGCCAACGCGCACACGCCGAACAGCGAGCCGGCGGCAGTGCACATTACCCGCAGCCACAGCGCGCTCGGGACGGTGTTCGCCGGCTCAGGCAGGAAAAATCCCGGTGGAGAGATAGCGGTCGCCGCGGTCGCAGACGATGGTGACGATGACCGCGTTCGTGGCCTCCGATGCAGTCTGCAGCGCAGCCCACACAGCACCACCGGACGATACGCCCGCGAAAATACCTTCCTCGCGTGCCAGCCGCCGTGTCATTTCCTCGGCATCGGCCTGCGTCACCTCGATCACCTGGTCGACACGGCTCCAGTCGCAGATTTTCGGCAAATACGCCTCCGGCCACTTGCGTATTCCCGGAATCTGCGAGCCTTCGGCCGGCTGGCAACCAATGATCCGGATCGCCGGATTCTTCTCCTTGAGGTAGCGCGATACGCCCATGATGGTGCCGGTGGTGCCCATGCTGCTCACGAAATGCGTGATCCTGCCCGCGGTATCGTGCCAGATCTCGGGACCGGTACCTTCGTAGTGCGAAAGCGGGTTGTCGGGATTGGCGAACTGATCGAGAATCACGCCCTGGCCTTCGTCGCGCATTTTTTCCGCGACATCGCGCGCCATTTCCATGCCGCCACTCTGCGCAGTTAATACTATCTTCGCGCCGAACGCCGCCATCGACTGGCGGCGCTCGATCGAAAGGTGTTCAGGCATCACCAGCACCATGCGGTAGCCCATCATCGCGGCCGCCATCGCCAGCGCGATGCCGGTGTTGCCGCTGGTCGGCTCGATCAGCGTGTCGCCGGGCTTGATGGCACCGCGCTCTTGCGCGCGCTTGATCATCGACAGCGCCGGACGATCCTTGACCGACCCCGCCGGGTTGTTGCCCTCGAGCTTGGCAAGAATCACGTTGCCGTTTTTCTCATTGGCTTCGCCGGGCAGGCGTTTCAACCTGACGAGCGGGGTTCCGCCGATGAAATCCTCCAACTTCTTGAATAGGTCAGTCATGTCCCTGTTCGCCTGAAAAGCCCTTCGACGTAACGTGCCACGCCCTCTTCCACGGTCAGAAACGGCGCGTCATAGGCGCAACCGCGCAGCGCCCCGATATCAGCCTGGGTGTAGCTTTGGTATTTACCCCTGAGTTCAGCCGGCATTGGAACGTATTCGATAACACCCTGACGCTGCATCTCGGCAAGGCTCAGCGCGGATTCACCGCGAAGACGGCGGCACGTGTTGACCGCCGCCACCGCGACCGCGTTGAAGCTCTGCGCAGCGCCCGTGCCGACATTGAAAATGCCCGATTTCCCGGGATGGTCGAGAAAGAACAGGTTGACCTTGACCGCGTCCTCGACCGAAACGAAGTCCCGCCGCTGCTCGCCGTTGCCATAGCTGCCGCTGCCCTCGAACAGCCTGACTTTGCCGGCGCCCTGATACTGATTGAAAAAATGAAACGCAACGGAGGCCATGCGCGCCTTGTGCTGCTCGCGCTCGCCATAGACATTGAAATAGCGCAGCCCCACCACCTGTGCTGCGCATTCCGCCCGGTTGCGGCGAACATACTGGTCGAACAGAAATTTGGAATAGCCGTAGACATTGAGCGGTGATTCGCAAGCGCGATCCTCGCGAAATTCAGAACCGGCGCCGTAGACCGCGGCCGATGACGCGTAGATATACGGAATTTCCTCCTCGATGCAGTAGTCGAGCAACTCGCATGAATACCGGTAATTGTTCTGCATCATGTAGCGGCCGTCGGTCGCGGTGGTATCAGAGCACGCGCCCTGGTGCATAACCGCTGCGATGGCCCCGTCCAATACGCCATCGCGGAGCTCGTTCAGGAAAGCGTCCTTGTCGAGGTAATCGGCAATATCACAGTCGACAAGATTGACGAACTTGTCGCCCTGCTCGAGATCATCGACCGCCAGCACTTCGTATTGTCCGCGCGCATTCAGCGCCCGAATCAGGTTCGATCCGATGAATCCGGCGGCACCGGTGACTACAACATACATGCGCAGGCCCCGCTTCCAGCACGCAGATTTCGCCGTGTCACGCTACATCCTCTCTGAAAAGCTCCTCGGCGCGCACCACCGCAGTGCCGAATTTACCGACCACGATTCCGGCGGCGCGATTGGCAATGCGCACCGCGTCATCGATACCGCTGCCGCTGGCGAGCATTACCGCCAGGGTGCCGATCACGGTATCTCCCGCACCGCTCACATCAAAGACTTCACGCGCCTGCGCCGGCACGTGCAGGCGGCCGCTGCGCCCGAACAAAGTCATGCCCTCCTCGCTGCGCGTTACCAGCAGCGCATCGATCTTGAGCCTGCGGCGAAGCCGCTGCGCGCGGTCTGTCAGCTCGCGCTCGCTGCCCCAGTCACCCGCCACCGCCCGGAATTCGGCGCGATTCGGCGTTATCACCGTGGCACCCCGGTAGCGCGAAAAATCCCCGCCTTTGGGATCCACCAGCACCGGCTTGCCGTGGCGGCGTGCGAGATCAATCATGCGCGCGATGTGAGCAAGNCCGCCTTTGCCGTAATCCGACAGAATCACCGCATCGCTGCCGGCAATCAGCTTGCCGTAATCCGAGAGCTTGGAGCGAAGAATTTCGTGGCTTGGCGTGGTTTCGAAGTCAATGCGCAGCAATTGCTGCTGGCGCCCGATCACGCGCAGTTTTACCGTAGTGTCTATGGTGCGGTCACTATGCAGGCGCGCCGTTATTTTGCTTTCCCGGCGCAGCAGCGCACGCAGCTTGCGCCCCGGTTCGTCGCGCCCCACCACCGATAGCAACGTCACACGCGCACCGAGCGCCGCGGCATTACGCGCGACGTTGGCGGCACCGCCCGGCCGCTCTTCGCTGCGTCCGACCTTGACCACCGGCACCGGCGCTTCAGGCGATATCCGGCTCACCTCGCCGAACCAGTATCGATCCAGCATCACGTCCCCGACCACCAGCACACGGACGCGCCTGATCGCCCTGATCGACTCCTCGCTCGTCACTGATCATTCCTCACGGCAGGGCTAAACCCTTCCTATGCCGGAGTACTCGAGGCCAAAACCGCGCACCACGGCGGGATCGTAGAGATTGCGGCCATCGATGATCACCGGCGTTCTCAGGCGGCGCTTGATGTCGCCGAAATCCGGGCTGCGGAATTCCTTCCATTCGGTGATGATCACCAGGCAGTCGGCACCGTCAAGCGCCGCCTGCGGCGTTTTTGCATAACTGACACCGGGCAAACGCGCGAACAGGCGTTGCGCCTGCGGCATCGCGATTGGGTCGTAGGCGGCTACAGTAGCGCCGTGCTCGACAAGACCCGGCACGATCACCCGGCTGGGCGCCTCGCGCATGTCGTCGGTATTGGGTTTGAACGCGAGTCCCCACACTGCAAAGCGCTTGCCGGTGAGATCCGCGCCGAAGCGGCGTGTTATTTTTTCGAGCAGTCGTGACTTCTGCACCTGGTTGACTCTGGCCACCGCGTCGAGAATCTTCGTCTCCATTCCGGCGTCGCGCGCGGTCTGCTGCAGCGCGCTCAGGTCCTTCGGGAAACATGCACCGCCATAGCCGCAGCCGGCATACAGAAAATGGTAGCCGATGCGCGCGTCCGAGCCGATGCCCCGGCGCACATGCTCGATGTCGGCACCGAGCGTCTCGGCGAGATTGGCAAGCTCGTTCATGAACGAAATGCGCGTGGCGAGCATCGCGTTGGAGGCGTATTTGGTCAGCTCGGCCGAGCGGATGTCCATGACGAGCATGCGATCGTGATTGCGCTGGATCGGCGCGAATATCTCACGCATCATCTGTGTCGAGCGCTCGTCGGCAACGCCAATAACGATACGGTCAGGGCGCATGAAGTCATCGATCGCGGCGCCTTCCTTGAGAAACTCCGGGTTGGATACCACGCCGAATTCGATCTGTTTGCCACGGCGCGCAAGTTCCGAGTCAATCGCCGCGCGCACTTTGTCGGCAGTGCCGACCGGAACCGTCGATTTGTCGACCACCAGCCGATAGTCCTCCATATGACGGCCGATCGCGTGCGCCGCCGCGAGCACGTACTGCAGATCGGCCGACCCATCCTCGTCCGGCGGCGTTCCAACCGCAATAAACTGCACCTGGCCGTGCGCCACGCCCGCCGCGACATCGGTGCTGAAATGCAGGCGACCGGCGGCGACATTTCGCTTGACCAGCGGTTCGAGTCCCGGCTCGTAAATCGGAATTTCTCCGCGCTGAAGCATCGCGATTTTTTCGGCATCAACGTCGAGGCACATCACGTCGTTACCGAGTTCCGCGAGACACACGCCTGAGACGAGCCCGACGTAACCGGTACCGATGATGGTTATTTTCATGTCTTATCCCTTCCAGAAATTTCGGTGGTTGCTATCTCGCGATTAATGATATCGAGTACCGCGGCCGGATCCGGCGCTTGCGCCACCGGCCTGCCTATTACCAGGTAATCGGCTCCCGCCGCAATTGCCGCGCCCGGCGTCATGATACGCTGCTGATCGTCTGCACGGCTGCTCTCGAGTCGGATACCGGGCGTAACCAGCAGGAATTTGTCGCCGCATTCACGCCTTAGCAACTCCGCTTCCTGTGCCGAGCACACTACGCCATCGAGCCCGCTCGACTGCGCCAGTGTCGCGAGTTTCAACGCAGCAGCAGGCGGAGACCCGGCTATGCCCACGTCCGCAAGGTCGCTCGCCGCCATGCTCGTAAGCAGCGTCACGGCAATGAGTTTCGGCGGCGGCTGCCGGCTCGCGGCAACCGCCTCGCGCGCCGCTTCCAGCATGGCGCGGCCGCCCAGCGCGTGCACATTCAGCATCCACACGCCAAGCCGGGCCGCCGCCCGGCAGGCCCCGGCTACGGTGTTGGGGATATCGTGGAATTTCAAATCGAGGAAAACATCATAACCGCGCTGCACCAGCGCTTCCACCAGCGCCGGCCCTGCCGCGGTAAATAGCTCCTTGCCAACCTTGAGACGGCACGACCGCGGTGCCAGCCGGTCCGCGAGCGCGAGCGCCGCATCCGCGGTTGCAAAATCGAGCGCGACTATGACTTTCGGACCGGTCACGCGGGTATTCCTTTCTCCTCGGCACGACGCGGAGAATAGGTTTCCCATTCGCTGCATGCGGGGCAATGCCAGTAGTACTGGCGCGCGCGAAAGCCGCACGTGTCGCACTGGTACATTGCCAGTCCGCGCGTATGCTGATGCACCAGATTTTTCACCAACTCGAGGTCATGGCGGCGCGAGAGCGGCGCCTCGAGCAATTGCGCCTCGAGCAGCTTATCGAGGCCCAGCAGCGTCGGGCTGCGCTGCATCTCGTTGCGCACCAACTGGTACGCCGGCTCCGCCCCTTGCTGCTCCAGAATGCCGGCAAATACCACATTGAGTACATCGAGCGAGGGATATTTGCCAAGGTAACCGCGCAGCAAATTGAGTCCTTCGCCGGTCTTGCCGAGCTTCTGGTAGGCAGCAAACAACCGCTCGGCAGCCAACGCCAGATATGCCGGGTTCTGCGCCTCTATGCGCTGCCAGGCGTCTATTGCCGCCGCCAGGCGGTCGAGCGCCAGTTCGAGATCACCAAGCAGGATGTTGGCGCGCACGCACAGCCGGTGATTCGCGAGCGCTTGATCGAGGTACGGTCGCGCCGCTTCCGGCCTGGAGTTCATGATTTCCCTGCTCGCGATTTCACAGAAAAAATTGGCAATTTCTTTCTGGTACGACCGTCCGGTCACCACCGCAAGCTGTTGCGCGATATCGACCGCCTTGTTCCAGTCCTTTTCCTGCTGGTAAATCTCGAGCAGGTATTCGAGCGCGGCTTCCGCGTGCGAGGTGCCCTTGAGCTTCGCAAACAGTTCCTCGGCGCGGTCGAGCAGCCCCGCCTTGAGATAATCCTGCGCCAGCTCGAACAAGGCGTCGAGCTTCTGCTGCTGCGGCAGGTCGGCACGTTCGACCAGATGCTGGTGCATGCGGATTGCGCGCTCGATTTCACCACGCCGCCGGAACAACGAGCCCAGCGCGAAGTGCAATTCGATGGTTTGCGGCTCGATCTTGACCACTTCGATGAACGCCTCGATCGCTTTGTCGGGCTGTTCGTTGAGGAGGAAATTGAGCCCCTTGAAGTAGGATGCCGGCAGCGCGCGCGACTCGGAGAGCAACTGCTTGATGTCGATTCGTGCAGCGAGCCACCCCAGCGCAAAGAACAGCGGCAATGCCAGCAGCCACCAATATTCAAACTCCATGTCGCGCCGCGTCCTTTCGCAGGCCCGGGTTATGCCAACTGCGCAGGCGCTTGCGCGCCGCTGCGCTCGTGGCCACGTAATTCGCGCCGAAGGCTCAGGATCTCCCGCCGTTGCCTCGCCACGGTGCCGAGGCTCGCCATGGCGCCGAGCACCATGCCGCACCCGAAAAATACCAGCAGCACGAATGCCAATGGCGCCTGCCATTCCAGGCCCGCAAAGTAACGCACGACAACGCTATCGCTGTTCTTGATCGCGAAGCCGAGCAACAGCAGGAACACCACGGTCTTGAGCAGCAGAAAAAAGATACGCATTACCCTGTCCTCCCCGGCAACCGGCAGCGGACACGCCGCGGGCGAAAAAAAACGGCACGATCTTTCGATGATGCCGCGCCGGCAAGCGTGCAACCGGTCAAAGCACGCGTGCGTCTATTGCTGATGTGCCCGGGCTCCCGCAATCCCGCCGCGATTACTTCTTGAAATCGACGCGTTCGCGCAGTTCCTTCCCGGCCTTGAAATGCGGCACGTATTTCGCCGGCACCTGCACTTTCTCGCCGGATTTTGGATTACGGCCGGTGCGCGGCGGACGGTAATTCAAGCCAAAGCTGCCAAACCCGCGAATTTCGATGCGCTGGCCCTGTGACAGGCTCTTCGCCATGGCGTCAAGTATCATCTTCACCGCCAGCTCGGCGTCTTTCGCCACCAGCTGTGGATAGCGCGCCGCCAGCTTCGCTATCAGCTCGGACTTTGTCATGGTCCTCCCCTTACCTACTGGTCGGTATTGACGGGATTCAGCTTGGCCTTGAGCAGCGCGCCCAGACTGGTAGTCCCGACGTTGGCGGGTTTTTCCGCCGCAATTTTCTGCATCGCCGCCGACTCTTCCGCAAGGTCTTTGGCCTTGATCGAAAGGTTGATCACCCGGTTTTTGCGATCAATGTTGATGATCATGGCCGTCACCGCATCACCTTCTTTAAGATGGGTACGGATGTCCTCGACACGGTCACGCGCGACTTCGGAGGCGCGCAGATATCCCTCAACATCGCCTTCCAGCAAAATCACCGCGCCCTTGGGATCGATCGATCTGACAGAGCCCTTGACGATGCTGTTCTTGTCGTGGGCCGAAATGTAGCCGGTAAACGGGTCGCCATCGAGCTGCTTGATACCAAGCGAAATACGCTCGCGCTCGACGTCGATCGACAGTACCACCGCCTCGGTCTCGTCGCCCTTCTTGTATTTGCGCACCGCCTCTTCGCCGGTCGCGCTCCACGCCAGATCGGACATGTGAACCAGACCATCGATATTGCCGGGCAAGCCGATGAAAACGCCAAAGTCGGTTATCGACTTGATCTGGCCTTTCACCTTGTCGTTCTTCTTGAAATTCATCGAGAACTCTTCCCACGGGTTCGGCTTGCACTGCTTCATGCCAAGCGAAATGCGGCGGCGGTCCTCGTCGATTTCGAGCACCATGACCTCGACCTCGTCGCCCAACTGCACCACCCGCGACGGATGCACGTTCTTGTTGGTCCAGTCCATCTCCGAGACGTGAACCAGACCTTCGATACCCTGCTCGATTTCGACGAATGCGCCGTAATCGGTGAGGTTGCTGACTTTGCCGAAGAGCCGAGTGCCCTGCGGATAACGCCGCGACAGGCCCACCCACGGATCTTCGCCCAGCTGCTTCATGCCGAGCGAAACCCGGTTTTTTTCCTGGTCAAATTTGAGAACCTTGGCTTCCACCTCGTCGCCAACCGCCAACACTTCCGACGGGTGCTTGACGCGGCGCCACGCGAGATCCGTGATATGCAGCAGTCCATCAATGCCGCCCAGATCGACAAACGCGCCATAATCGGTAATGTTCTTTACGATGCCCTTGACCACCGCGCCCTCCTGCAGGCTGGTGATCAGCGCCTGGCGCTCGGCGCCTTGGGATGCCTCGAGTACCGCGCGGCGCGATACCACCACGTTATTGCGCTTGCGGTCGAGTTTGATGACTTTGAAATCCATCACCTTGTTTTCATAAGGTGAGGTGTCTTTCACCGGCCGGGTGTCGACCAGCGATCCGGGCAGGAAAGCGCGTATGCCGTTTACCATCACGGTGAGGCCGCCTTTGACCTTGCCATTGATCAATCCCTGAACCATCGTGCCCTTTTCGAGCGCCTGCTCCAGATCCATCCAGGCAGCAAGGCGTTTTGCCTTGTCGCGCGACAACCGGGTTTCCCCGAAGCCGTCCTCAAGCGCGTCGATCGCGACCTGCACGAAATCACCGGGTTTAACGTCGACTTCGCCGCGGTCGTTATGGAATTCCTCGGTCGGGATATAACTTTCTGATTTTAAACCGGCATTTACTACGATGTGGTTCGCATCCACACGAATGACTTCGGCGGTGATGACCTCGCCGATCCGCATTTCCTTGCGCGCGAGGCTTTCTTCAAACAGTGCGGCAAAATTTTCGCTAGGAGTGACCTCTGAAACCGTATTCATTATCTGCAATTTGGGAACCTGAAAATTCCGTTAATTCAACGAAATATGGTTAATCAAACGCCACGAGCCTGGCAGCTCATGGCAACCGTATCGCTGCGGCATAACGCGCCAGTACCTGCTCCACGGCGGCCTCGATCGAAAGCCCGGTGGTATCAAGCAGACTGGCGTCGCTACTCTTTCGCAGCGGGGCTACCGTGCGCTCAATGTCGCGCGCATCGCGTTCCCGGATGTCCTGCAAAAGGGTGGTAATGCTAGCATCGATTCCTTTTTCTATCAACTGTTTATAACGCCGATCGGCGCGTGCTTCGGCGTCTGCGGTCAGAAAGATTTTTAGCGCCGCATCGCCAAATACTACCGAGCCCATATCCCGCCCTTCGGCTACCAGCCCGGGGGGCTGGCGGAACGCGCGTTGACGCGTCAGCAGCGCCCGTCGCACGGCAGGAAATGCCGCCACTCGCGAGGCCACGGCGCCGATTTCCTCGTGGCGGATAGAGTCCGTTACATCTGATTGATTCAAAAAGATATTATCTCCATCAAAACAGGCGTCCAGAGCGGCGGTTAGCCGCGCCAGTGCGTCTTCATTCCCCAGTTCCACGCCGCGCCGGAGCGCATCGAGTGCGACCAGCCGGTATAGCGCGCCGCTGTCGAGGTAATGGAAACCCAGCCTCAGGGCTACCCGTTTGGCGACCGTGCCCTTGCCGGAGGCCGACGGGCCGTCGATCGCAATTACCGGAATTCGATGGATATCGGTCATAACTGCAGCGGAGTCAAATATTCTGAATTTTCAGGCCAGCCGCGCGGGCGAGGTCGACAAATCCCGGAAATGAGGTCGCAACATTGGCACAGTCGCTAATCGTAACCGGCGCACCGGCGCGCAGCGCCGCAATCGCAAACGCCATCGCGACGCGATGGTCGCCCTGGCTCGCGACCGTGCCGCCGCTGTAAGTGCCGCCGGTAATCTGCATGCCATCGTCAGTAGGCGTGGCATTGATCCCGAGCGCGTTCAGCCCGTCGGCCATCACCTGGATGCGGTCGGATTCCTTGACGCGCAATTCCGCAGCACCGCGCAAAACCGTGACCCCGCGTGCATTGGCCGCGGCGACGAACAACACCGGGAATTCGTCGATCGCGAGCGGCACCAGTTCAAGCGGTATCTCTATGCCCCTGAGTCCGGCGTGGCGCACGCGAATGTCGGCGACCGGTTCTCCGCCGGCCTCGCGCCGGTTGACGAGTTCGATGTTCGCTCCCATCAGGCGCAGAATATCGATCACGCCCGCTCGTGTCGGGTTGATGCCGACGTGCTCGAGCGTAAGGTCCGAGCCGGCCGCAAGGCTGGCGCCGACCATGAAAAAAGCCGCCGACGAAATATCCGCAGGTACTTCGATCGAGGCCGCAGTGAGTTTGCCGCCGCCGGTCACGCACACGGTGCCGGCGTTGCGCTCTACCGCGAAACCGAATGCGGCGAGCATGCGCTCGGTGTGATCGCGCGTCGGCGCCGGCTCGGTAACGCAGGTCCTGCCGCTCGCGTATAGCCCCGCCAGCAACAGCGCCGATTTGACCTGCGCGCTTGCCATCGGCAGGCTGTATTCGATACCGCGTAACCCGGCAGCAGCGGCAATCCGCAGCGGCGGGCGTCCGCCTGCGGCGGTGGTGATTGCAGCGCCCATCAGGCCGAGCGGATCAGCGACGCGCTTCATCGGCCGCCCGCGCAAGCTACGATCGCCGGTCAACTCGCAGCCAAAATCCTGCGCCGCAAGCAGCCCGCACAGCAACCGCATCGAGGTGCCGGAGTTGCCGCAGTCGAGCACCCGGCGCGGCGCCTTCAGTCCGCGCATGCCGACTCCGTGCACCGCCACGTTACCGTGCATTGGCCCGTCGATGCTCACGCCGAGCGCGCGGAACACGTTCATGGTCGCGAGCGCGTCCTCGCCTTCGAGGAAGCCGCTGACGCGGGTCACGCCCTCGGCAATCGCGCCGAGCATGATGCTGCGGTGGGAAATCGATTTGTCGCCCGGCACCCGGATGCGGCCCGTGAGCGCGCCGCCCGGTTCCACCCGATACGAAATCGTCATTTCCCGATTACCGAACGGCGCTTGAGCCGCCATTTCGCGCGCGCGGCGCGCGCCGCCGCGAATCGCGCTTCGAGCCCCTGCCCGTCGCCCGCTGCTATCATGCCCCGCAGCAGCGAAAGTTCTTCCTCATAGCCACGGAGCGCCTCGAGCAGGGCATCGCGGTTGGCCAGACAGACATCGCGCCACATTTCCGGCGAACTGCCTGCAATGCGGGTCAAATCGCGAAAACCACCGCCTGCGTGACTGAACAATTTCGCCGAATCCGCGCAGCCGGCGAGCTGGTCAACCAGCGCAAACGACAACACATGCGGCAGGTGGCTGACCAGAGCAAACACGCGGTCGTGATCAGCGGCATGCATGGTGATCACGCGCATGCCCGCGAGTTTCCACGCCGCAGTGACCCGCCTGAGGGCACGCGCTTCAGTCTCGGGTTCCGGCGTCACGATCAAATCGCGACCGTAGAACAGATCGGCAAATGCGGCGCGCGCACCGCTTTTCTCGGTACCGGCGATCGGGTGCGCCGGCACGAATCGCGCAAATGCCGAACCCAGATACTTGCGGGCATTCGCGATCACGTCGCGCTTGGTGCTGCCGGCATCGGTCACCACCGCGCGCGGCGCGAGATGGGGAGCAATCTGTTCCATCACGGTTGCGGTCTGGCCGAGCGGCACCGCCAGCAGCACCAGTTCCGCGTTTTTTACCGCGAGCGCAGGATCGGTTGCGATTTCGTCGATAATTCCGAGCCGCCGCGCAGCCAGTAAATTGGCGCGGCTGCGGCCGACGCCGACAATATGCGCGACTGCTTTGCGTTTTTTCAGCGCAAGCGCGAACGAGCCCCCGATCAGGCCGACGCCGAATATGGCCAGCGTCCCCAGCATGCGGCGGCCGCCATTCGCCGCAACGCGTTTTTTCACTTCGGCACGTTTCATGCAGACAGGGATAACCGCAACGATTCGAGAAAACGTTCGTTTTCGGACTCGAGGCCTATCGTCACGCGCAGATAATCCGGCATGCCGTAGCTCGCCACCGGACGCACGATCACACCGCGCTCGAGCAAGCGCTGAAACACGCCGCCCGCGTCCCTCACCTTGAAGCAGACGAAATTGCCAAATGACGGGATGTAGCTCAGGCCGAGTTCAGCAAGGCCCCTGGTAACACGCCGCATGCCCGCCTGGTTGAGTTCGAAACTGCGGCGCACGAACTCGGTGTCATCCAGGCCCGCGGTGGCAGCTGCGAGCGCAAGGCTGTTGACGTTGAACGGCTGGCGCACGCGGTTCATCAGGTCGGCGACACTGGCATGCGCGAAAGCATAGCCGACGCGCAGTCCTGCCAGCCCGTAGACCTTGGAAAACGTGCGCGTGATGATCAGATTCTGAAACTCACGCAACCAGCCGACGCTGTCGGCCCTGAGATCGGCAGGCAGATATTCGTTGTAGGCCTCATCCAGCACCACCATCACTGCCGGCGGCAGCGCGCCCAAAAACGCATGCAATTCCGCGCTGCGAATCAACGTGCCGGTCGGATTGTTCGGATTGGCGATGAATACCAGCCGTGTGTGCGGCGAGACCGCCTTCAACATCGCGCCGGGATCATGGGCGAAATCACAGGCAGGCACTTCGATGCCGGTGGCGCCGATCGACTGCGTCGCCAGCGGGTATACCGCGAATGAATGCTGGGAATAGACCGCCGCGCTTCCCGGCGCCAGAAACGCGCGCGCGGCGAGCTCGAGCACGTCGTTGGAACCGTTGCCGAGCACGATTTGCGCCATGTCGACGCCGTAGCGCCGCGACAGCGCCTGCTTCAACTCGAAGCCGTTGCCGTCGGGATAGCGTGCAATATCGGCGAGCGCCTGCCGCAGCGCCCGCATGGCGAGCGGGCTCACGCCGAGCGGATTCTCGTTCGACGCCAGCTTGATGATGCTGTCGGGATCGAGGCCGAGCTCGCGTGCCAGTTCCGAGACCGGCTTGCCGGGCTGATACGGCGCGATTGCGTGTATGTAATCCGGCGCGAGGTCGCAGATATCCGTGACTCGATTGGCGGCGGCAGTCATCTCACACCGTACCGGCGGGATAGGAACCCAGGTTCTTGAGAAACGCCGCCTTCTCGCCCAGCGCTTTCAGCGCCCGCGCGACATTCGCGTCCTGCTGGTGGCCGTCGATATCAACATAGAACATGTATTCCCACAGTCCGGTGCGGGACGGCCGCGACTCAAGCCGGGTCATGCTGACCTGGTTGACTGCGAGCGGCGTCAACAGCTCGTGTATGGCGCCCGGCACATTACGCGCGGACATGATCAGCGAGGTCTTGTCCCTGCCGGAGGGCGCGGCATCATGCCCGGCAAGCACCAGAAAACGTGTGGTGTTGCCAGGCTCGTCCTGCACATTTTCCTCGACGATCCTGAGCTGATACAGTTTTGCCGCGGTCCTGCTCGCAAAAGCGGCCGCACGCGCATCCTTGCTGGCAAGGCGCGCAGCTTCGGCGTTGCTGATCACCTCGATACGCCGCGCTTTGGGCAGATTCCGGTTCAGCCAGAGCTGGCACTGCGCGAGGCTCTGGGTATGGGAATAAATCTTCCGGATCGACGATTTGCGGCCGGTCTTGTTCATCAGACACTGGTGCACCGGCAACAGAATTTCCCCGCAAATCTTGAGCGGCCAGGTCAGCAGCAAATCGAGCGTGCGCCCCACCGCGCCCTCGGTCGAGTTCTCCACCGGCACCACGCCGTAGCCGGCCTGTCCCGCCTCGACCTGGCGGAATACCGCGTCGATCGACGCGCACGCCTGCAGTTCCGCGTTGCCGCCGAATTGCTTGACTGCCGCTTCCTCGCTGAAGGTGCCGCGCGGGCCTAGATAGGCGACGCTCACGCCGTCTTCGAGCGCGCGGCACGCAGAGATGATTTCGGAATAAAGACGGACCAGCGCCGGTCTGGGCAGCGGGCCGCGGTTGACCCCGGCAAGGCGCCGCAACACCTGCGCTTCGCGCTCAGGCCGGTATTTGGCGGCCCCCTTGGCGTGGCCCGTTTGCTGCGCCAGCGCCGCGCGCGCATTGAGCAGCTCGACGATGCGATCGTCGAGCGCATCGATACGGGCGCGAATTTGTTTCAGCTGATCCGTCACGAACCCCCCTCAATCGCAGGTGAACAAGGACAGGCAAGGATATCAGATCAATAACGCCCGGGCCCGGCGTACGCGCACATCGGCGGCCGCTGGTCAGTTTTTCTCTACCGGCAAATAACGCGCTATCAGCACGCCCCTGGTGGCGGCGATACGCGCAATTACCTCCTGCGGTACCGGACTGTCGACGTCCACCAGTGTATAGGCCATCTCGCCTTTTGACTTGTTAAGCATGTTGTGGATATTGAGTCCGGCCTCTGCCATCGCCGTGGAAATCTGACTCAGCATGTTCGGCACATTGGCATTGGCAATGCCGACGCGAAACGGCGCTTCGCGTGCCATCGCGGCATCGGGAAAATTGACCGCATTCAGGATATTTCCGTGCTCGAGATAATCGCGCAGCTCATCGACCACCATGATCGCGCAATTGTCTTCCGCTTCGCGCGTCGACGCGCCCAGATGCGGCAGCGCGATCACGCCCGGATGTCCGTTGAGTTTCTGCGCCGGAAAATCGCACACGTAATAGCGCAGGCGTTTGGATGCCAATCCATCCAGTACTGCATCGTTATCGACAATGCCTTCGCGCGAAAAATTGAGCAGGATCGCGGCATTCTTCATCATATTGATGCGTTCGCGCGAAACCAGATTGCGCGTTGCCTCGACGAATGGCACGTGCAGCGTCACGAACTCGCTCGCTTTCAGCACTTCCTCGACGCTGTGCGCTTTCCTGACCTGCGAGGGCAGGCCCCACGCGGCATCGACTGTAATGTGCGGATCGTAGCCAAGCACGTTCATGCCGAGCTTGATCGCCGCATCGGCGACCAGGCTGCCAATCTTGCCGAGCCCGATTACCCCCAATGTGCGATTCGGCAGCTCGCTGCCGGCATAATGCTTTTTGCCGTCCTCGACCTGCCGGTTGATTTCCGGGTCGTCGCCCGCAAGGCCTGCCACGAAGCGCGACGCCGGGATAAGGTTGCGCGCCGCGATCAGCATGCCCGCGATCACCAACTCCTTCACCGCATTGGCGTTGGCGCCCGGTGCGTTGAAAACCGGAATTCCGCGCTCGCTCATCTTCCCGACCGGGATATTGTTGGTGCCGGCGCCGGCGCGGGCAATCGCCTTGACCCCGGGCGCAATCTCCATTGCGTGCATATCGTGCGAGCGCACCAGGATCGCATCCGGGTTTCCGACCTGGTTGCCGACCTCGTATTTGTCTGCGGGCAGGCGCTTGAGCCCGACATGCGCAATGTTGTTAAGTGTCAGTACCCTGAATGTCTCAGCCATGTTTGGACTGGAACTCCTTCATGAATTCGACCAGCGCCTTGACGCCCGCCAGCGGCATTGCATTATAAATCGATGCACGCATGCCGCCGACCGTGCGATGCCCCTTGAGTTGGGTCAGACCGCGCGCATGCGACTGCTTGAGAAACACCTCGTCGAGCGCTTCGTTTTTCAAACGAAACGGCACGTTCATCAGCGAGCGGTCGCCCCGCGCCACCGGCGAATAGTAAAACTCGGTCTGATCGAGAAAATCGTAGAGCAACGCCGCCTTGGCGCGGTTCAGCCGCTCCATCTGCTGCAGTCCACCCAGTTTTTTCAGCCACTGGAACACGAGCCCGGCGACATAAATTGCGTAAGTCGCCGGTGTATTGAGCATCGAGTCAGCCGCCGCCTGCGCCTGGTAATCGAGCACGGACGGCGTCGCCGGCAGCGGATTGCCGAGCAGGTCCTCGCGCACGATGACGATCGTCAATCCGGCCGGCCCGATGTTTTTCTGCGCGCCTGCATAGATCAGGCCGTATTTGGACACGTCCATCGGACGCGACAGGATGTGCGACGACATGTCGGCGACCAGCGGCACACCACCGGTGTCGGGTATCCAGTGAAATTCGACCCCGCCGATGGTCTCGTTCGTGCAGATGTGCACATAAGCCGCGCCCGGATCCAGTTTCCAGGCGGCCTGCTCCGGCACGTAGCTGAAATTCCTGTCCTCGGAACTGGCGGCGACATTGACCACGCAGTAACGCCGCGCCTCCTTGATCGCCTTCTTCGACCATTCGCCGGTATTCACGTAATCGGCGGATTTTCCGCCGCGCAGCAGGTTCATCGGCACCGCTGCGAAATGTATCGTTGCACCGCCCTGCAGGAACAATACTTTGTAATTAGGCGGGATCGCCATCAGTTCGCGCAAATCGGCCTCGGCGGCCGCGGCGATGCCGATGAACTCCTTGCCACGGTGGCTCATTTCCATCACTGAGGTGCCGCTGCCGCGCCAGTCGAGCATCTCGTGCGCGGCCTGTTCGAGCACCGGCTCCGGCAATACGGCCGGACCGGCGGCGAAGTTAATAATCCTGCCCATTACGTTGCTTCCTCTTCATCATCAGGTTCGACGATTTTCTCCAGTCCGGCGAGCTTTTCGCCTTCGCCGGGGTTGATCAGCCGCACGCCCTGCGTGGCGCGACCCATGTCCCGAATTTCGGAAATGCGGGTGCGTATCAGCACGCCACCGTTGGTAATCAGCATGATCTCGTCATCGTCGCCGACGATCTGCGCGGCGACCAGCTTGCCGTTGCGTTCGGAGGTCTGAATCGCGATCATGCCCTGTGTGCCCCGGCCGTGGCGCGTGTACGCGCCAATCGGCGTGCGCTTGCCATAGCCGTTTTCGGTCGCCGTCAGCACCGATTGCTCCTCGTTCTCGGCGGTCAGCAGCGAAATCACCCGCCCGCCCTTGGGAAGCTTCATGCCGCGCACGCCGGCGGCGCCGCGTCCCATCGCACGCACCTCGGTTTCCGCAAATCGCAGAGCTTTACCCGCATCGGAGAACAGCATGATGTCCTGCTTGCTGTCGGTCAGCGCGACGCCGATCAGGTAATCGCCGTCATCGAGATCAACTGCGATGATGCCCGACGGACGCGGCCGCGAAAACGCCGACAGCGCGGTCTTTTTGACCGTGCCGTTGGTTGTCGCCATAAACACGAAGTGCGCGTCGTCGAATTCCTTGACCGGCAGCACCGCGGTGATCTTCTCGTGTTCGAGCAGCGGCACCAGGTTGACGACCGGCTTGCCGCGGCTGGTGCGGCTGCCCTGCGGCACGTTGTAAACCTTCAACCAGTAAATACGGCCACGATTGGAGAAGCACAGGATGTAATCGTGGGTGTTGGCGATGAACAGTTTTTCGACGAAATCGTCTTCTTTGGTAGTGGTGGCCTGTTTGCCGCGCCCGCCGCGCTTTTGTGCGCGGTAATCGGCAACCGGCTGGCACTTCATGTAGCCGCCGTGCGACAACGTGACCACTACGTCCTCGGACGCGATCAGGTCCTCCATCGAAAGGTCCTGCGTATGCTCGACGATTTCACTGCGGCGCTCGTCGCCGTACTGCTTCTTCATGTCGCTCAGCTCGCCGCTGATAATTTTGGTGATGCGCGCCGGCTTGGCGAGAATGTCGAGCAGATCGACGATTTTCTCAATCACCTCCTGGTATTCGGTGACGATTTTGTCCTGCTCCAGCCCGGTCAGGCGCTGCAACTGCATTTCGAGGATGCGCTGCGCCTGCGCTTCCGACAGCCGGTAGCCGCCCGACTTAAGGTATCCGAATTCGGGCGCGAGCCCCTCGGGGCGCGCCGCGTCGAGGTTGACCCGGGTCAGCATTCCTTCAACCAGTTGCGAGCGCCACAGGCGCCCCATCAAGTGTTCCCTGGCCTCGGCCGGGGTCTTTGCCGCCTTGATCAGCGCGATCACCTCATCGACGTTGGACAGCGCAACCGCGAGGCCTTCGAGGATATGGCCGCGCTCGCGCGCCTTCCTGAGATCGAACACCGTGCGCCGGGTCACCACTTCGCGGCGGTGGCGCAGGAACGCCTCCAGCATCTGTTTCAGGTTCAACAGGCGCGGCTGACCGTCGACCAGCGCCACCATATTGACGCCGAAGCTGTCCTGCATCGGCGTTTCTTTGTAGAGATTGTTGAGGATGATCTCGGCCACTTCGCCGCGCTTCAATTCGATCACCGCCCGCATGCCGGATTTGTCGGACTCGTCACGGATCTCGGCAATGCCTTCGAGCCGCTTCTCGCGCACCATCTCGCCGATTTTCATCAGCAAATTGGCCTTGTTGACCTGGTACGGCAACTCGTCGATGACGATGGCCTGGCGGTTGCCCTTCTCCATGTCCTCGATATGGGTGCGCGCGCGCATCACGACGCGGCCGCGGCCGGTGCGCAGCGCTTCTTTCACGCCGACCGTGCCGTAGATAAAGCCGCGCGTCGGAAAATCCGGCGCGGGCACGATTTTGATCAAATCCTCGATCGCGATGTCGGGGTCCTTGAGCAGCGCATGGCACGCATCGACCACTTCGCTCAGGTTGTGGGGCGGGATGTTGGTCGCCATGCCGACCGCGATGCCCGAGGAACCGTTGATCAGCAGGTTGGGTATCTTCGACGGCAGGATCAGCGGCTCGTGCTCCGAGCCGTCGTAGTTGGGACCGAAATCGACGGTTTCCCGGTCAAGGTCATCGAGCAGCTCGTGCGCGATGCGCGCCATGCGGATTTCGGTGTAGCGCATCGCCGCCGCGTTGTCGCCGTCGACCGAGCCGAAGTTGCCCTGGCCGTCGATCAGCGG
>JGI1357J11328_10000260_pt1 | contig 45989 bp, 49 predicted proteins | sample Subgrocontami54m_FD_11328 | JGI IMG/M metagenome (IMG submission 11328)
CGGCGTGCTCGGCGCGATGGAGACCGGCTACCAGCGCGGCAAGATCCAGGAAGAGTCGATGTACTACGAGCACAAGAAGCACGACGGCTCGTATCCCCTCATCGGCGTCAACAGCTTCCGCAACCCGCACGCCGGCGACGTGCCGCAGAAGATCGAGCTGATCCGCTCCACCGAAGAGGAAAAGCAGTCGCAGTTGAAACGCCTGCGCGATTTCAAGGCGCGGCACAAGGACGAATCGGGCCCCATGCTCCAGGGTGATTTATTTTGTAGAGCAACCGCAAGAGCGCATTGCAACGGAACCCCGCGTTGATAGTTGTCACGCCGGGCGCATGGCAGGCACAACCCAGTCTCCTACGAGACCCGCGCCTCCAGCATCCTTCGCCACGGCGCCGCAGCGCGGAGCCGCGAGAGGTTCCCGAAGTGGCCCGCCGCGGTCCGGTTGATGAAGATGATGTGGTGGGGAAAGCGCAGGCCTTTCACTTCGCCGAACCGGCTCACGTGCGTGTCGAACAGTTGGCGAAAGAGCTGATCGTCGCCGTCGAAGCGGTAGGGGTGTGCGTCGTCGAGCATCTTGTCGACGAAATCGAGGGCGGGCGCGACGAGCTCCGCGGACACGGGCCTGCCCGAACCCGTGGTGACGCCCATCGCCGCGAGTAGCGCCGGCACCTCGTCTCGCCGGCCGTCGAGGGCGGCGCGGACGTGCTCGCGGTAGCCCTTCACGATATGGCGCGGCACCGACTTGACGCAGCCGTAGTCGTAGACGACGACGCGGCCATCGGCGAGGAAGGAGAAGTTCGCGAGGTTCGGGTCGGCGTGGATCAAGCGGTGCTCGAACAGGCCGCGCAGCACGAAGTCGAACAGCATCGCGCCCCAGCGATCGCGCAGCGCCTGCGGCCGTGCGCCGTCGCAGGCCTCGTCCGGCGTATAGCCGGCCACGTACCCCATCGTCAGGATGCAGCGGCTCGACGCTTCATCGATGACGCCGGGAATCACCACTTCGTCGCTGCCGGCCCAGAGTTCCGCCATGCGCCGGAGGTTCTCCGCTTCGTTCACGTAGTCCAGCTCCTCGCGCAGGCGGTCGCGCATCTCTCGCCAGATCGGCGCGAAGTCGGCGTCGGTGAAAAGCGAAAAGAGCGACTTCATCAGTCGCCGCAGGTTGACGAGGTCGGACTCGATGATCTCGGCTATCCCCGGGTATTGGATCTTCACCGCGACGCGCCGCCCGTCGCGCAGCACGCCCCGGTGCACCTGCCCGATCGAGGCGGCGGCGATGGCAACTGGCTCGAGCCGTTTGATCGTCTTCCTCCAGCCGGGGAGCTCCGCGTCGAGCTGGCGCTTTACCACGTCGAACGGGATCGGCGGCGCCTGTTGCTGCAGCGCGCGCAGCACGCCGGTCACTTCGGGCGGGAGCAGCGCGTCCTGCAGGCTCAGCATCTGGCCGACCTTCATCGCCGCGCCCTTCAGCTCGCCGAGCTCGCGCACGATGCGCTCGGCGTTGCGCACGAGGTTTGCGACCTGGTGCAACTTGCGCGACGGTCCGGAGCGCACTAGCGAAATCAGCTGCTCGACGGCCACCGACGCGCCGACGCGCCCGACGAGGCTGCCCAGGCGCAGGAGCCGCTCGAGCGGCGAGCTCGCCGGGCCGCCGTTCCCGGTCCGGTCCGCCCTAATCGGGTCGGGGCGGTGAACCACTATAGAAACTGTCTCCGACCCGTTCGGTCGCGAGTCAGCTTTTCCGCGAAGTTTTGGCAAAGAACTCCGCCATCACCGGCTCCGTGTTTTGGCTGCCGCATTTGGGACACTCGTGCTTGGCCTCGTGTTCGCTCAGGTGCTCGACCCGCTCGAATTCATGGCCGCAGTCGTTGCATCGGTACTCGTAAGTAGGCATACCAGCTCCCTTCGTCCGCGAACCTCTTGCATGCTCAGAACAGCGGGCGGCGCTCCTCGCCCGCCCGTGAACTGAACGCCATGTGGCGCGCGCCTTTCATCAGGCCGATGAAGTCGCGCGTTTTCATGTGCACCAGCGTTTCATGGTCACCCGCCTCGAAGTAGGTATCGGGCTGCTCCAGGAGGCTGTCGTCCCAGATGGTTTCGATGCCATAGACCACACCGACCGGCGGCACCGCCCCCGGTTCACAGTCGATGAACAGTCCTTTCAGTTCCGCCTCGGTGGCGAACCGGAGGGCGGGACCGCTGCTCGCCTGCAATTCGCGCAGTTCCAGGCGCCGCGATGCGGGCAGCACAGCCATCACGGTGTGGGTGCCGTCTTCGAGTACGACCGCCTTGGCCAGGCAACGCGCTGGCACGTTTGATGCTCTGGCGGTCTGCATGCTGTTGCCGCTGTGGGTATGGTTCATCACCTCGTACTGCACTTCGTTTGCTTTGAGGTAATCATTTAATTTTATTGCGATTCCCATGATGATCTCCTTGGCGCGGTGGTATGTTTCATTATAGACAAGCCGCGGCAGATGCAATCCCGCGAAGGCGGTCGCGCACCTCTCCCCGGACCGGTCCAAAGCCGGCGCCGGGCGCTGCCGGATCGCGCGGCGCGCGGCTGTGGGCAAATGGTGACGCGAGCGGCGAAGGATGCCGTGCTGGCGATGAAAAGAAGGGCCGCAGCCTGGAAAGGCGCGTGGCTATCCCGGCGGGGACTGGCTTCGCGGCAAGGCCTGCGGCGTTGCCGCTCGACGCCTTAGCTTGCGCCTGTTCCACTTCCTCTGAACCCGTGCTACACTGAACCCGTGTAACACGGCTTCCTAGTTTCTTTTTCGCCCCTGGAGACTGAACCATGGCCAACCTCACCATCACCGTACCCGAGGAAATCCTGAAAAGCGCGCGCCGGCGGGCGCTGGAGCAGGGCACGTCGGTCAACGCCGTGCTGCGCGACTACCTGAGCCAGTTCGCCGGCACGCAATCGGCCCAGGCGAACGCGGCGAAGCGCGTGCTGGAGTTGTCGAGAAGCGCCCGCTCGGGCCGCGGCAAGGCCAAGTGGACCCGTGACGAGCTTCACCGGCGATGAAGTTCTTTTTCGATACCAACGTTCTCGTATACCTGTTCGATGCCGACTCTCCCGACAAGCGCAAGAAGGCGCGCGTTTTTTTCGAGAAACACGCCGAAGCCGGCGACATCCTGCTTAGCACGCAAGTGCTGCAGGAATTCTACGTGACGGTCACGCGCAAGCTTGCGCGGCCGCTGGATGCCGCCGCGGCGGCGGATGCGGTGTCCAGTTTCGCCGAGCTCCCGTTGGTTCAGATCGACAGCGAACTCATCGTCTCCGCCATTCACCGCAGCCGGAATCACCAGTTATCGTTCTGGGATGCCTTGATAGTGCAAGCGGCGATCGAAGGCCATGCAAGCACGCTTTACTCCGAAGACATGCAGCACGGGCAGGCGCTGGATAGCCTGCGCCTGGTCAATCCGTTTTCCTAGCCGGGCGCGACCGGGCGCCCACGCGTTGCAGGAAATCGGTACCGCGACCTATACTTCCCGCATGGCTCTGCTGCTGCGCACGCTGTGCGCCCTCCTCCTCGCTTTGGCTCCACTGCTTGCCACGGCGCAGAGCGCGCTTTCGCCCGAAGACGCGCGCGCCGTTCGCGAAGTCATCGAAGCGCAGCTCGACGCATTCGGCAGGGACGACGCCGCGCGCGCCTTTTCCCTGGCCACCCCCGGCATCCGCGCGACCTTCGGGTCTCCCGAGAACTTCATCGACATGGTCCGCCGCTCCTATGCGGTGGTCTACCGTCCGAAGAGCGTGGCCTTCGAAGCGCCCGTCGTCATCGATGGCATGATCGTGCAGCCCGTGCGCATGACCGATGCCGAGGGCCGCGCCTGGATCGCGCTCTACCCGATGGTGCGCCAGCCCGACGGCAGCTGGCGCACCGACGGTTGCCGGTTGGGAAGGTTGGGCGGGGAGCCGGTTTGATCGAGCACGGCGGCAACCCGGCCGGAGGGCGCGCGTGTGCGTGCCGGGGCGTCACTGTAAGAAATGCAACGGCCCGGAAAGGCGCGTGACTATTGGATCGCGGGCCGATTGCCGCGGGTCGGGCGCCCTCGCCCGCGAAACAATCGGGTAAGTCAGGCAGAGAACGTAAACCGGCTGCCCGTCGATGAGCGGATGAACTTGGTCGGCATCTCCTGTTGCGCGATGGCGATGAACGCCTCGCCGCTGCAGTGCATGGGGATGAGGTAATCCGGATTGATCTCCTTCAGCGCCATCACCGTCTCGCGCTGATACTCGGTCGGGTGGGGCGCGAGGTGAAAGCCGCCGAGAACGGCGTGGACCTTGTTGATCCCGGACACTTTCATCGCGCCCCTCACCGAGTTCACCACGCCGCGGTGACCGCAGGATGTCAACACGACGAGCCCCTTGCCCTTGACGTTGAAGCAGGTGGCTTGTTCGTGCTGGAAATCGTCGGGCACCACGGTCAGGGTGCGTTTCTCCTGCGGCAGATTCTCCGGCGCGCAGCCAACGCCGTCCTTGATGCCGACGCTCATGCGCGTCGGCGACAGCACCTTTTCGGACGATACACGCGAGATCCATCCGGTGGTGAAGGCGTGGCCCGCGATCAGGGACGGTTGTTCGGCGAACATGACGCGGAGGTTGGCGTCGGCGATCGCCTTGCGGTCGAGGGCGCCGAAACTGCCGGCAGACGCTCCGACGCCCGCCTCGCGCGTGCAGAAGCATTCCTCGCCGCCGAGATAAAACGGAAGGCCGGCTTTGAGCTTTGCCTTGTGCGCCTGCAGGAAGCCGACCATGCCGCCGAAGTGATCATAGTGGCCGTGGCTCAGAACGAGCGCATCGAGCTTGGCCGGGTCTATCCCCAGCAGTTCCAGATTGTTGTTGAGCGTCTCCGGGGTGTAGCCGAAATCGATCATGACCTGGCGCGTCTCCGTTCCGCGCGCCGATTCCAGATGCATCGACAGGCCCCATTCGTTCTGCAGCGCCTTGCGCGGCGGCGCTTTGGAGAGCGCGAACGCGTAGCGCTGAACGTCGACATCGCCGATCTTGCGGCTCGGCTCGAACGCATGGTGGTAGGAGTCGCTTACCACGCGCACGGAAACCCGGTCGACTTCAGGGACCGCGCCGCTGAGTGCTTGCGCCGTCGCGGTCTTGATGCCCGAGAGCAACCCCCCGAGGACTCCGGTGAACGCCGTTGCCCCGGTTGCGCCCAGAAGCCTGCGCCGCGACTTGCTGCCTAGATAGTCATCCATGTCCCTCTCCTTTTTGTCGACCGCGCGACCGGCAGCGGCCTGGAATCAGTTTAGGCACGCGGGCAAAGCCCTGTCAATCCGGGGCTCCTCGCTGTGACCCACATGATGCTACGGAAAGCCGCGTGGCTATTGGATCGCGGGCCGATTACGCTCTTGGCCGGTGCGAATCTGTTCGTTCTGGCAACCGGCAAGTCTTCCGCTCTGCGCCCCTCAATCGGCGAACGCATTGCCTGCTTGCACAATGCTGCTATAATGCATGCATTATGCCGAAAGGTGATGCCATGTCCCAGACCTTGACCATACGCAACGTGCCCGACGCGCTTGCGCGCAAGCTGAAGACCCGCGCCGAACGCAATCATCGCTCCTTGCAGGGCGAAGTGATGGCGATATTGGTGCAGGCTTCCGCGGCCGAAACGGCGGAGCAAACAGCGGCGCCTTATCGGGCTTCCCTGACCGGAAGCGGGGCGAAGGCAGCGGTGCCCGAAACCGCGCCCCAGCCTGCCGCTGGCGCGACCGTGAAGAAACTCACGATCGAAGAAATCTGGGACCGCGGCAAACGCCTCGGCCTTTCCAGTCGCAACGAGTCCGCGCGCATCGTCCGCAAAGTTCGCGATGAACGTTACGGTCGTTGATTGTTCCGCGCTCGCGGCGGTGGTGTTCGAAGAAGACTGGGGCGCCGAAGTCCTGCCGCAACTAAAGGGGCGCCGGCTGATAGCTCCCGCATTGCTGCCATTCGAACTCGCGCAGGTGTGTTCGACCAAAATGCGGCGCCATCCGGCCCAGGGCGCCGTGCTGCTGGACCAGTTTGTCGCTGCCCTCGCTCAACTGAGTTTGGACCTGGAACCCGTCGGCTTCGACGAGCTCCCGGCGCTGGCCGGGCGGCACGGCCTGTCCTGCTACGATGCGGCCTATCTCTGGCTTGCCCTGGCGCACCAGGCGCCCCTTGTGACCTTTGATCGGAAGCTTGCAGCGGCGTATCTCAAGGCGGCGAAGGAAATCGAATGACTCCCAGCTCATGAAATTGCCTCTATACCAACTGGACGCCTTCACTGACCACCTGTTCGGCGGCAACCCGGCCGCGGTGGTGCTGCTCGACGCATGGCTGCCGCATAGCGTGCTCGCGGCCATCGCCGCGGAGAACAATCTTGCCGAGACTGCGTTTGTCATTCCGCGAGCGGACGTTTCGCCGCTGCGCTGGTTCACGCCGGCGGTCGAAATGGACCTCTGCGGTCATGCGACGCTGGCGGCGGCGGATGTCGTCTTCCGCTACCGGTTTCCAAAGCTCGACCGGCTCGTGTTCAGCACGAAAAGCGGCGAATTGATTGTGACGCGCGACGGCACGTTGCTGAAAATGGATTTTCCTGCCCGCCCCGGAGTGCCGATCGAAGTGACGGAGGCGCTGGCTGCGGCGCTCGGGGCGCGGCCGCGCGAGGCGTACATGGCGCGGGACCTCCTGGCGATTTTCGACTCCGAATCCGAAGTCCGGTCGCTGCGCCCGGATTTCACGCGCGTTGCGTCACTCGATGCGTTCGCCGTCATCGTTTCCGCACCCGGTGACACGGTTGACTTCGTCTCGCGCTTTTTCGCGCCAAGCGGCGGCGTTCCCGAGGATCCGGTCACCGGCTCTTCGCATTGCACGCTCGTGCCCTATTGGGCCGCTCGCCTCTCGAGGAACAAGCTGACCGCGAAGCAAGTGTCCGCGCGAGGCGGGGATTTGCTGTGCGAGTTTCGCGGCGACCGTGTGGAGATAGCGGGGCAGGTGGTCGAATACCTGCGCGGGGAAATCGAAACCGAGGGGGCGGCGATCTAAACTTCAGATCGCGGAGAACGCGCTACCTATCTGCCGCTGTCCCGTTCACCACAGCTTTGGCTTGTGCGCCGCAAGCCAAGCCTTCACCTCAGCAAGCAGTTGCTGCGCCTGGCCGAAGCACTCCGTTGCTGTCTGCCCGGGCACGGGATCGCCCTGGTAGTCGGCAAGGTTACGCTGCTTTCGCAAGGCGTCGAGCACGATCAACCGCTCATTCGGCAAGCCGATGGTGAGTGGCAGCGTCTGCAATGCGGTCTGGTGGTGGCCGGGCTGGCTCGTCAGGGTGCGGTAGCCATTGGCCTGCAGTGCCGCCATCGCGCATTGCATGATGGCCTTGTAGCTTGCGTCGAAGCGGGTTTCGGCGCTCAAGCCGGTGATCTGCGCATCCGCAAGGTTGCGCCCGGCCGCGGCGAGCAGCCGTCCAATAGCCGCGCGTTCAGGCTCTACGGCTTCGAGGCTTCGGCCGACGAGGTTTTGCAAGCTCATCTTCGGTTCCGATCACGAAAATCTTCGGCTTGGCGAGGACGTCGCGCAGGAAGGCGTCTGGCACGGCGCGCTTGGCTGTCCACTCCTTCACCGCGTAGACCTTGGGGTTGATCTCGCGCCCGAGCACGCGTTGCGAAGCATGCAGCAGTTTGACCACTTCGGCAAAGCCGATATCGCCGATCACGATCACATCGATGTCGCTGCCGGCGCGTTCCTCGCCGCGGCCCATGGATCCGAATATGAAAGCGGTCCGGATGCGGTCTCCGGCGGGCGCGAGTCCCCCGGCGAGCACTTCGCCGACGCCCGAGGTTTTACGCAGGATGCTCGCCAGTTCTTCGAATACGGGGCACTTGCGCTCGGCGCTGTAGACGAACTGGTTGCCGCGCTGCTCGCGCTTGAGCAGGCCCGCCTGTGCCAGGCGCACCAGTTCCCGCGTGATCGTGCCCGAAGGCAGGCCCGTGCGGCGTGCGATTTCGCGCCCGTGCAGCGCCTCGTCCGGGCGCAGTAGCAGCAGCCCGAGCACGCGGCGGCGATAGCCGGGGAAGAGGACGGAGGAAATGGTCTGCTGCATAATTAGCAGCGATTGTCGCCTTTTTTGCAGCAACTGGCAAGATGGTGAAACCGCAACGCCGGGACCAGGGGAAGTCCGCCGCCCGGCCACGCTCCCGCTTGCGTGCCGGAGCGGCGTTGAAAAAAGTGCAACGGCGCGGAAAGGCGCGTGGCTATTCGCTTCTGGGCAGATTTGCACTTTGAACCCGCGGGCTGTCTCTCCGCCTGGCTCTATGCCTGGCCTGAATATTCGTTTTATTGTCAGGGCGGTCTTGCCAGGTGTCCCGGGTTCCTTCATCATTGCATTACAAATGCAATGCAAGAGGCGCCCATGAAAACTGCTGCCATCCCCGCGGTCCGTGTTTCACCCGAACTGCGCCAGGCCGCCGAGGCCGTCCTTGAGTCCGGCGAAACGCTGTCCGGATTCGTCGAGGACGCCGTGCGCCGCAACGTCGAGTTCCGCTATGCCCGGAAGGCGTTCATCGAGCGAGGACTGACTTCGGGCGCAGCCGCCAGAAAGTCAGGCAAGTATGTCTCGGCGGCGGCGGTGCTCGGTAAGCTCGCGCGGCGCCTGAGCAAGGCGCGCAAGGGCCGCTCCGGCCGGACAGGCGCCAAAACGGCGGCATGACCCGATTCAAGGTCCGCTTTACTCCGGAAGCGGAGTCGGATCTGCTGCGCCTGTTCGATTTTCTGCTTGAACAAGACATGGCCGCCGCCGAACCAGCGTGTGAGGCTATCGCCAAGGCAATCGAGCTGCTGGAGGTATTCCCGTTCTCGTGTCGCAAGGCCTTGGGCAGCGACGGCAACCCGTTCCTGCGCGAGCTGATTGTTCCCTTTGGCAAGTCCGGCTACGTCGCGCTGTTCGAGATCGAGAACCGGGAGACCGTCACTCTGCTGGCCGTGCGTCACCAGCGGGAAGACGACTACCACTGACGTACCGCGAAGCGTGTCGCCGCCCGGTTTGGTCAGCGCGCGCGCTTCTTGAGTTCCGCCGGCACCCGGTCCGGGCGGTCCGAGATGATTCCGTCCACACCCATGTCGAGCAGCTTCGCCATCATTGCAGGGTCGTTCACCGTCCACGGTATGACGATGACGCCGAGGGAATGGGTCTCGGCCAGAATCGCGGGCGTGAGGAAGGTCTGGTTCGGCGCCCAGATTCTTCCACCGGCAGCCTGCACGGCCTTCGGCACCGAGCCTCCGTACAGCTCGGGCGCGAAGCCCGCGAACCAGGGCGAGGGTTTCCCGTCAGCGCCGGCCGGCCGGCTTGGTGGATTCGATCAAGCGGCAGGCAATGTCAATGGAGTTGCGCACCGGGTTCAAGTCGCCGACGTAGCCGCTGAGCGCTTGGTCCGCGCGTTTGCGCAGGGTGGCCGCGTCGATGAGGCCCTCCCGGGCAAGCAGCAGAATGTCGTCCCGGTCCTGATCCGAAAACCGGGAAAGCTTCGACACGGCCAGGTCGACTGGCGCGAGCACTCTCACATCGATAAGCTTCTTGTCGATTCCCGGAATATCGACGGATCGCGAATCCTTGTGCGCATCATCATGCAACAGGCCCAGGCTGTCGTTGTAGTTTCGATCGAGGTACAGCAGGCGCGCCCGGCCGTCGGGATCGCGGTAGGAAACCTCGATGTCTTCGTCGAACAGTATCCGCTTGGAAAAAACCGCATCGACGTCCTCCGAAACGCGCGCTCCGGTGAGCAGATGCAGCGCGGCGCCTCCCGCGACGTACATGCGTAGAGGAATTGCGTCAGGTCGCGAGCCCTTGAGCGCCTGTTGAATCCGGGAAAGGATCTCGGCAAAGGCGTTCAGGTATTCAGCTTGCGCCTTTATCCCTGGTTTCATGCGCTGCCCTTGCGCCTTCTTGCCAGCGGAAGGAATCGAGCCGCTCGCAGCGGAGATCGCCGCAACCAGAGCTTGAACACTTCCGGGACGGAGATGCCCGGATGAAGACTCTCGGCAAGTCTTAGATAGCGCTCCCGCTCGAAATTACGGGCGCTGGCGAGCAGGACGGCCAGACCCCCCATGAAAAAACCAGGCCCATGCGCACGCCAGACGTTAGGGTCGGTTTCGCCGGAGGCACACAGATCGAGAAGGTCATCCTCATATTCCCGGCCAAACGAGTTCGGCATATGTTCGCCGTCCTGCACGGTCGCAGGTACGGCAACCAGCGCACAGCCTGCCGTTCGGGCCAGCGCCCCCAGCGTTCGCAAATCGCACGAAGGATTTCGTTTCAGCCGTGACAGTGTTTCCTTGGGCAGGTCGCTGGCTTCAGCCCAGCTCGAGTCGGTCGAAAATCTCGCCCTCGCCGCCTTGCGCATCTGATCCAGCAGCGTGGCCGGGAGAAGTGGTGTTGACGTATTCATCAATAAATACTACATATAATTGATGAATACGTCAATCGAATTCAAGCCGGCACTGCTTCCCCCAGCGCCACCGGCAGGTAATCGGCGCGCGCGGGTACGTCCGGCGCGATGTGCATCACGCGTTGGCCCAGGTCCATCACCACTGAAGCCACGGTTTCGATGCGGGCCTCGGGTGCGAGCGAGGGGTCGGGACTGCGGCAGATCGACAGGTAGCCGTCGGCTTCGTCGCGCAGCATGCGCTGCAGGTCGGCGGGCGAAAATTTACCCTGGTGCGCGGCGGTGAGCGCGGTGATGCGCGCAAGGCGCGGCACGGTCGACAGGCTCGGCGCGAGCGACGCCTGGTGCTTCGCCGCGGCCGGGGCGAGAAAATGGTTGGTGTGGCACAGCGCCGCGTCCGCGCCGCGCACGACCTCCAGGCCGCGCGGCGAGAATTCCAGCGCGGCGGTGTCGCCGGAGGCATCGGCGCAGAGCACGTTGGACGAGGCGCCAAAGTTGAGCTTCGCGGCGAACGCGATGGCGTCGGCGACGCTGTCGCGCTCGAGGAGCGCACGCAGCAGCACGTGCACCGGCACGCCGCTACGGCTGCCGTCGTCGGAGGAGCGCAGGATGTTGAGGCAGACGCCGAAGCCGCGGCGGTTGAGGCCGATCTTGGCGAGCATGCCTGCTTCGGTCAGCGTCAGGCAGGACGCGCCCGCGGCGTTGCGCACGCGCAGCAGCACCAGCGCCGCGCGCTGCGCGCCGAGCCAGTCCCAGTTCTGCGCCAACAGCGTCGTGCCGGTCGTGCTCTCTCCCGGCTTCACCGCGACGGCGGTGCATTCTCCCCAGTCCGGCACGCCTTGTTTGGCGTTGGCGGCGGCAATTCTGCTTCGATCCGGATGCGGCTCGCCCGGATAGCTCGGCGGCAGGATTTCGGTGCGCGCGTTGAGCGCGAGGATTTCATCGGCGTGCCGGCCGGCGCCCGCGGCGATGCCTTCGATCTCGGCCAGGAGCGCGGGATCCAGGTCGCCGATCAGGTCGCGATACGCCGCGCCCGCCCGCTGCGCACCCTGCCAGTCGATGCCGCAATAGGCGAACAGGCGCGCGTAGGTGGCGATCGAACGCTCGATGCGCGCCTTCGCCCGCAGGCCGTGCTGCTGCCCGCGCTCGCGCGCGGAACCGGAAATTTCGATCAGCGGAAACATGCTGCGGCCCCTTGTAATCGCCTGATGCAAATAATACCCTGTTCGCGCAGATGCGCGCCGGCAAAGGGGAACATCCGCGCATTGAACCACACACGGGAGGATAGCCATGATCGGATATGTGACGCTGGGAACGAACGACTTGCCGCGTGCGGCGAAATTCTACGATGCGCTGCTCGCCGGAATCGGCGCGAAGCGGGTGATGGAAGAGGACACTTTCATCGCCTGGGGCTCCACACCAGACGGGCCCGGTCTGGGCATTACCAAACCCTTCGACGGCAAACCCGCCACCATCGGCAACGGTGTGATGGTGGCGCTGTCGGCGAAGAATCCGCAGCAGGTCGATGCGCTCTACAAGAAGGCGATGGACCTCGGCGCACGCGACGAAGGCCCGCCCGGCTTGCGCGGCGGCACCTTTTACGCCGCGTATTTCCGGGATCTCGACGGCAACAAGCTCAATTTCTTCTGTATGTGAGATGCCGGCCCAAAATCCGGCAACGTGGCAGAATCGCTCCCTTATGCCGGATACGAAATCCTGGGCTTTCGACGAATCCCTGCAGCCGCGCGAGGAGGAGGTCGGCTTCGATCTCGCGCAGGCGCTGGACGCGGTGGTGCTGCTGCGCGCCGAAATACCCGACGATGCGTTCACCGGCGGCATCCTCGGCACGGAACGCGTCGGCTACGGCGTGGTGATCCGCGGGGACGGGCTGGTGCTCACCATCGGCTACCTGATCACCGAGGCCGAGACCATCTGGCTCACCAGCAATGCCGGCGTGGTCGTCGCCGGCCATGTGCTCGCTTACGACCAGGCCACCGGCTTCGGGCTGGTGCAGCCGCTGGGCAAACTGCGCGCGCCCCTGCTCGATCGCGGCTCCTCCGCTGCGCTTGCCGCGGGCGACGCGGTGTATGTCATCGGCCACGGCGGGCGCGCGCATGCGCTCAAGGCCAGGGTGATCGCCAAGCGCGAATTCGCCGGCTATTGGGAATACCTGATCGACGACGCCCTGTTCACCGCGCCGGCGCATCCGCAATGGGGCGGCGCGGCGCTGGTGGACGCGGGCGGGCGGCTCGTCGGCATCGGCTCGCTCCTGCTGGAGGAGACCGTAGGCGAGGAATCGGAGCAGGGCAACATGTTCGTTCCCATCGATCTGCTCGAACCGATCCTCGAGGACTTGCTTGCACATGGACGCGCGGCGCGCGCGCCGCGCCCCTGGCTGGGCATGTACACGCAGCAGGCGGAGGGGCGCCTGGTCGTGGGCGGCCTGGCCCCGGGCAGCCCGGCGGAGCGCGCCGGCGTGCAGGCGGGCGATCTGGTGCTCGGGGTCGCCGGCGAGCGCACCACCAGCCTCGCCGACTTCCTGCGCAGCGTCTGGAGTTTAGGCGGTCCGGGTGTCGAGGTTCCCCTGATGCTGGCGCGCCAGGGCGACGTGCTGCGCCTCAACGTGCATTCTGCCGACCGCAACGACTTCCTCAAGAAGCCGCGGCTGCATTAGTTACCAGCCTATTTCAACATGAGGAAAACGGGTTCTTCAAAGATCGTCGCTTGCGTGCGGATGGGTTCATCATCCGTGCGCAAGCAACGATCTTGGATAAGACCCCCGCACAGTCCTTGGTTTTATCAATAACCGTGTTTTCTGTACGGATGCGCTTTTGATCCGTACAGAAAACATGGTTGGCGCGCGTAGCGCGCAATTCCGCTTAAGGCACGCGGACGGTACTTAAGGCGCTTTATATCGCGCTATGAGTAGGTAATCGCCTCGCGCCGGTCGGCGCGTTCGAGATGCGGCACGCAATTGAAGCTGATCAGACGCATCGAGCGCGGGCTGAAGAAGATCTCGCAGAACCCGGAGTTGCGAAACTGCAGGTTNAGCTCTATCGCNGTCTGCGCGGGCGCCTGCAGCAGATCGGCGACGCCGCGTCCGATCGCCCCGCCGGAGCTTGCNGCCAGAACGATGGCATCGTCTGGCAGGCCGGCGCAGGCGTTGTGCATGGCCGCGGCGACGCGCTCGCCGAAGCCGCGCCAGGTTTCCGGCAGCGGCCCCGGCAGCTTGTCTTCCGACCAGGCGGCGAGGGCCGCCTTGATGGTGCGGTAGACCGCGCGCACGTCGCCCTTGGCGCGGGCATCGGCCCATTCGTCGCCGAGGTAGGCCTGGTACAGCGCTTCGCCCGAATACTCGTTCCAGCCGGGGTGCTCCGCGGCCGTCTGCGCCGAACCCATGCTGCCGAGGATCGCGCGCGCCGTCTCGCGCTGGCGCTCGAGCGTGCCGCAGACCGCGCGCGCGAACACGATGCCGCGCCCGGCGAAATATTCGCCGAGCCAGACCGACTGCCGCCGGCCGAGCTCGCTCAGGCGGTCGTAATTCTCGGCGGCGAAAGAGGCCTGGCCGTGACGGACCAGATAGAGGGTAGCCATGCAGGCGGGAGGATACGCGAATTCGGCGGGCGCTCAGGTGCCGAAACGCTGCAGCCCGGCGAGGTCGAGGACGGTGACCAGGCCGTAATCGATTTTGATCAGGCCCGTAGCCGCAAGCACCCGCAGCGCGCGGTTGACCCGCTGGCGCGAGGCGCCGGCGAGATAGCCGAGTTCCTCCTGCGAAATCTGGATGTGCGCCTCGGTCACCGGGTAGAGGTGCGGGTTGAACAGCGCCGCCAGCGTGCGCGCCACGCGCGCGTCCGGCGCGAGCAAACGGTCGTGCTCGACCATGCCGATGAATTGCCCGAGGCGCTCGTTCAGCTGCGTCAGCAGGAAGCGGTTGAACGCTATGCTGGTGTCGAGCAGCCAGCGAAACGTGGCCTCGGGCATGAGCGCGATGCGCGAGTCGCGCAGCGCCACGATGTCGTACTTGAGGGGCTCGCCCTTGAGCACCGATCCTTCCCCGAACCAGCCCCCGGCGGGTATGCCGGCGAACGTGACGGATTTGCCGGCGGGCGAGAGGCTGTGGAGTTTGACCAGGCCGTCGATCACCCCGACCCAGACGCTCGCCGGGTCGCCTTTGCGGCAAACGGTGCTGCCTGCTTCGAACTCGCGCACCATGATGGCGGCGCGGACCCGCTCCAGATGCGCCGCGGACAATTCACGCGTCCACGGGCTCAGCGCCAGCATGTCCTCGAGACTTCGCATCCGCTGCCCGCGCCTTCAAAATGTCAGCCAAATGACATTTTGCACGAAGTTTGTGCCGTATAGTGGTCGCCCGCGACGCCTTCTTAGGCGGGCGCGGCTTAGGCTACAATATAAAATGGAACGCTCCCGGAAGTGGGGCGCAAGAGGTCGGAGGAGGGTCCAATGTCGGCAAGGGTTCCGGATACGTTTCCGCTGTTGCTGCAGCAGCAGGCGGCCGTGCGCGCCGATCAGCCGGCGGTGCGCGAAAAAGACCTCGGCATCTGGCAGTCCTGGAGCTGGGGCGAGGTCAACGAAGAAGTGCGCGCGCTCGCCTGCGGCCTGGCCGAACTCGGCTTCAAGCGCGGCGACAACCTCGCGATCATCGGCGACAACCGGCCGCGCCTGTACTGGGCGATGGCGGCGGCGCAGTGCCTGGGCGGCGTGCCCGTGCCCATGTACCAGGACGCGGTTGCGCAGGAAATGCTGTTCGTGCTGCAGGACGCCGAAATCAGGTTCGCCATCGTCGAGGACCAGGAGCAGGTGGACAAGCTGCTCGAGGTCAAGGCGCACTGCCCGCAGCTTGCGCACATCCTCTACGACGAGCCGCGCGGGATGCGGCATTACGATCAGCCGTTCCTTCATGGCCTGGACGGCGTGCAGCAGATGGGACGCACCCGTATGCGCGATCATCCGGGCTTCATCGACGCCGAAATCGGCAAGGGCAGTCCCGAGGACATGGCGATTATGCTCTACACCTCGGGCACCACCGGCAAACCCAAAGGCGTGTGCCTGACCCACGCCGCGTTCATCACGGCGGCAAAGAGCGGCGTCGATTTCGACAATCTCGGGCCGCAGGATGACATCCTTTCCTACCTGCCGATGGCCTGGGTCGGCGACCACCTGTTCTCCTACGGCCAGGCGCTGGTCGCCGGGTTCACCATCAACTGCCCGGAATCGGGCGACACGGTGATGACCGACCTGCGCGAGATCGGCCCGACCTATTACTTTGCCCCGCCGCGGGTGTTCGAGAATCTGCTGACGCAGGTGATGATCCGCATGGAGGACGCGAGCGCGATCAAGCGCCGCATGTTCCACTACTTCATGGAAGTGGCGCGCCGCTGCGGCTCGGAAATCCTCGATCGCAAGCCGGGCATAGCCGCGGGCGACCGGCTGCTGTATGCGCTCGGCAACCTGTGCGTTTATGCGCCGCTGCGAAACGTCCTCGGCCTGAGCCGCATCCGCGTCGCCTATACCGCCGGTGCCGCGATCGGCCCCGACCTGTTCCGTTTCTACCGCTCGATCGGGGTCAACCTGAAACAGCTCTACGGCTCGACCGAGACCTGCGCCGCCGTGTGCCTGCAGCCCGACGGCGAGATCAAGTTCGACAGCGTGGGCAAGCCGATACCCGGGGTGGAAGTCAAGATCTCCGACACGCGCGAGGTGCTGGTAAAAAGCGCCGGCATGCTCCAGGGCTACTACAAGCGTCCCGACGCAACCGCGGAGTCGATCGATGCCGAGGGATTCTTCCATACGGGCGATGCCGGTTTTTTCGACGAGGACGGCCATCTGAAGATCATCGACCGGGCCAAGGATGTGGGCAAGACGGCGAGCGGCGCGATCTACGCGCCCAATTACATCGAGAACAAGCTCAAGTTCTTCTCCCACATCAAGGAGGCGGTGGCCTTCGGCGACGGCCGCGAGATGGTCTGCGCCTTCATCAATATCGACATGGGCTCAGTCGGCAACTGGGCCGAGCGGCGCAACATCGCCTATTCCGGCTACACCGACCTGGCGCAGCGCAAGGAGGTGTACGACCTGATCCTGGAATGCGTGGAAAAGGCCAACGCCGAACTGTCGCATGACGCCATGCTGTGCGACTCGCAGGTGCGCCGCTTCCTCATCCTGCACAAGGAACTCGACCCGGATGACGACGAGCTTACGCGCACGCGCAAGGTGCGGCGCGGCTTCATCGCCGAAAAATACCAGGTGCTGATCGACGCGCTCTATTCGGGCAAGACCTCGCAGTTCATCGAGACGCTGGTCAAGTTCGAAGACGGGCGCAGGAGCAAGGTCGCGGCCGACTTGCAAATCCGCGATGCGAGGACGTTCCCGGCAAGCGTCAAGAAGGCGGCGTAGTTAAGGGCGGGCGCGGCAACACGGCGAAGGACTCATGCAAGATCGAAGCACATCGCAACGCTTAAGCTTTCACGACGCCATGGAGACGTTCGAGGTGGATTTTTCCGACCTCACGTTTTCCGCTGCGGCCGAGGTCGATGCGTTCTATGACGAGATCGACAGGCAGCTCGCGGCGAGCGGCCGGCGCTGGTACTTCCTCGTGATCTACACCGGATGCGTCATCACGCCGGTGGCTTGGGAGCGTTTTGCCGAGCGCGGCAAGAGCGCCAACATCAACCACGGCCTCGGCACGGTTCGCGTTGGCGCGACGGCGCAGACGCGCGACGCGATCCGGCAGGATGCGGGGCGCTCGTTCTTCCGCGCGAACATCCACGATACGCGCGATCAGGCCATCCTGGCGCTGGGGGAGTTGCGCAAGAAACAACGCGATTCGCTCCCGGCAGCCGAGGATACGTTCCTGCGCGTCGACGACGTCAGCCTGCGCTTCGGCGGCGTCAAGGCGATCACCGGCGTCAGCTTCGAGATCAAGCGCGGCGAGATTTCGTCGATCATCGGGCCCAACGGCGCCGGCAAGAGTTCGATGCTGAACGTCATCAACGGCGTTTATCACCCGCAGGAAGGCACCATTACCTTCCTCGGCAACAAGCGCCACGACATGGATACGCATGAGGCGGCGGCGCAGGGTATCGCGCGCACCTTCCAGAACATCGCTCTGTTCAAGGGCATGACCGTGCTCGACAACCTGATGACCGGGCGCAACCTCAAGATGAATTGCAACTTCCTGCAACAGGCGCTTTACTGGGGGCCGGCAAAGCGCGAGGAACTGGAGCACCGCAGAAAAATCGAGGAAGTCATCGACTTTCTCGAGATCGAGCATATTCGCAAGACCCCGGTCGGGCGCCTGCCCTATGGCCTGCAAAAGCGCGTCGAACTCGGTCGGGCGCTTGCCGCCGAGCCCACGCTGCTGCTGCTCGACGAGCCGATGGCCGGGATGAACGTGGAGGAGAAGCAGGACATGTGCCGCTTCATCCTCGACGTCAACGACCAGTTCGGCACCACCATTCTGCTGATCGAGCATGACATGGGCGTGGTCATGGACATTTCCAGCTATGTCGTGGTGCTGGATTACGGCATGAAAATCGGCGAAGGCACGCCCGACGACGTGCGCTCCGACCCGGTTGTCATCAGAGCCTATCTGGGCGCAACCCACTAGAACCGGCAACCAAGGGAAAAAGCGACATGCAATTCTTCTTCGAAGTTCTCATCGGCGGGCTGCTTGCCGGCGTGATGTATTCGCTCGTGGCGCTGGGTTTCGTGCTGATCTACAAGGCCTCCGGCGTGTTCAATTTCGCGCAAGGGGCGATGGTGTTTTTCGCCGCGCTCACCTTTGTCTCGCTGGTGGAGGACGGCTTCAGTTTCTGGGTCGCTTTCCTGATCACCTTCGCCGCCATGGTGGTGATCGCCATCGCCACCGAGCGCGTGGTGCTGCGGCCATTGGTGAACCAGCCGCCGATCACCCTGTTCATGGCGACCATCGGCCTCACCTTCGTGCTCGAAGGGCTGTCGCAGTTGTTTTGGGGCTCGCAGCCGCACGGACTGGAGCTCGGCATCACCGACATGCCGTTCGAGTGGCTGGCCGAGAACACCGGCATGTTCATCAGCCAGTTCGACCTGTTCGCGGCGCTGGTGGCCGGGCTCCTGGTGGCGGGGCTGGCGCTGTTTTTTCAGAAGACGCGCATCGGCAGGGCGCTGCGCGCAGTGGCCGATGACCACCAGGCGGCGCTGGCGGTGGGCATCCCGCTGCAGCAGATCTGGGTGATCGTGTGGACGGTGGCCGGCTTCGTCGCGCTGGTGTCGGGCCTCTTGTGGGGCGCGCGCAATGGTGTGCAGTTTGCGCTCACCTTCACCGCGCTCAAGGCGCTGCCTGTGCTGATCCTCGGTGGCTTCGAGTCGGTCGCGGGCGCGATCGTCGGCGGGCTCATTATCGGCGCCTCGGAGAAACTGGCGGAGATTTACATTCCGCAGTTCCTCAACGCGCCGCTTTCCGAAGCCTGGGGCGTCAGCGTCAATCTCGCCGGCCTGGAAATCTGGTTTCCCTACGCGCTTGCGCTGGCTTTCCTGCTGATCCGGCCGGAAGGGCTGTTCGGCGAAAAGCATATCGATCGCGTATGACCATGCTTTCTTTCCCCTCATTCCGGGCAGCTGACTGACATGCTCTACCGCGACGCCGGACAGTTCAAGGACACCTATTCCGCCGACCAGCAGATCTTTCCGATCCGCCAGGACCGTATCGGGGTCACGCTCGTCCTGCTGTTCGCTTTCCTGGTCGTGCCGGTCATCGGCGACCAGTACTGGCTCTCCGCCATCCTGATTCCGTTTCTCGTGTTTGCACTGGCGGCGCTGGGCCTCAACATCCTTACCGGTTATGCCGGGCAGCTTTCCCTCGGCACGGCGGCGTTCATGGCGGTTGGGGCGTTCGCCGCCTACAATTTCGTGTTGCGCGTTCCGGCCATGCCGATCCTGGTGAGTTTCGCTCTCTCGGGCGTCATGGCGGCCTTGGTGGGTATCGTGTTCGGCCTGCCGAGCCTGCGCATCAAGGGGTTCTACCTGGCGGTGGCGACCCTGGCGGCGCAATTCTTCGTGGTGTGGGCGCTCACCAAATTCGGCTGGTTCTCCAACTTCAGCTCCTCAGGCGTAATCTCCGCGCAGAAGGTCGTGATTCTCGATTACGTGTTCGACACGCCGGTGAGGAAATACCTGCTGGTGCTGGCCATCGTCACCGTAATGGCGCTCGCGGCCAAGAACATGGTGCGCAGCTCGGTCGGGCGTGCCTGGATGGCGGTGCGCGACATGGACGTCGCCGCCGGCGTGATCGGCATCCGGCTGATGCACACCAAGCTGCTCGCGTTCGCGGTGAGCTCGTTCTATTGCGGCGTGGCCGGGGCTCTCTACACCTACTGCTACATCGGCACGGTCGAGCCCGAGGCGTTCAACATCGAACTTTCCTTCCGCGTGCTGTTCATGATCATCATCGGCGGCGTGGGCAGCATCCTCGGTTCGTTCCTCGGCGCGGCCTTCATCACGCTGCTGCCGATATTCCTCAACACCTACGCCGAGCCGCTGGCGCAGGTGCTCGGGTTGCAACTGCCGCCGGGAATTGTCTCGAATCTGGAGCTTATTATCTTCGGCGGGCTGATCATTTTCTTTCTGATCGTCGAACCGCTTGGCCTCGCCCGGATGTGGCAGATCGCCAAGGAAAAGATGCGTCTTTGGCCATTCCCGCACTGACGCGGGACGCGCAGGACAACGCTGGCGCCGCGGCTGGGGTGGTGAAGCGTGCGCCGGCGCAGCGGTTTTGCAAGGCGCCGAATTGGCGTATATTGGGAAACACATGTCTGTTTAAGAAGTTGTCTTCAGTCAACCGAAACATCCTGCAGTGTGGGTAGGGAGTCATTAACTTGAGGAGGTATTTGCCATGATCATCAAAGGAATTCTGAAACAGGCGGCGCGGCCGCTGGCTGCGGCCGCGGCTGCAACGGCGCTGGCGCTGGCGGCGGGCGGCGTTCAGGCGCAGGCGATGGAGCAATTCGTTCCGGCGAACGGTTACTGGGTGGGTCCGTACGCACCGGGCGGCTCGGGATTTTTCGGCGGAGTAATCGATTATTTCCAGATGCTGAACACGCGCGACGGCGGCATCAACGGGGTCAAGCTTACCTGGGAGAAGTGCGAAACGGAATACAACAATGCGCGCGGCGTCGAATGCTACGAGCGCAGCAAGAAAAAGGGCCCGACCGGCGCCACCGTCATTCACCCGCTGTCCACCGGTATCACTTATTCGCTGGTCGAGAAGGGCACCGCGGACAAGATCCCGCTCATCTCCATGGGCTATGGCCGCGCCGACGCCTCCGACGGGCGCGTCTTCCCCTATGTGTTCCCGCTGGTGACGAACTACTGGTCGCAGAACACCGTCAAGATCAAGTTCATCGGACAGAAAGAAGGCGGGATGGACAAGCTGAAGGGCAAGAAGATCGTGAATATCTATCACGACTCGGCCTACGGCAAGGAAACCATCCCGGTGCTCGACGTGCAGGCGAAGAAATACGGCTTCCAGGTCACCCACATCGCCGTGCCGCACCCGGGTAACGAGCAGCAGGCGCAATGGCTGCAGGTGCGCCAGATCAAGCCCGACTGGGTGATCCTGCGCGGCTGGGGCGTGATGAACCCGGTGGCGCTGAAAGCCGCGGCCAAGATCGGCTTCCCGCGCAACAAGATCGTCGGTGTATGGTGGTCGGGCGCCGAGGAAGACGTGATCCCGTCGGGTGACGCGGCGAAAGGTTACATTGCCGCCGCGTTCAACCTGCCCGGCACCAGTTTCCCGGTGATGAAGGACATTCTGAAGAACGTCTATGACAAGGGCAAGGGCGAGATGGACGACAAGGCCCGCATCGGCTCGATCTATCATACCCGCGGCGTCGTGGCCGGCATCATCACCGCCGAGGCGATTCGCACCGCGCAAGAGCACTTCGCCAAGGGCAAGCCGATCACCGGCGAGCAGATGCAGTGGGGTATCGAGCATCTGAACCTCAGCGACGCGCGCCTGAAACAGCTAGGCGCAACCGGCCTGATGCAGGCGCTGAAGGTCTCCTGCTTCGACCATGAGGGCGGCGGCGCGGTCAAGTTCATCCAGTGGGACGGCAAGGCGTGGAAGGTGATCAGCGACTGGATCGCATCCGACCAGTCCATCGTGCGTCCCATGATCGAGGAGTCCGCGACCAAGTATGCCAAGGAAAACAAGATCACCCCGCGCGATTGCAAGAAAGAGAGCTGATTCCTGCCGCGGAGTCGCGCGCATCGGCGCCGATAGCCGATGCGCCTTCCCGCGTCGCCAGAGCCTTGACCAAGCCGCCTCACCGAGGCGGCTTGTGCGCAGGCCTTCTGCGGAACCCAAACCCCCGCGCTGAACTCTTATGAGCCAATCCGCCGCCGCCGTGCAACCTCAAGCCGAGACCAGGGCCTACCTGTCGGTCAACAACGTCGAGGTCATTTACGACCACGTCATCCTGGTGCTCAAGGGCGTATCGCTCGAGGTGCCGCGCGGCAAGATCGTCGCGCTGCTTGGCGCCAACGGCGCCGGCAAGACCACCACGTTGAAGGCGATATCCAATCTGCTGCGCGCCGAGCGCGGCGACGTGACCAAGGGCAACATCGAATTCGACGGTGAGCGTATCGACCGGCTCACGCCGGCGGAACTGGTGCGCCGCGGCGTTTGCCAGGTGATGGAAGGGCGCCACTGCTTCCAGCACCTCACCATCGAGGAGAACCTGCTCACCGGCGCGTTCAGCCGCAAAGTGGGTCGCGCCGAGCTCAAGAACGACCTGGAAAAAGTCTACGCTTATTTTCCGCGGCTGAAGGACCGCCGCACCAGCCAGTCGGGCTACACCTCCGGCGGCGAGCAGCAGATGACGGCAGTAGGGCGCGCGCTGATGGCGCAGCCCAAGATGATTCTGCTCGACGAACCGTCGATGGGCCTCGCACCGCAGATCGTCGAGGAAATTTTCGAGATCGTGAAAAGTCTCAACCAGAAGGAAGGCGTCAGTTTCCTGCTCGCCGAGCAGAACACCATGGTCGCGCTGCGCTACGGCGATTACGGTTACATCCTCGAGAACGGCCGCGTGGTGATGGACGGGATCGCGTCCGACCTTGCCACCAACGAGGACGTGAAGGAGTTCTATCTCGGCCTGTCCACCAGCGGCCGCAAGAGTTTTCGCGACTCCAAGCACTACCGCCGGCGCAAGCGCTGGCTGGCATAGTTTCGCCGGAGCCAATAAACAGCTCATTTCCCTTGTCTGCGCGTCGTTCGTCCTTCGCCCGGTAACGCTTTGCGCGATAGCGGGTTCCAACCTGAACGCCGTGGCCTCCCCTGCACTCGATCCGATATCACTTCCACCAAATGACTGACTACTACGACTCCCTCGAAGCGCGCGATCCGGCCGCGCGCGAAAAAGCGCTGCTGGCCGCGTTGCCGGCCCGGATTGCGCATGCAAAAAAGAACGCGCCCGGCTTCGCCCGCATTCTCGCCGGGATCGAGCCGGCTGCTGTCAGCTCGCGTGCGGCGCTGGCGCGGCTTCCGGTCACGCGCAAATCCGATCTGCACGAGCTGCAGAAGCTGGATCCGCCGCTGGGCGGATTGAATGCGACCCCCTTGAACAAGCTGGCGAAAATCTTCGTTTCGCCGGGGCCGACCTACGAACCGCAGGGCGCGTCGCCGAACTGGTGGCGCTCGGCGCGGGCGCTGTTCGCCGCCGGCTTGCGCCCGGGCGACCTGGTGATCAACACCTTTGCCTATCACTTCACGCCCGCGGGTTCGATGATGGAGTCGGGCGCGCTCGCACTCGGCTGCACCGTGGTCCCGACGGGCATCGGCCAGACGGAAATGCAGGTCTCGACCATCGCCGATTTGCGCATCAGCGCTTTCGTCGGCACGCCGTCGTTTCTGAAATTGATCGTCGACAAGGCCGACGAACTGAAAGCGGACATCAGCTGCCTGAAAAGAGCCATGGTCGGAGGCGAGTATCTGCCGCCGGCGCTGAGGAAATCCCTGGGTGAGCGCGGCATCCGGGTGATGCAATCCTACGCCACCGCCGACCTCGGCCTGCTCGCCTACGAATCGGCGCTGGCGGACGGTTCGGTCAACGAGGGCATGATCCTCGACGAAGACTTGCTGCTCGAAATCGTGCGTCCGGGGACCGGAGACCAGGTCGGCGTGGGCGAGGTCGGCGAGGTCGTGATCACCAGCTTCAATCCGGACTATCCCCTCATTCGTTTCGGCACCGGCGATCTTTCCGCCGTGCTGGCAGGCGCGAGCCCCTGCGGCCGCACCAATGTGCGCATCAAGGGCTGGATGGGCCGGGCCGATCAGACCACCAAAGTACGCGGCATGTTCGTCACGCCGAAGCAGGTGGGTGAGATCGTGCGGCGGCACCCCGAGATCGTCAAGGCGCGGCTGGTGATCGCCGGCGCGACCGGCAATGACAGCATGACGCTCAAATGCGAAGTGAAGAGCGAGAGCGAAGCGCTGAAAGCGGCNCTCGTGGCCTCGATCCGCGATGTGACCAAGCTGCGCGGCGATATCGAGTTCCTGCCCGCGGGCAGCNTGCCCAACGACGGCAAGGTCATCGACGATACGCGCAAGTACGATTAGCGACTGACGATTGCCGACCGACGCTTAACGACTGACGCCGGCGGATACCCCTGCCATTCGCCCGAGACCCCGATGAGCTACAAGACGCTGCGGTACGAAAAGCAAGGCCGCATTGCCCGCATCACGCTGAACCGCCCGCGGCGGCTGAACGCGATCAACCGGGGCATGCCGCGCGAAATCCGACTCGCGGTGGAACAGGCCAATGCCGACGACGGCGTGCATGTGATCGTGCTCGCCGGCGCGGGCCGCGCATTCTGCGCCGGTTACGACCTCAAGGACTTCGCCGAGAAGAAGGGCAAAAACGCCTACACCCAGGACATGCCCTGGGACCCGATGATCGATTACCGCGGCATGAAAGCCAATACCGACGATTTCTTCTCGCTCTGGCGCAGCTACAAGCCGACCATCTGCAAGGTGCACGGCTATGCGGTCGCCGGTGGCAGCGACATCGCTCTGTGCGCCGACATCGTCATCATGGCCGAAGACGCCAAAATCGGCTACATGCCGGCGCGTGTCTGGGGCTGCCCGACGACCGCCATGTGGGTGTTTCGCCTGGGCGCGGAGAAGGCCAAGCGCATGCTGCTGACCGGCGACACCATAGACGGCAGGGCCGCCAAAGAATGGGGCCTGGTGCACGACGCCGTGCCCGCGCGCGAGCTCGACGCGGCGGTGGATGCGTTGGCCAAGCGCATGGCCGGCGTGCCGAAGAACCAGCTGATGATGCAAAAACTGATGATCAACCAGGCCTACGAGAACATGGGCCTGGCGACGACGCAGATGTTCGCCACCATTTTCGACGGCATCACGCGCCATTCGCCCGAGGGCCTGTGGTTCAAGGGCTATGCGGAAAAGCAGGGCTTCCATAAGGCGGTAGAGTGGCGCGACAGCGGCAAGCCCATACCGCGCGGCAAGAAAGGCGCGTAGCGCGGATGCGGCGGTGCTTGGCGATTGCGCTGCTCGGGCTCATCGTCTCCGGGGCGCATGCCCAATCCCCTCTGGGAGAAGGAGTCCCCTACATCCGCACACCGCAGCTGGTGGTCGACAAAATGCTCGACCTGGCCGAAGTCGGCGTCGACGATTTTCTGATCGACCTCGGTTCGGGTGACGGGCGCATCGTCATCACCGCTGCGCAAAAACGCGGCGCGCGCGGCTTCGGCGTGGATCTCGACGCAAGCCTGGTCGAGGAGAGCAACGATGCGGCGCGCAAGGCCGGCGTCTCCGACCGCGCGCGTTTCTATGCGCGCGACCTGTTCGACACCGACATCCGCGAGGCCTCGGTGCTCACCATGTACCTGCTGCCCGAGGTCAACCTGCAGCTGCGGCCGCGCATTCTTGCGCAACTGAAACCTGGCACCCGCGTGGTCTCGCACGACTGGGACATGGACGAATGGAAGCCCGATGCCACGGCGGTGCTCGAAGGCCTGGCGAAGCCGGTCATGCCGATACAGGCGAGCACCGTGTATCTCTGGATTGTGCCCGCCCGGGTCGTCGGTTCGTGGAGCCTGCAGGTAGAGGCTGCGGGCACGGAGGAGGCGATGGAGCTCGAGTTCAGCCAGCGCTTCCAGGAGATTTCCGGCGTCGCCAGGCGCGCGCGCGGGCGGACCCTGCTGCAAAGCGCCCACCTGCGCGGGCCGGAGATCCGCTTTGCCGTGATCGACGAATCCCGCCGGCCGTCCGAGCCCCTGCATTTTTTCGGCAGGGTGTTCGGCGATTCGATGGAGGGCACCTCCGGTACTGGCCGGCGCTGGCGCGCGCGCCGCTATCCTTGAATATCCTCTATCGTTCGCCGGATATTCAAGGTAGAATCCAGGCATGAAAATCTATCGCCCGCAACTTCAGCAAACGGTCGCCTCGGCTCTCAAGCGCAGCCGGGCGGTCGTGTTGGTCGGCCCGCGCCAGGTCGGCAAGACGACGCTCGCGCGCACCCTGGTTCCGGCAGACTCGGCCAATTATTTCGATCTGGAGGACCCGCGCGTCGAAGCACAGTTCGCTGCGCCGCTGACGACACTCGAGAACAGGCGCGGCCTGGTTGTGATCGATGAAGTGCAGCGGACGCCGGAGTTGTTCAAAGTCCTGCGCGTTCTGATTGATCGCGAACGCTCGCCCGCCAAATTCCTGCTGCTGGGCAGCGCTTCGCCCGCGCTGCTGCGCCAATCGAGCGAGACGCTCGCGGGGCGTGTGGAGGTGCATGAGATCGGCGGCTTCACCCTGAACGAAGCTGGGCCAAAGGATTTGTCGAAGCTATGGCTTCGCGGCGGCTTTCCGCGATCTTACCTGGCCGGTTCCGGCGAGGCGAGCCGGCAATGGCGCGCAGCGTTCGTGCGCATGTTTCTCGAACGCGACCTGCCTCAGCTTGGCATTTCCGTGGCAACGATCGCCATGCGCCGCTTCTGGACCATGCTGGCGCACTATCATGCGCAGATATGGAACGCCGCCGAGCCGGCCCGATCCCTCGGTGTGGCCGAGAACACGGTGCGGCGCTACTTGGACTGGCTGACGCAGACCTACATGGTGCGCCAACTTGCGCCGTGGCACGAAAACCTCGGCAAACGCCAGGTGAAGGCGCCCAAGATTTACTTCCGCGACACCGGTTTGTTGCACGAGCTTCTGGGTATCCAGGACGCAGCCGGCCTGCGTGCGCATCCCAAGTCAGGCGCCTCCTGGGAAGGATTCGCGCTCGAGCAGGTGCTGCGCTTGATCGAGCCGGACGAGGCTTACTACTGGGCCACCTATGCCGGTGCCGAATTGGACTTGCTCATGTTCAAGAACGGAAAGCGCTACGGCGTGGAATTCAAACGCGCCGACGCGCCCGGCCTGACGCGCTCGATGACGACTGCGATGTCCGATCTGAAACTGGAACACCTATCGGTGATTTATCCGGGAGACCGGCATTATTCGCTGGCGGAGCGGATCAGCGTCGTTCCGGCGCGCGAACTCGGCGGCAAGGATGCCGCCGCGCTGCTTACGCCGCGCTATCGCAGGCGTGGAACGAAATGACCACGCGCGGCTCGAAGCGCCGTGCTGCCGAGCCCGGTACGCTGGCCGCCAGCAGCAGGCCGTCGCCGTGATCATCACGGCGCTCGCCGCCAAGGATACCCGGCGCTGAGAGCCGGCGGATTCGGACCTTTGGTCTAGGCTGGGAGGCCTAGGTCGCGACCAGCCAGCCATCCTCGAGCTTCAGCGCGCCGGCGCGCGCGAGATCCCGCACCAGATACTCGCGCAGCTCGGCCTCGGGCATACGCAGAAAACGCCGGTTGACGTCGCCGTAGATCGGCCTGTCGGCGAGAAACTGCGGCAGCCCGGCCAGCGCCATCCTGCCCTGGATCATGAGCGAAAAACTCAGCATCACCTTGAGCGCGTGCCGGGCTAGCTTGGCCGGATCGCGCTCGTAGGCCTCGAGCCGCTGGAACGCGGTTTCGAGGGAGCGTCCGACGTTGCCGAAAGGCGCGCCATGGCCGGGTATGACTGTGTCTAGGTGCAGACGCGAAATCGCCTCCAGCGTCGCGCGCGTGGCGGCGTAACCGCCGGTCTCGCCGAACAGCTCCGGGAAGATCAGGCCGAAGCCGTTCTCCCACAGCGCATCGCCGGAGATCAGGACGCGCGCCTTGGGCGAGTAGAAAATGAGCGCGTGCATGTCGTGGCCGGGCGCCGCCAGCGCCTGCCATTCCAGGCCGCCGAGCTGGAGTGTGTCGCCGGCGGCGATGGTGTCGTCGAAGCTGAAGCGCTCGGCGCTCTGGCCGGTGTAGCGGAGCATCAGTGCGGTATCGTCCCAGGCGGTGATGGCGGGCGCTTCGCCCACGGGGATACTGGTGCGGCAGCGGTGGGCGCGCTGCACGGCGGCGTTGCCGCCCATGTGGTCGGAGTGGCAATGCGTGTTGATCAGCCAGGTGAGGGGTTTGCCGCCGAGGGCATGCTGCAGCAACAAAAGCGTTTGCGCCGCGTGCGCATGATAGCCGCTGTCGATCAGCGCGCAGCCGTCGCCGTTGTCGATGAGTATGTTGTTGCTGGACAGCCAGCCGCGTTCCAGCACCTGAATTTGCGGCGGCAGATTCAAGGGGCTTTTTTTCGCGTTGGGAGCAGTTCGAGCACCGCGCGCTTTTCAGCCGCGGTGTATGCCGACCAGGATGCGATTTCCTCCAGCGTGCGGCGGCAGCCTTCGCAGTAGCCGCTCGCCGCATCCATGCGGCATACATCGACGCAGGGAGAGGCGACTTCTGCGTCCTGCTTGATCAGGGCGACCTGGGTCATCTGGACTGCTTTGCGGCCATCGCGCGCGCGACTTTCGAACTCGGCTCCCGCCCGAGTTGCGCGCAGATGAAACGCCCGGCTTCGAACACCAGGTCGAGGTCGACGCCGGTGGATATTTTCAGGCCGTTCAGCATGTACACCACGTCCTCGGTGGCGACGTTGCCCGAGGCGCCCTTGGCATAGGGACAGCCGCCTAGGCCCGCGACCGAGCTGTCCATGCTGGCCACGCCGAGTTCCATCGCGGCATACAGATTGGCCAATGCCTGGCCGTAGGTGTCGTGGAAATGCACGGCGAGTTTTTCCATAGGCACCGCTGTTGCCACCGCTGCGAGCATCGCCTGGATCTTGCCCGGGGTGCCGACGCCGATGGTATCGCCCAGGGAAATCTCGTAACAGCCCATGCGGTAAAGTGCTGCTGCGACCTTGGCCACCGCGGCGGGCTCGACCGCGCCCTGATAGGGGCAGCCGGCGACGCAGGAGATGTAGCCGCGCAGCCGGAGGCCGTGCTGCTTCGCGGCCTGCGCGACCGGCTCGAAGCGCGCCAGGCTCTCGGCGATGGAACAGTTGATGTTCTTTTGGCTGAACGCCTCGGATGCCGCGCCGAACACGGCGATCTCCTCCGCGCCCGCCGCCAGCGCGGCTTCGAAGCCCTTCATGTTCGGCACCAGCACCGGATAGGCAACGCCGGGTTTCCTGCGGATGCCGGCCATGACTTCGGCGTTGTCCGCCATTTGCGGAACCCATTTTGGCGAGACGAAGGCGGTGGCCTCGATCGCCGGCAGGCCGGCGTCGGCGAGGCGGTTGATCAGCTCGATCTTGACCGTGGCCGGCACCACCCCGGCTTCGTTCTGCAAGCCGTCGCGCGGGCCGACTTCGACTATGCGCACTTTCTTTGGAAGCTTCATGCTAGTTGCCACCGTTTAATGCCTGTCCAGCTCGAATCCGAGCAACTCGGCGCCTTCGGCGACCTGTTCACCGACTTTGTAATGGATTTCCGTTACGCTCCCTCGCCCCGGCGCGATGATGGTGTGCTCCATTTTCATCGCCTCCAGGATGATGAGCGGCGTGCCTTTCGTGACCTTGGCACCGGCCGTGGTCAGGACGGCGATGATCTTGCCCGGCATCGGCGCGGCGAGGTTGCCGCCGCGCACGTCGGGCTCGACTTCATGCAGGGCCGGATCGTGCAGCTCCAGCCGGTAGCGTGTGCCGCGGAAGAACACATCCAGGGTCTGCCCCGATTGCAGCACGTTTGCGCGCAGCACGACGTCTTCGAGCCAGGCAGTCAGGCTGCCATCGGCCTGCCAAGCACCGGTGAGGGTATGCCTGCCGCCGGGTAGCTCGAGCTCGAAGCGGCCGGGGCGGTAATTTATCGTGACCGCCTGCTCGCGTTCCCCCTGCCGGAAAACCAGGATGTGGTGGTTGTCCTGGTTCAGGCGCCAGCCGTCGCACGCGCCCCAGGGGGAGCAGGGGTCGCCTGTCGCCGCGGCGCGTTCCTGCGCGCGGCGCTCGATCGCGAGCAATTCGGCCAGCGCGGCAAGCGCCAGCACCTCGTCACCCGCAAGCGGCGGCGCAGGCAGGAGCTCCGTGCGGTTGCGCTCGATCAGGCCGGTATCCAGATCCGCCGACGCGAACGCCGCGCAGGCGACCAGCCGCGCGAGGAATTCGGTATTGGTGGTGACGCCGACGACCTGGAACTGTTCCAGCGCGCCGCGCATGCGCGCGAGCGCCGCTGACCTGTCGGTGTCCCAGACGATCAGCTTGGCGATCATCGGATCGTAGAAAGGCGAGATCGCATCGCCCGCGCGCACGCCGGTGTCGATGCGCACATGGCGCGACTCGGCCGGCGTGGCGAGGTGGGTGATGCGCCCGGTCGAAGGCAGGAAGTTCTTCGCCGGGTCTTCGGCATAGATGCGCGCTTCCAGCGCGTGTCCGGTGATGGCGAGCTCGTCCTGCGCGAGCGGCAGCGGTTCGCCGCAGGCCACGCGCAACTGCCATTCCACCAGGTCCAGCCCGGTGATCATTTCGGTCACCGGGTGCTCGACCTGCAGCCGGGTATTCATTTCCATGAAATAGAAAGTACCTGTGTTCTTCCCGTTGCCCGGCTCGGCAATGAACTCCACCGTGCCGGCGCCGACGTAGCCGATCGCCTTTGCCGCCGCGACCGCGGCCGCGCCCATGCCATGGCGCCGCGCCTGGGTCATGCCCGGGGCCGGGGCTTCTTCCAGCACTTTCTGGTGGCGCCGCTGCACCGAACAGTCGCGCTCGAACAGATACAGCGCATCGCCCTGCGTGTCGGCGAACACCTGGATCTCGATGTGGCGCGGGCGCGTCAGGTACTTTTCCAGCAGCACGCGCTCATCGCCGAAGCTCGCTTTCGATTCGCGCTGGCACGACGCGAGCGCGCCGGCGAAATCCGCGGCTTTGCCGACGATGCGCATGCCCTTGCCGCCGCCGCCGGCCGAGGCCTTGATCAGCACCGGGTAGCCGATCCTGTCCGCCTCTTTTTGCAGCAGGGCCGTGTCTTGCGCGTCGCCGTGGTAGCCGGGCACCAGCGGCACGCCGGCCTTGCCCATGATGTGTTTGGCCGCGCTCTTGCTGCCCATGGCGCGGATCGCGGCGGGCGGCGGGCCGATGAACACCAAGCCCGATTTTCCGCAGGCCTCGGCGAAGTCTGCATTTTCCGAGAGGAAACCATAGCCGGGGTGGATGGCTTCGGCGCCGGAGCGCATGGCCGCTTCGAGGACCTTGTCGCCGCGCAGGTAGCTGTCCCTGGCCGAGGCGGGACCGATGCAATACGCCTCGTCGGCGAGCTCGACGTGGCGCGCGCCGGCGTCGGCCTCGGAATACACCGCTACGGTTCTCACGCCGAGTCGCTGCGCCGTCTTGATCACCCTGCAGGCGATCTCGCCGCGATTGGCAATGAGTATTTTCTTGAACATGGATTTGCTACCGCGGCCCGGTCCAGGAAGGCTTGCGCTTCTCCAGGAACGCGCGGATGCCTTCCTTGCCGTCGGCGGAGGCGCGCGCGGCCGCGATGCGCGCGGCGGTGTCGGCGATCATGTCCTGGTCGATGGCGCCGCGCGCCACGCTGCGTATCAGTTCCTTGCTCGCCGCGATCGCGGCCGGGCTCGCCGCGAGCAGGTGGCGGACAAGGGCATCGACGCTGGCGTCGAGTTCCGCCAGCGGGACGATGTCGTGGACCAGGCCGATGCGGAACGCTTCGGCGGCGCTGAAGCGTTCCGCGGTAAGGAAGTAGCGCCGCGCATGGCGCTCGCCGATGGCGGCGACCACGTAGGGGCCGATGGTGGCTGCGGCCAGCCCGAGCTTGACTTCGGACAGGCAGAACTCGGCCTCCTCGGCCGCTAGCGCGATGTCGCAGGCCGCGACCAGGCCCATGCCCCCGGCAAAGGCCGCACCGTGCACGCGCGCGATGGTCGGCTTCTTCATCATGTAAACGGTGTTCATCATCAGCGCCAGCCCCATCGCGTCGGCGCGGTTTTCATCGACGCTATAGCCCGACATTTTCTTCATCCAGTTCAGGTCGGCGCCGGCGCAGAATGCCGGTCCGCGGCCGGCCAGCACCACGGCGCGCAGGTTCGGGTCCGCATCCGCGGCCTGGAATGCCTGCGTCAGCTCCGCGATCATGGTTTCGTTGAAAGCGTTACGCACCCCCGGGCGGTTTATCCAGATCACGCCGACGCCGTCCCGAACGGCGATTTCCAGAGTCTCGAATTTCATCGATTCGACCATCACATCCTGAACACGCCGAAGCGCGTGGCTTCGACCGGCGCGTTCAACGCGGCCGAGAGCGCCAGGCCGAGCACTCTGCGCGTATCCTCCGGCGCGATCACGCCGTCGTCCCACAGCCGCGCGCTGGCGTAGTAGGGGTGGCCATTGCGGTCGTATTGCTCCAGGATGGGTTGCTTGAACGCCTCCTCCTCTTCCTTGCTCCAGCTGCCGCCCTTGGCTTCGATGCCGTCGCGCTTGACCGTGGCGAGCACTGAGGCCGCCTGCGCTCCGCCCATGACCGACACGCGCGCGTTCGGCCACATCCACAGGAACCGGGGCGAGTAGGCGCGGCCGCACATGCCGTAGTTGCCGGCGCCGTAGCTGCCGCCGATGATGATGGTGAACTTGGGCACGCGCGCGCAGGACACGGCGGTGACCATCTTGGCGCCGTCGCGGGCGATGCCGCTCGTTTCGTATTTCTTGCCCACCATGAAACCGGTGATGTTCTGCAGGAACAGGAGCGGAATGCCGCGCTGCGAACACAGTTCGATGAAATGCGCGGCCTTCAGTGCCGATTCCGAAAACAGAATGCCGTTGTTGGCGACAATGCCGATCGGATAACCGTGAACATGGGCGAAACCGGTGACCAGCGTGGCGCCGTAATTCTGCTTGAATTCGTCCAGTTCGCTCGCATCGACGAAACGCGCGATGATCTCGCGCACGTCGTAGGGCTTGCGTGTGTCGGCGGGAATGACGCCGCGCAATTCCTCGGTCGGATACAGCGGCTCGCGCGGCTCGCGCAGCGCCGTAGTTACCCGCTTCACCCGGTTCAGGTTGCCGACGATGGTCCGCGCAATCGACAGGGCGTGGGCGTCGTTCAGTGCGTAATGGTCGGCGACCCCTGACTGGCGCGTATGCACATCGGCGCCGCCCAGCTCCTCGGGTGTGACGATCTCGCCCGTGGCGGCCTTCACCAGCGGCGGTCCGCCGAGAAAGATCGTGCCCTGCCCCTTGACGATGATGGCCTCGTCCGACATCGCCGGCACATAGGCGCCGCCAGCGGTGCAGGAGCCCATTACCACCGCGATCTGGGGTATGCCCGCTGCCGACATGTTCGCCTGGTTGTAGAAAATGCGGCCGAAGTGCTCGCGGTCGGGAAACACCTCCTCCCAGGTGGGCAGGTTGGCGCCGCCCGAATCCACCAGATAAATGCAGGGCAGGTTGTTCTGTGCCGCGATCTCCTGCGCGCGCAAATGTTTTTTCACCGTCATCGGAAAATAGGTGCCGCCCTTCACCGTGGCGTCGTTGACCACCACCATGCATTCCTGGCCGAGGACGCGGCCAATGCCGGTGATGATGCCGGCACAGGGGGCCTCGTTGTCGTACATGTCCAGTGCGGCAAGCTGCGACAGCTCGAGAAACGGCGAGCCCGCATCGAGCAAGGTGCGCACGCGCTCGCGCGGCAGCAGTTTGCCGCGGGCGACGTGCTTGGCGCGCGCCGCCTCGCCGCCGCCCAGCGCCACCTGGTCGATCTTGGCGCGCAGGTCGGCGACCAGCGCCGACATCGCGCCGGCATTGGCCCGAAATTCGGCCGAACGCGCGTTAAGGTCGGTCTTCAGTGTGCTCATGGCTGGGCTTTTCGATGCCAGCGCCGCGGTGCGCCGGTTACGCCATTCTAGAAGGTAAATCCTTGCGGGAGTTTGTCCGCCGGTGTTCCGTCCGCGACCCAGGAAAGGTCCAGAATGGTATAGGTCGGATCCAGGGTATTGAAAATCGGCACCACCTTCATTCCGATCTCAGGCTCGCCGGCTGACAGGTAACTCATCAAAATCGTGCAGACGCCGTCGAATTCAATGTTGATGAATTTGATCGGCCTATCCAGGGTATTGAACGCGCCCGCGCGTTGGCAAATCATATACGTATGAACCCGCGATGTTTTTCTGGCAATGTCGGTCATGTCGATGACGGTGTTTCTTCCGAGACAGTCGGGGCAATGAATCCTGAATGGCTGGTACACCGAGCCTTTGTATTCGCAGTCTTTGTTGTCACAGCGTGTGGCAAGCAGCCTGCCTTTGCTCAGCGCTTCAAAAAAAGGCGCCTCGCCGCCGTACGTATGTATGTGGGTCAATTCACGCGGGTTGGTGACGCCCATAAGCCTGTAACCGTCATCGGCATTTCTGATTGGCTGGTTCTGGGCGAGACGATGGAAATCACCTTTGATTTTGTACTTATTGTCCTTTACATATACCTGTCCGAACATGCTCATCGTGGTTCTCCTTTATGCATCTTTCTTCAACAGGTGATCGGGGTTCATCAATATCGTGGCCGTAACATGCGATCCCACACCCGCGTGGCTGATCGCCATGCCTCTGTTTGCCCCTTTCACCTGCAAATCCTGCCAATCCGCCGGTTTTTGACGGCCGAATTCTTTCCAGCGATTTTCGTCGCCGTGGAATTCCGCCCATCTGTTCCACAGATGCGCCGCCACCTCAAAAGCCTGCATTATTCCCGTTGCGCCAACCGAATGCATGCAGCCGAGCAGCCCGCCGGATATATTGGATGGCAGTTTCCCGGGTTTCCCGGTTTTCGGATTGGTGTGATAGCAATCGCCGGATTCGACGTAATCGCGGCCTTCGCCGTAGGGTCTCAAGCCAACGTCCTCATAGGTTTGCACATCGCTGATGGTGAATGCGTCATGCAATTCGACAACATCAAGATCGTTAAGCGGGTTCTTGATGCCCGACATGCCGTAGCCGTAATAGGCAGCCATGCGCGCGGCAAGAAAGCCGCTGAAACCGGGATAGCGCTCCCCGCCCGGGAAACGTTCGCCCAGGTCTTTGTATTGACCCGGGGTTTCATGCGGAAGAAGAGGTATTTCCATATGCCTTCTGTCTGCCGGCCGCAGCGTATGCGATCCGGCCGCAACCCACATTCGCAGCGGCTTGTTCTTCGAATTCCTGGTGAGCTCGACGGCGGTATCCTCATCGCAGATGACCGCGCACGCCGCGCCCACGCTCATCAGGCAGCAGTCGAGCGCGCGCAGCGGGTATGCCACAACGGGCGAATTCAAGACGTCTTCGACAGTGATTTTCATCGGCGCGTGCGCCCATGGATTCATGCGCGCGTACCCATGGTGCTTCACCGAAATCTCAGCCAGGGTTCGCCGGAACGATTCCTCGGCTTTTCCGAATATCTGCCAGTAGCGCTGCGCCATGACGGCGTAGTAACCCGTATAGATGTGTCCGAGAGGGCTTTCCCAATCTTTGTCGGCAGCGCAGGAAATATAAAAATTACCCTCGTCGGTCGGCACCTCGTCCATGCGTTCCCATCCCATTGCCAGGACGCAATCGGAGTAGCCGGACGCGACCGCTTTTACCGCCTCCCACAGGGTTGAACCGCCCGTAGCGCCTCCGGTTTTGACGCCGACATTGCCAAGGGGGTCCAAGCCCAGTCGGTCATGTATTACCGATTCGCCCAGAAGCTGATCGCCGAAGTGATCGGCAAAATGACCGTAGTAACAGCTATGGATATAGCTTTTCAGCTCCGCCGGCGACAGGTCGATGATTTCCGCCGCCATGCAAAGGGCATCCACGCAAAGCTCTTCCGTGCGTTTGTCCGGCATGGCCCGATCGAATTTTGATTGACCGGCGGTCACCAGGTATACCGGTCTTTGCAGCTTCGGAATTGCCAATTGCCTTTCGCTAAATCGGATCATAACGGTACCTCTCTAGTGGAATTCGCCTGGAAAAAACAGCAAGGTCGTCAAATTGGGTCGAATCGAGCGCTTGGCGGGACAGGCGGACCGGAGGTGGCGAACATGCGCTTCGCGAACGTGCAGCTGAGACTCGTCTCGACTTAAGGGGTCCGGCGGCGCGCGCGTTCAGATTGGTTTTCGGTATGCTCATGGCCGACGCTGGCAGGAATGGAATCGGCGCGGGGTTGGTGGAACAGGTGACGCGCGCGAAAAGGCCATTATAGCAATCACCGGGTGGCCCGCCGGCGGCGCAACCGGACACTGGCGGGAGCGGGCTGTCCCGTTCGCGTAAGGACGCTTTTTCTTGCTCTGACCTAAGCCCTGACCGGACCCCTTGCTCGCGCAATCGGGACGCAATCTGTGGTAGCGTACAAATGACAAAACAAGGTGAATGTCCAGGCGCACCCGGCTATCCGGATCCGTGCGATCAACGACGCGACTCTGCGTTGCTTCCTCAGGAGGTGGCCGATGGATGAGCAAGGTCTGCGTCAACTCATTGCCCGCGTGAAGGCGGGGAAGCTGTCCCGACGCCGATTCATCGAGATGATGGCCGGGCTTGGCCTATCGCTTCCATTCGCTTCGCAGATGCTGTTTCAATCCGGCATCGCTTCTGCGGCAGTCCGTCCCGTATACAAGCCGACTCGCCGCGGTGGCGGCGGGCCATTGAAGCTTCTCATGTGGCAGGGACCGACGCTGCTCAACCCCCATTTTGCGACCGGCGTAAAAGACCAATATGGCGCCCGGGTATTCTACGAACCGCTGGCCGATTGGGATGCCGAGGGCAACCTCGTTCCCGTTCTGGCGTCAGAGGTGCCAAGCCTGGAAAACGGCATGGTCGCGCGCGACGGCCTGTCGGTGACGTGGAAGCTCAAGAAGGGCGTGCAGTGGCACGACGGCAAGCCATTTACCGCCGATGACGTCGTGTTCAACGCCGAGTACGCCGCGGATTCGGCGGCATCGACCGTCAGCATCGGTAGCTACAGTGACTCGCGTGTCGACAAGGTCGACGCGTATACGGTGCGCGTGGTATTCCAGAAACCAACGCCCGCCTGGGCCCGTGCATTCGTTGGCGCCTTCGGCATGATCGTTCCCAAGCATCACTACGAAGCCTATCGCGGCGCGAAGTCCCGTGACGCGCCGCTCAACCTGAAACCCGTCGGCACCGGACCGTACAAGTTCGTCGCCTTCGCGCCCGGCGACAGTGTTCGCGCGGTCATCAATCCGAACTATCACGAGCCGAACCGCCCGCACTTCGATACCCTTGAAATCAAGGGCGGCGGCGACGCGGTGTCAGCGGCCCGGGCCGTGCTGCAAACCGGGGAATACGACTACGCCTGGAACGTGCTGGTCGAAGATGAAATGCTCAAGCGGCTCGAGCAGGGCGGCAAGGGAGTCGTGTCGATCGTCCCCAGCGCCAGCATCGAGCACATCCTGCTGAATGCCACCGACCCCTGGACCGAGGTCGCCGGCGAACGAGCCAGCGCGAAATCGCGGCATCCGGTTTTTTCCGACGGCGCAGTGCGCGCAGCCTTCAGTCTGCTCATCGATCGGGCGTCGATCCAGGAACACGTCTACGGCCGCACCGGATTCGCGACGGCGAATTTTCTCAATTACCCGGAGAAGTTTCGTTCCAGGAACATGAAGTGGGAATTCAACATCGACAAGGCCAACCAGGTACTGGAAGCGGCAGGCTGGAAACGCGGGTCCGACGGAATCCGCGGCAAGGACGGCCGCAAGCTGAAATTCGTGTTCCAGACCTCAACCAATGTTTCCCGGCAGAAGACGCAGGCGATCATCAAGCAATCTTGCCAGAAAGCCGGCATCGAACTGGAGTTGAAATCGATACCCGCCTCGGTGTTCTTCGGCGCGGATTTTGGCAACCCCGACACCGCATCGAAGTTCTTCAGCGATATCGAATTGTTTGCCTGGCAGGGAGCCAGTCCCGACCCGCAGCGCTTCATGGACGTCTTCTGTTCCTGGGAAATCGCGAGCAAGGAAAACAAGTGGATAGGCCGCAACTTCTCGCGCTGGCACAGCGACGAGTACGATCGAGTGTACCGCGCGTCCCTAAAGGAACTCGACCCGGTCAAGCGGGCCGCGATGTTCATCAAGATGAACGACCTCGTCATCGAAAGCCATCATGTCATCCCCGTCGTCAGCCGCCCCAACGTGGCCGCGCTTGCACGCCGCCTGCGCGCGCCATTGAGCGGGTTCAGCTCCGATCTGTTCCTGTTGCAGGACTGGTACATGGAAGCATGAAGCACCAGAGCGGGCTGGCCAGCTCATCCGGAAACGCGCGGCATCATCTGAAATCGGCAGCGAATTCGCGAGGTATTGCATTCCCGCAAAGCAGCAGTCCCCTTGACGACGCCCGGCTATGTTCTAGTGCTATTCCTTTAGGTGCCCAGGACGGCCGTTACAACGGCTCGGAACGCGACAGAATCTCTAACGCGGCCCGCAAAACGGAAACCCATCGTCCCCGTGTTGCGCGGGAACGATGAGCCTCGCGTGAAGGCCGATTACTGCGGCGATGCACTGACGCGCAGGTGTGCGTTCGTCGACCCCTCTGCGTCGACCGAGCCATCCGATCCGCCCGACGCCTGCGCCCCACCAGACGCAGAGGCCCCGCCATGAGCCGCCGGCACGCGCTCTTCCGCGTTGCCTGCCACCCTGCCGCCCGCACGCAGGGTGTCTTTGGCAAGGGGCTTCAGCGCGTCCGGATTGGCGCTCGGGGCAGCCTTCGCATTGCCTGCGAAATGTCCGTTCGCTGCGGCCCCGATGCTGCCCATGTTTGCTGCATCGGCGGCACCGGACGCCATAGCGCCCGCGCCGCCCGCCGCGCCGAACGCCGCACTCGGGCTGCCAAGCGCCGCAGCGCCCAATGAGTGGCTCAGCGCTCCGTTGGCGATACCGCCGATCCTGGCGGCACCCATGCCGGTGCCGGTGATTACGCCCAGCGGCCCCGCAAACACCGGGGTAGAAAGCGCGATCATGCCAGTGAGCGCACCGCTTGCAAGTATATGTTTCGATTTCATCGTCATTCTCCTTGTGAGAAAGGCCGCAGGAAATCTGCGGTCCTTCATCAACAACGAACGGGCCGCCGGCGTCCTTCCGCGGCTTGGGAGAATTTCGGGATGCATGTGAAAGATTGCACGGTTCACGGCAGCACACGTCTGAGGCGCGGTCATTGCCGAACCCGACAGCACACGGACGAGAATGCCCGCAGTGACAACTTACGAACGCGGATGACATCCTCGTAGCCCGCAACGGAACTGCACAACTCGATCGGGCGCGACAGGCAGCCCGGCAGGACCTGCGAATTGCCGAGCCGCAGCCCAAGGCACCCGCGGACTACTTGCGCCACGCCCCCCGACGCGCAGCTTCCTCCTCGCGCGCGTCCAGCGAACTGCCGGCGATGCGTTCCTCCACCTCGCGCAACACGGCAGCCGGCACTTCGCCTGCCGCCATGCGATAGGCGCCGGAGGAGTGCGTGCCCGTTGGGGAACGGGCCACGACCTCCAAATGCCAGTCGGGGCCGGCCTTGCAGCCCAGTCCGGCGAATCCGTTCTCAAGTGAAAATGTGCGGCAGTATTCGCCGGATTTCGAAAGGAAGCTGATGCCGATCCGGATTGGCGTGTCGCCGGCCTGTGTACTTGCGAGCTGCGTCGACAAGGCCCGCTCCAGTGCGCCGTGGGCGACGAAACCGTCGACTTCCATGGCCAATTGCAAAGGCGACCGGTCCTGCAGGACGATGCGCCCGGCCAATACGCCGACGACCAAGCTCGCCGCGATCGCGGACCATTGCGGCCAGGACCAGGTTCGCGCCGGCAGCGCCGGCTTTGCCGTGCGCACCCTCGAAAGATCAATCACTGTGCCCGTGTCAGCAGTTACCGACACCGTCGCATCGGGCGTTCCCGCTGCCGTGTCCTTCAGGCGATCGGGTACCGCCTCCCGGAGCACCGGATCAAAGGCCGCGCCAATCTTTCTGGCAAGCAAAAGGTGCTGTGCGACGCGGCGCGCAAGGTCCGGATCCGCCGCCATCTTCCCCTCTACGGCCGCGCGCATTTCGGCGTCCAGCTCACCATCAGCGTACGCCATCAGCGTTTCCTCGGAGAACGTCATGTCCGCGCCTCCTGGCGCGTGTCGCCGCCTGAAAGAATGGCCTGCAGCGTCTCGCGGCCCCGCGCGAGGCGGCTGGTCAGGGTGCCGACCGGAATGTCCAGCACCTCGGCCGCTTCCTTGTATGTAAGCCCTTCGACCAGAACCAGGCCGACGGCCAGGCGCTGATCGTCGGTCAGCTGCACCATGGCCTTACGCACCGCCATGGCATCGATCTGCTGCTCGGCATGGGACACACCGACATGCTCCCCCTCGTCCTCGGCGGCGAACAGCCGGTTGTGCCTGGTCCGTTTGCGCAATTCGTCAATCCACGCGTTCTTCATGATCCTGAATATCCAGCTGTCCAGTCTAGTGCCCGGCTCCCACTGGCCGGTATGTATCAACGCTCGCTCCACCGCCGCCTGAACCAGATCGTCCGCATCCTCGGCGTTGCGGGTAATGGCGCGCGCAAACCGCCGCAGCCGCGGCAGCAACCCGGCAATATCCCTACGGATGCTTTCAGTCGCATTGCTCATTTGTTAATGGTATAACGATCTGCCGAGGGATTTTCTTCCCTGCCTGGGTCGTTTATGTAATGTGGACCTTCTCAACAGCTATCCGTCCGCCGGAATGAGTGTACGGCGTCCCTGGGCTTGCACCGCAGGTGCGGTCCGGGTGCCGACCCTGCCGGGGAAAGGCAGGTGAACACCCAGGCGCCGCATATGCCCCGCCCGCGGCGCGCGCTGGTGCGTCTTGCCTTTCTGGCGTGCACCTTGGCGGCGGCCGCTACCGCGCGGGCGCAGCTTCCGCGGATCCCTCAATTGTCGCTGCCTCCGCTGCAGCTGCCCGCGGTCCCGCTCCAGTTGCCAGCGAATGTTTCCCCCGGTTCGGACATTGCCGCTCCGCCGCGTGCCGACATCGAGCTGCTCGATCTGCAGGGACAGCGGAAGCGCAGGAATCTCGACAAGCTTCGCCTGTATGGAGACAGGATCGATACCGATACCAATGGCAACCTGGTCGTCCGCTACGAGATCGTTGCATATCTGCCCTCGCTCGCATTGCTCGACCGGATGCGCGAACTAGGCTTCCTGGTCATACGCGAGCGCCAGCTGAACAGCCTGAATTCAATCGCCGTAGTCCTCCGGCCGGCCAACGGCGCGCCCACATCGGATGCACTCCGGCGCTTGCTCGAACTGTTCCCGGACGGTGCGTTCGATTTCAACCATCTCTATAACGATTCCGGGGCCAGCGAAGGAAAGCGCGTAGCCAGGGACACACTGCGTGGTTCGGCCGTGACGCACGCCGCCCAGCCCTGGCCGTCCCTGGCATCCGCAGAGTCCGCGGCCGTCCCGGCAAAGGATATGCGCAGGATCGGCCTGATCGACGACGGGGTCGATGGCGGCACTGAGGCGTTGCGGGACGTCCGGATTCATCGCGATGGCTGCTTCGGCCGCGAGATGGCCAGCGCGCATGGCACCGCGGTCGCGTCCATCATGGTCGGCAGGACGGGGAAATTCAACGGCGCCGCACCGGGAATCGAGCTTTACGCGGCGGACATTTATTGCGGCGAGCCCACCGGCGGCTCGGTGGATGCGATCGTCGGCGCGTTGGCGTGGATGGCGGACCAGCGCATTCCGGTCGTCAATGTCAGCCTGGTGGGCCCCGCCAACAAGGTTCTCGAAGCGACCGTGCGCGGCATGATTCAACGCGGACACCAAATTGTTGCGGCAGTGGGGAACGACGGCCCGGCGGCGCCTCCACTTTATCCTGCAGCGCATCCTGGTGTGATCGGCGTGACCGCCGTCGACGCCGAATTGCGCGTATTGCCGGAGGCATCACGCGGGCCCCAGGTATCGTTTGCCGCTCCCGGCGCCAACATGGCTGCGGCAAAGACTTCGAGCGGATATACGGCGGTTCGCGGAACGTCGTATGCGGCGCCCGTCGTCGCGGGACTTCTCGCGCAACTGATGGACGAGGCCAGTCCGGCGGCGGCACAGCAGGCGCTGACACGGCTGATCGGCACGGCGACCGATCTTGGACCGCCCGGCAAGGATCCCATCTATGGCTACGGCCTCGTTGGCAAGGAAATTCGCACCGACCCTGCGCAGCTTAATCTGGCAGATGAGCGCAGTTCATTCCGAACGCCTTGACCCGCGTTGACGAACCGGGCCGGCCCCCGCACAATCACTGCGTATCCGCATTTTTGCTCTCTTTGGAAATGATCTCCCCGACTTTGAGTTATCGATCCATTTACCGCGCCGGCCTGTTCGACGGCAAGGTCGTCATCGTCACCGGCGGGGGTTCCGGCATAGGACGCTGTACCGCGCACGAACTGGCGAGCCTGGGCGCAACGGTGGCGCTGTTCGGCCGCACGCGCGAGAAACTCGATGGTGTTTGCGCCGAAATCGCGCTGGCCGGCGGCAGGGCGAGCGCGCACGTGTGCGACATCCGCGAGGAAGAGGCGGTGAAGCGCGCGGTCGCCGCGGTGCTCGCCGCGCACGGCAAAATCGACGGGCTGGTCAACAACGCCGGCGGCCAGTTTCCGGCGCCGCTCGCCAAGATCTCGGCCAAGGGATGGGACACGGTGATGCGCAACAATCTTACCGGCGGGTTCCTCGTCTCGCGCGAGTGTTACACGCAGTGGATGGTGGAGCACGCCACCGGCTGCGCCATCGTCAACATCATCGCCGACATGTGGCTGGGCATGCCGGGCATGGGCCATTCCGGCGCGGCGCGCGCTGGCATGCTCAATTTCACCGAGACCGCCGCGATCGAATGGGCCCCGGTTCGCGTCAACGCCGTCGCGCCGGGCTGGATTGCCTCGAGCGGCATGGATCACTACGGGCCGGAAATGCGCGCGCGCATCCGCGGCCTGCATAAGCACGTGCCGCTGGGCCGGCTGGGCACGGAATCGGAAGTGTCGGCGGCAATCGTGTTTCTGCTCTCACCCGCGGCCGCCTTCGTCTCGGGCTCCTGCGTGCGCGTGGACGGCGCCGTGCCCAATGCGCGCCGTTCCTCGCCCCAGGCCAGTAACAGCGCGAACGAGCCGTTCAACGCTTTCCTGCTGGCGCAGAAACCGAAAGTGTTGGACGAGGACGAATGAGCCGCGCTGCAAGGCTATGTCGTTGAATCCACCCGACCGCCGCTATTACACCGAAGCTCACCGGCAATTCGGCGACGCGCTCGCGCGTTTCGTGCGAGCGGAGATCATGCCGCAGGTGGAAGCGTGGGAGGAGGCGGGAGAGTTTCCGCGCGAACTCTACCGCAAGGCCGCCGACGTCGGCCTGCTCGGCATCGGTTTTCCGGAAGAGTACGGCGGCACGCCCGCCGACGTGTTCTACCATCTGGTCGCGCTGGAGGAACTCACCCGCGCGGGCAGCGGCGGCCTGATCGCGAGCCTCCTGTCGCACGGCATCGGCGCCCCGCCGATCTTGCATTTCGGCGGCGAGGCGCTGAAGCGGCGCGTACTGCCCGAAATCCTCGCGGGCGACAAAATCTGCGCTCTCGCGATCACCGAGCCCTCCGGTGGCTCCGATGTGGCCGGCCTGCTCACCAGCGCGCGCCGCGACGGCGGCGACTACGTGGTCAACGGCTCGAAGATGTTCATCACTTCGGGCATGCGCGCCGACTACTACACCGTGGCCGTACGCACCGGCGGCCCGGGCGCGGCCGGAGTGTCGCTGTTGCTGATCGAGCGCGACCGGCCGGGGTTCACGCGCACGCCGCTCGCGAAAATGGGTTGGTGGGCGTCGGACACCGCGGCGCTGTATTTCGACAATGTGCGCGTGCCGGCGGCCAACCTGATCGGCGCGGAAGGCGAGGGCTTCAGGGCGATCATGTCGAATTTCAACATGGAGCGCCTGACCATGTCGGCGATCGCCTGCGGTTTCTCCCGCGTATGCCTGGATGACGCGCTCGCCTGGGCGCGCGAGCGCCGCACCTTCGGCGCGCCCCTGATCGAGCGCCAGGTGATCCGGCACAAGCTCGTCGACATGCAGATGCGCATCGAGGCGACGCGCGCGCTGCTGGAAGACCTGGCCTGGCGCGTGCAGCAAGGCGAGCGCCCGGTGGCGCAGCTGGCGATGCTGAAAAATTTCGCCACCCAGACCATGCAGTTCTGCGCCGATCAGGCGGTGCAAATCCTCGGCGGCGCCGGTTTCATGCGCGGCACGCGGCCGGAGCGCATTTACCGCGAGGTGAAGGTGATGATGATAGGCGGCGGCACGGAGGAGATCATGAAGGACCTGGCCGCGCGGCAGTTGGGCTGGTGATGCCGGACTTGCGCGCTTGCGCGCGCCAACCGTGTTTTCCGAGCGGATGAAAAGCGCATCCGCCCGGAAAACACGGTTATGAATAAAAACAAGGACTGCGCGGGGAGATTTAAGCGGCATCGTATAGCGACGGATTCGAAATTGACTTCGCTGCCTCGCTCGCGCATCATTCCGCCAGCGCCGCGAAACCTCCAGTAGCGGCGACAATTTCATCCGAAACCGTCACCGAAAACCCACTCCCATGTCTCGCATACTGCTGCTCTACGCCACCACGGAAGGTCAGACCGGGCGCATCGCCGAGCGCATCGCGCACACGCTGCGGGAAAAGGCGCACAGCGTGGACGTGCTGCCGGCCGACACGGCGCGGAGCGATCTCGATCCGGCGGCATATGACGGCGTGATGGTCGGCGCTTCGATTCATTATGGCCATCATCCCGCTTACCTGCGCACGCTGATACGCCGGCATCGCGACGCACTTGCCGCGCGACCCTGCGCCTTTTTCTCGGTCAGCCTGAGTGCCGGCGGTCCGAATCCGAAACCTGCGGCGGCGCAGCGCTATCTCGACAAATTCATGCGCAAGACCGGATGGCAGCCGCCGCTGACGGCGAGTTTTGCCGGAGCGCTCAAGTACAGCGTCTACGGCCCGATCAAGCGCCGCGTGATGATCGTGTTCGTCGGCCTGGGCGGCGGCAATACCGACACGTCGCAGGACTACGAATATACCGATTGGGACGCCGTGGATCGCTTTGCCGGCGCGTACGCGCAGCGCTTGACGCAGGTGTAGCCGGGATCGGCATCGGGCGACGCTTCAGGCACCCACCCGCACGCACACTTTGCCGTGTACCTTGCCCTCTTTCATCCGGCGCTGCGCTGGCGCCACCTGGGCAAGATCGACGATCTCATGGATGTGCGGGATGATGATGCGCTCGGCGGTGAGCTTGGCCAGGCGCTCGAGCAAGGCAGCGTCGGTCTTGAGCAGGAACGGCACGCAACGCTGGCGCGAGGTCGCCCGCGCCACCGCCGCCGCCCAGTACAGCGCCGGCCGGGGCATGGTGTTGATGTAGACGCCATTGGCCGCCAGGCGCGGCTTCGCCTCCGAAAACGTTGCGGCAGCGGCAGCATCGAACATCAGGTCGTAGCGTTCATCGCGTAGTTGCCAATTGTCGGTCCTGTAATCGATCACGCGTTCCGCGCCGATCGAGCGCACGTAATCGACGTTGGCCGTGCCGCACACTCCGGTGATGCGGGCGCCGATCGATCGGGCGATTTGCACCGCGCTCGCGCCGACGGCGCCGGAGGCGCCGGTGATCAGAATCGACTGGCCGCGCGCTAGCCCGGCAATGTCGCTCAGCGCCTGCAAGGCGGTGCCCGAGGCTACCGGCAAGCTCGCGGCCACCTCGTCGCTCAGGGCGTCGGGGGTAGGCGCGATCAAATCCGTCGAAAGGGCGACAAACTGCGCGCAGGACCCATTCCCGCCCATCGGATCGACCGAACCGAATACGCGCTGGCCCACTTTGTAGCCCTGCACGCCAGCGCCCAGCGCAGTTATCTCGCCTGCAAAATCCTTACCCGTAATCGCCGGACGCTTGGGCCGGCCGATCATGCGCATAATGCCGCTGCGCAGTTTGAAGTCGACCGGGTTCAGGCCGGCCATGCGCACGCGCACCTGCACCTCGCCACGCGCAGCTTGCGGCAGCGGAGCCTCGCGCAGCGACAACACAGATTCGTCGCCAAAATGGTCGTACATGACCGCTTGCATGTTGATTACCTCGATTTGCGCGCGGCGCTCGGCTGGCGTGACGGCAGCGGCAGCGGCCGGCGCCAGCGGCTAGCCTAGACTGCCGGTCTTACGATTCGG
>JGI1357J11328_10000269_pt1 | contig 45080 bp, 42 predicted proteins | sample Subgrocontami54m_FD_11328 | JGI IMG/M metagenome (IMG submission 11328)
CCTGGCCTCGGCCGGCGGTGTCAGGCGCGGCGCGCGCATGCGCCTGATCAAGCGCCTGCCCGTGGCGTCGGGCATCGGCGGCGGCTCCAGCGACGCGGCGGCGGCCTTGCGCGTTTTGTCGGCGCTGTGGCGCGTGAAGCTAGCGAAGAACGATCTGCACAAGCTGGCGCTCGATCTGGGCGCCGACGTGCCGGTGTGCCTCGGCGGCCGGGCGCTCTATATGGGCGGCATCGGCGATGCGCTGGCCCCGGCGCCGGCCCTGCCGCGGGCCGGGCTGGTGCTGGTCAATCCGGGATCGCCGCTGCCCACCCCGCCAGTGTTCAAGGCGCGCCAGGGCGCGTTTTCCACAACCGCGCGTTTCGCCGACGCGCCGCGCGACGCGCGCGCGCTGGCTGGGATGCTGGAATCGCGGCACAACGACCTGACGCAGGCGGCGACGGGCCTGCTGCCCGCGATCGGCGCGGTGCTGGACGAACTGACCGCCTCGCCCGGTTGTCATCTGGCGCGCATGTCCGGCAGCGGCGCCACGTGCTTCGGCCTCTACGACGACCCGGCCGCCGCCGCCAAGGCCGCGACGGCAATCGCCAAGCTCCGGCCGGGCTGGTGGGTCGCCCCGGGGCGGCTGGTGGCCGACATCGCCGAAGTGCGGGCGGAAGTTTAGGGCCCATACCCTTACGGGCTGTTGTTAGCGGGCGTGGCCGGGACTAATGTGCGGCCCGGTTTTGGGGCGTAGCCAAGTGGTAAGGCAGTGGATTTTGATTCCACCATCCCCAGGTTCGAATCCTGGCGCCCCAACCAGCCAACCATTCTCTCCTCACGTTTTACCCTGGGACGCCAGAAATGGCGCAGAACTGCGCCATCCTTCGTAGAACGTCACACCAGAGAACGGCGAACTCCGGCGAGCCTGGCGCAAGCGGCACATTTCTCTCTGTTGTGAGGTTTCAGGTGTGTCGTTTGCCCGAGACGAGTCGGACGGCTAGCGCAATTTGAAGCCCAGTTGGCGCCGTTGGGCGTCCCATTCTACGGGAAGATCGATACGTCTTACTAACGCCGTCGCGGTCAGTTCCGCGGGCTGTGTTCCCTTGGATATGGCTTCGACTATGTCGGGTGCTAAGAATACCAATGGCATGACGTTGCTAATATAGCGCTTGTCGACCCCCTCGCGCTTTGCCAGATCCCCGATCGAAGCTTCCCCCGTGATAAGCGCCTCGAAGCAACGATGTGCGCGGCTGATCTCTTTCAGCATTGTCGTGTCGGCCTTTGTGGGTGGCGGCTGGTCGCTCTCGATCACAAGGCGCATCTCAACACCACGGCGCTTCATCTTTAACGGCACGGTCTTTGTAAGAGTAGCGGCTGTACCAGCAATGGGCCGCATCAATATCGCAAGGCGCAAGGTATCCTCGCCGAGATCGGCACGATCGATCAGCGCGCCCAGCGCCGCGCTGCGGTCAGTCTCAGATTGCAGCTTTGCTCGGAAACGGGATGCTTCCTGAATAATGCTCGGCATCTTGCTTGATGGGATCTTTGCTTCCTCAAGTGCTGAGGTAATAGCAGAACGAACACCTAGGAGGGTGGCTGCTTCGTGGGCGATAATCTTTTCAATTTCTATCGCTGGCAGGCGCCACCCCTTGTCCTTGGCTTCTCCTGTTATCAGTGGGCGGGAGACATAGTAGCGATATCGCCGACCATGATTCCTCGTGTGGCTTGGCGTGAGGCGATTGCCCGCTTCGTCGAATAGCTTGCCTAGCAGCGGGCTGCTCTCGACCTTTCGTGGCTGCCGCCGGCCCGGGCCGCCTTCTCTAAGGGCAGCCTGAGCCGCCTCGAATAGATCGCGCTCTAGGATCGGCTCATGATTACCAGGGTATCGCTGGCCCTTGTGCCGGATCTCCCCGACATAGATCGGGTTGCCAAGAAGGGCATAGAGCATTCCACGGGACACGTTGTTACCACCAGCCCTCGCTCCGGTTCCATAGGTTCGGGTTTTCGAACGGATATTGTCTCGGGCCAACTCTGCCTTGAGCAACTGGACGCTGCCGAGTTTCAAGTAGCGCTCGAAGATATGGCGTACGGTCTTTGCCTCGCCGGGGTTGATCAGAAGCTTGCGGTCCTTTACCTCGTAGCCGAGCGGGGTCACCCCGCCCATCCACATGCCCTTCTTCTTGGAGGCAGCGATCTTGTCCCGGATCCTCTCGCCCGTGACCTCGCGCTCGAACTGCGCAAAGGAAAGCAGGATATTGAGTGTCAATCGTCCCATCGAAGTTGTGGTGTTGAACTGCTGGGTTACTGCCACGAAGGACACGCCATGTTTGTCAAAGATCTCGACAATCTTGGAGAAATCCATCAGGGACCGGGTGAGCCGATCTACCTTGTAGACCACCACCGTGTCGATCTGGCCCTGGGCGATGTCGGCGAATAGTCGCTGAAGGGCAGGGCGCTCCAGCGTGCCGCCGGATAGCCCTCCATCGTCATAGGCGGTCTTGATGAGCTGCCAGCCCTCGTTCTGCTGACTGCGGACATAGGCCTCGCAGGCCTGCCGCTGGGCATGCAGTGAGTTGAAGTCCTGCTCCAGCCCCTCTTCCGAGGACTTACGGGTATAGATCGCGCAGCGCCTTGCCTTGCTCATCGACGCTTGAGCCCGAAGAAGGCAGGGCCGGACCAGTGGTTACCGGTAATCACCTCCGCCACCTGAGAAAGCGACCGATAGAGCTTGCCGCGGTAGGTCACCCCCTTGTCGATCACCGTGACCTGATGGGTGACCCCGTGCCATTCCCGCAGCAGCACGGTGCCTGGCCGGGTTATTCGTTTGGGAGGGGCTGCTGTGTCGCCCAGCAGCATCCGGCGGGTGGCAGGGCTTAGACCTCCGTAAACCCGTTCCTGAAGTTTGTAGGCGATGGCCCGGATCAGCAGACTGTGGGAGCAGCTCTTGGGAGGCGCTCGCCGATAGAGCGCCTCCCACCTAGCGATCAGGGCCGGCCGGTTCATGCCGGGGAGCGCGGCCAACTCCCCGGCCAAGTAAAGGCGACGCATCAGCGGATGCGGTAGATCAGCACCCCAGCTGGGTTCTTCTTACTGGTCACCTTGAGGCCGAGTTTCTTTTTGAGCAGCCCGGAGATCGCCCCTCGGACGCTGTGGGGCTGCCAGTCCAGAGCCTTGGTCAGTTGCTCGATCGTGGCACCGCTATCGCGCTTGAGCATCGTGATCATCCGGGCTTGCTTGCTGCTGGTGCGGGCCGGCTTCTTGGGTGATCGGGGATTCGCCGAACCCCGTTTGTGATTCTGCTTCGACTTGGCGGGGGTGCCAGACGTAGTTTTGGGTTGTTCGGTCTTGGGCGGGGCAGATTGAGTTTCTGGTTCCTGGTCGGTCATCGGGGCCTCCATCCACGACGCCACGAGATTGCGGCGCCGGCACGGCCCCAGGCCCGGCCGTCCCTAGAGGCGGTCCGGGCAGCGCTCCTTCATGAGCGACGCCCCCTTCCATCGCTTCCTGTCGAGCAAAGCGCCAGAGGAATTGCAGCAGTTCTATTGCTTTGAGCGGCCGCAGAGGATCATCTTGTGATCGAGCAGTCCACATGATGGTTGGCCTGTCGACAGGGAATCACCTTGAGGAGAGACAAAACAATATGGCAAAGACGCTTAAGACCATCCCCGCCTTACACGATCCCAGCTGTAAGTTTCATCTGGGATTAACGCGGTGCTTGGTCGCAGCAATCGCAGAACGCACGTTTGAAAAACAAAGCGAAGGATTGCTCGCGTGAGGCGCATCAGGGTACCGATATCAACCACTGCTACTGTCAGTGGCGCGGCCTGACTTACAATTCGCTTCCGCCTGCATTTCGGTTGCCAACTTCTTGCGATATGGTCCAACGCCAGCAAAGCCGACAGATCTTTGTGACAGCAGAGATGGATGATGCATCAATGAATCTCACAAGCACTATCGTCAGAATTTTTGCGGTCGTCGACCGAGCGTTGCGCAGGGAGTTTCCCGATGACTACGACAAGAGGTGTATGTACGCGGCGTCTGCGACGTGCTTGCTCCTGCAAGAGACTGGTCACGAAGCGCATATCTATGGCGGTGACGTCGTTGCATTCGTCGTATCCAAAGCAGGTGATAGGGCGGGATTGCAAGGCTTTGGAGGGGGCACGAACCAGTCGTCCCATTTTTGGGTGAAGACAGGCAATGTAATTGTCGATATAGGACCCCACTACTTACCGAGGGGATCAAGCTTTCCTGCTGCAATGCTTCCGTTTGTTGCTTGGAATTCCGCAATCGGCCTCCCGAAATACCTTCGATACCGAGTAAAAGTCGAATACGACCTTTCTGTTCAGCGCCTGGCGACACCAGACTCCGCAATGCGTAATGAAGAGTTCATTGATAACTGTCGAAAGCGATTCAAAGTCCTTAACGGACAGCCAAAGCTGCCTGGATGGCTTCTAACAGACCAAAAGTCGATCGAGACAGCCGCGATCCGCGGAGATCTTTGGGCGCGCAATGCTATCTGCTTCTCCGAACTGACCACTGAGGACATGCTTCCGTTCTAAAGAACTTTGTTTTGATGAGCATACCGTGAAGATTGTTTACTTGGATCAAAACAAGTGGATTGACCTAGCACGTGCGGTCAAAACGCCGGCCTGCTACCCAAAGCAGCGCGCCGCCCTTGAAGTGCTCGTTGGCGAGGCCAACGCTGGTCGAGTGGTGGTGCCGCTCACCGCTTCAAATATCTACGAGACGCATAAAATTGCCAACCAGGAAAGACGTGATCACCTCGCGTGGGTGCAAGCCACGCTGAGCCAGGGTCTTGTCTTTCGTGGGCGGCATAAACGGCTGGAGGTAGAAATCACAGATCTTTTGCGGGCGGCCTATGGGCTTGAGCGGTTGAACCGCGACCCGAAATGGTTCCTGTCCGATGTCCATTTCGAGTGCATACTCGAGATATATGACCCGCGCGGCCCTCGGATTCCGGCAAAAATGGTAGAGTGGATACGCTGCAATCCTTCTAGATCATTATTTTTGTACCTAACGGAAACACCAGAAGCCGTTCGAGCTAAGGCAGTGAGGAAGTTTACGGAGGGATCAGATAACCTTCGTAAGCGACTTGAAGAGCTCCGCACTCACAACCTTAAAGAAACGCCGTCAATGCGCAGGCGTATTCATGGCGCCAGGTTGATTGCTAGCGAACTCGATCTCATCCTCTCCATAGCCCGCAAGGCGGACCTCCCGGAAAAAGATGAAACGGCACTTCTGCAAAGGCATGCAAAGCGGATTGTGGAACAATGCCCTACGTATTTTATTGAGCGAGAGATGGTATTGCGACTGGAAACGCATGCCCGTTCCATTGAGGAAAACGACTTTCGGGACATGCAAACATTTTGCGCGGTAGTGAATTACGCCGATTTTGTTGTCGCGGAAAATCTATTTTCGAACGTTGCGATTCAGGCAGGGCTGCACAAGAAGTACAACACGTCGATAATCACCAAATTGCCAGATCTTCCCGGTTTTCTTAGTGTCGATGGTGGGTAACCCTACGCCAAACGCCACGAACCTTATTGGATGCGCTCGACTTCGGGCCCATCCTCGCTGATCGCTGTAAAACGATAATACACAGCACCGCCCTCCAAGTGTGCAAACTTTTGCCGAGCTAACTGCAAAAGCTTCTCGTCGCATGTTGAAATAATAAACTGGCGGCGACCGAAGTCAGACTTCAACAGACCAAGGATAAGATCAAGTAATGCGTAGGTATTTAGGTCATCAAAATGTGTAACTGGATCATCAAGCAACACGGGCGAGAAAGAAGACCAGTTTTGGCTACTACAAGCGGTTAGGAACAGTCCCAGCAATAAGGTTTGCTGCTGCGACTGGCTAAAGTAGTCGGTCGGACGAAGCTCCTCACCATTTCGCTCAGCTGAAACTCGGATTTCAGACTGACGGCTAGTAATTTTGATGTCATCAAATCCATATACTGAACGCAATCGTCGTTGAATGGTGGAAGTGCGGGGTCCGTACTGCTGCGTAAAATTGTCAATCGCTTCCTGCTGCTCAGATGAAACTAGCTTTTTGATTTCCGTGAAATATAATTGCCACGGCTTTAGTACTGCTCGATTTGCCTTCAAGTTGGCTAAAGAGGCTTCGAGACTGGCAATGTTTTCTCGCAAGCGAGATAGCGCTGCTGCTGTCGTAGCCGCGTCCAGGCCAATCTCGATACTCGATATGCGGCCGTGCAGAGTCTGCAATTGGGCCTGCCTTCCCGAAGCTGCAGCTAGGTGATCAAGTAGTTCGTCCTGCGTCGAGTCATCAGGAAGACTCGCGTCCTTAAGTCGACCGACAATAGCCGCTTTGCTTTGCTGTAAGATCGTTAATTGGCTTCGCAACGGCACCTGTTCGTTTTTCGCCGTTGTTGCTTCCTTTGAGGCAGACTCGACCTGTTGCTGAAGCTGTGCGGCTTGTTGGGTATTTGCCGCATGAATGCTCCGAAATTGTTCAATCTTATTAGTTACCTCGGTCTGTAAGGCCGCAAGCTCCGTCTCACTCATGTCAAGCGTGGGATTCGCACCGTGGGGATTGTTGCGCAGCAATGCTAGCTGGAGCTGAATAACGTCGAGACTTTGCTTAATCGAGGCTTCTTTCGCAACGGCTCTCGACACCGCTGTCTTGATGATGTCGCTGCGCTTGCGTACCGACTCAACCTCGGCAGTGGCGGCATGATTGTCTTCACTAGCACGGACTAAATCGCCACTAATCGCAGCACGCTTAATATCTATTGCCTTAGTAACGTCTTCGAATGAGCCATCTGTGGCAATACCAAGGTCTGCTGCTCGCTGTTCGTAACCAACAATTTCTGCGCGTACTTGAGCTGCCTCTATGCTTAGTTCTTTAGTTTGCTGTTGTGCCGTCCGTTGAGCGAGACGGTTGGCTTCGAGCTGCTGCAATAGCGCCTGCCCACGTGTGCGAAGGGTGGCAAGAGACGCGCGTGCTTCACTGGCACTGTCGCGTGAAAGCTGCTGATTAATACGAGTGACTAGGTGGTTCCTAGAGCCATGGTCTTCGCCGCACAGCGGGCAAGTGCCCGTTGAAACATGCTGCTGCAAACGAGATAGTAGTTGTTTGAGCTCGGATTGGTTTCGATCGACATTCTCGACCAGGTGGGAAAGCCTTTGTTGTTCCGCGGCATGGGAATCCACCACTTGCCTAAGTGCAGGTTCCTCTTGCTGAAGCGTCACCAGAGCCGATTGCTGCGTCTCAATTAGACGTTCTACCTCTTGCATTCGGGCAGAAGCAGATTGCCAGCGGGGCAATACTGCTCGAAGCTGAGTTCTGGCATCTAGGTCTGCCCTGAATGCCGCTACTTGGCCGGCACTTGCATTCAAGGTAGCAATCCGTGAGTCTAACTCTGCCACTATGCGGGCTTCGTTTGCGCTTTCTGCCTGAACCATCCTAGCTGCTGCCTTTAGTTCGGCCGACGCGCTTTTCTCGGCTTGAAGCAGCGTGTCATAGGCAAATTTGTTCTCGCGCAGCCATTTGAGGCTATCGAGATTCGCCTGCGCTTGGGATAGCTGCGAACTAAGTATTGCTAGGTCTCGCTGTGCCTGCTGTTGTGTCTGCGAAAGCGTGTTTCTGCGCTGATCTGCTGATTTTTTACGTGCATCTGCGTCATCAATGCGACTTTGAAGATCTCTCATTTCATTGGACAAAGCCGGAATTGTAGCAACTTCCTTGGCCAACGCGGCAAGTCTGCCGCGTGAGGCAGTATGATCTGCTAAGCGACTTTCGAGTAATGCACGCCAACCTCTGATGGCTGCTGCATCAACTGTACCGCGTGGGACCTCCATGGATAGCTTTTGGAGTTCTGCTTTCAGAGCTTCAATCTCGGAGTTCAAGGCACCAACGCTTTTCGTATCCTTAGTGGTTTCTCGCAAATGATTGAGTTCGTTGTGCGCCTCCTGCAAAGTCAACGTGATTTGGTTTTCGTCCCCAGAGAGCTTGTCGAGTTGGCCGGCAATAAGATCAGTTACAGATGTGGCCTTGCTTACAGCATTCGCATAGTCTTCAAACGCCAGCATACGGGATACAATCGTCGGAGAGAGTGTGCAGGTCTCTGCAAAGTCCTTTGCAAGCTCTTGGCTCTCCTGACTAAACAAGTGTGTCGCACGAAACAGGCTAATTAAATTATCGACGCGATCTGCGACATCGTCGCCACCCGCCGTGAGTCGCCGCAAGATAACTTTGCGCTCCTGGGATACGTCATCTAAAAGCGCCAATTTGGTGTGCTCGACGGTCCTGACGATTGTATGCTCGCTTGCAGCTTCCCGGAACCGCAGCGAGATCGACGATTCTTTGGGCGTAGAGTCGAGATGTGTCGCCAACTTACGAAATCGATCTTCGCTAGTAGTCTCTAGGCGACCTATCGCGCCTGTGACCACAAAATCGATCGCGTCGAAAAGCGAGGTCTTGCCGAAGCCGTTGGGGCCATAGAGAATCGTGATGTCTTTCCCGAACTCAAAAGTCATCTTCTTTCGGTATGCTCGAAAATTCTTGACCGTAATTGACCCTAGTACAATCGGATTTGTTGATGGATCGGTCTGGATCTCCGTCAAGGTTTGAGCGCGCGTAAGCTTGCTTGGCTTGCCGTAGTTTTCGGATAGGCAATCATCAACAATTCCTTTTGCGCTGCGTTCGTGCTGAACAACGATATCTCGCGCGAGATTCGTTGCAACGCCACAATGCTGCAAGAATGTCTGTGCCGAGGAAGGCCGTAGCGACCGCCCCTCCAGGGGAGCTAGAGGGAGGAATGGTAACCGTGCAAGTGAATGCCCAACGGACGTGCCAAGTGGAATTACGAACTTCCGACAAAAGTAGGTATCCGTCTCTATCCGTGAACTGAGCTGGCTAAGCTGTTTTGCATTTGGCGAGACGCAAAGGACATAAGCAACATCCAAAGAATCCCAATCAGACTGATGCTTACGATACAGTTCTTTGAATAATTTGTACGTTGTGGTGTAGCTAGCCATCGCATCGGCGCCTGCAAATGCGAAAGCTGCTACATGATGATAGATTTTCAGGATTAGAAGTTTCTCTTCACTGTCCCCAACGACATTCACAGACACTGCATCGGGTAAGCGTTCGAGATAACTTTGTACTTTCTCCTTCACGGAATCATGCACCGAGTTGGGCATTGATCCCTCCTAGCAGCGCGGCTTGTGTGGACGAATCTCGGAACATTTGAAGCAGTGTATGGTAGGCGAGGTGAATTTTTCCGCTTTGAGGATCAGTAATGTTTTGATCTTCTATGATCCCAACCTTTTGGGTCTGAAGGAAGCTGCCTGATCTTGTTTCAAGTGGTGTATTGTCGCGATCACGCGAGACAAAAAGCACTTTTCGGCGCTGCCCTCCGTCGAAGTATTTTATATGCTCGCTACATTCCTGATGAGAGTTGCCACGGACAGCAACTAGATCGACAGTTTGACCTTCGACGGTGAATGTCGCGTGGCCTCGATCCGCACTAGCAATTGTCGCGCTAGCCGCTACCCGCATAAGGGTGACGGTGTGTATGACGTGATTGAGCGCTTCGACCTGGTCTTGCCCCCAAAGATCGGCGTCGTTGGGTTTGCCGCTTTCAGTATGTTCAGTGTGTGGAGCCTTGGAGGTTGATAAAGTAACGATTTTGCAGGTTGCCTTAGCATCTAGTTGCCGAAAGCCAGAGACCGCGGATTGATGGGCCGTTATGGCTTGTGGCGCAAGTGCACAGCCAGCATATATCGTCCCAAGCCCCTCTACGCCGTCGAGTTCGTCGTTAACCCATTTGACACACGCTGGAACGATATCGGACGGCGTACGCGGGTCGATGGTGCTGTCGATCGGAAACACATAAGGCCGCTCTACAGCAAACGTCCGGGCATCTGCTCCTCCAGCCTGATCAGGATTTATCTGCGTGAATGAGTGTATGCACGCGCCTTTTTCACGAAAATAGGTATCACGATGATTTCCGAGTATTCCGCTGCTTCGAAAACGTTGGCCGCCCTTCGAGACGGTGGGGCATGACGTCTCTTCCTTGAACAATGTGCTGCGCGTAAAAACAAGGCTTGTTCCTCCATACGTATCGGAACGCCCTGGGACGGCCTTTCCTGCAGAATTGGCGAAGACAAGACAAGTTCGCTCACGCCTTACTCTCGGAAGTATCGCAGTACTAAAGAAGTTCGGAATCTGAGTGAGAAATGTCGGATGTGAAGGTTGTGAATTGTGTTGGATAACAAAGAACCACGACAATGAAAGTTCACCATCCCCTTGAGCCGCTTCTGCTTCTAGATCGTCAAGAGCCCAGCGCCACGGTATCTTGCCGCCGACGTTTCCGATCCAGTCAAAGCACAGCAGCGATGAAAAGCGGTACTTGGCGCCGTTAGAGAGCCTGCCTTTGAACGCAAATATTGAGTTGCCGCGGAACATCTCCTGATAGTGGATGTTCAATTCTTCCCATGCAGGGACTAACTTGGGTTGCAGCCATCTTTCAACCGTGCCGTCTGCGGCCTTTACCCAGGTAACACTGCAATTCACCCATTCATTTTCGCCGATGCGCGTCAGTGCGTTGTGTTCGGTATCGAGATAGGTAAGCGGTCGATTGGCCAGCTCTTCAAACTGCGTTTTCGATAGTGCGTCAATTCCACCTATGACAATTGTCCCTGGTTGCCATTGGGCGGCGCTTATCGATTCATCGATCTGAGCGAAACCGTCGAGACCAGGAATGCTATACTCGGGTAGAATCGTAAAATGAGTCTTGGGGGCCCCATGAGGGTTGGCCATGGAAATTTCTAGGGTCTTGCGTACGTCGGCTAGCTTTTGGTTCTTCTTGTTCGGAAGACAGGTGAAAGGCTCGGTCTGCGTGAGACAGACGTGCGGCTGCGCGATGACCATACCTACACGATCGCTCGGCAGTTCAATCCCTCGGTTTGTTAGATCAACTCGCGTGACATGAACCATTGATTCAAGCCGGTTCCATTCAAAAGCCGAGGTGGGGCACCTTGGCACTTCGGCACAGCTGGCGCTCGTTGTCGGCTCAATGTTGCAGCCATTGTAAGATACAGCCCTAAGTATCAGACAGGAACACCATGTTGGGCCGATGTACGCGAGTGTCTAGAAGCGTTTCGGCGTTCATAACTAATTGATATAAAATGCGCTTTTGATTCCCATCAATAGTCCAATTCCAAGGAACCAAGTATAGCAAGGAATAAGTTGCCGGCGTGAGCGATGCGCTGAATCGATTTACTGTTTCGACGGCAAAGGGCACTTCTGACGGTGGGGGCAAGCCGTGCGAAAAAACTCTAGCGCTCGCTAAGCAGACGGGTTCCTACACGTCGAGTGTCATGCTTTAAACTATTGGCCGACCGCCAGAAATCGACCTGTGTCTAGCTCTACCAGCTCGTTCGGAATAGAATTGTTTAGATGTTACGAGTTCCTCTGCAAACCGGAAATCGAGAGCATCCCCAAAAGCTACCACCGGCATTTCTACCACGGCGCGCTACGCGGTGAACCATCGCCGAGCCACAACGCGGGCAGGAACGCATAAGTGTTTGGCTAGGACGAGGAGAAGGATTGGATGATGCCGGCCTGGGGGCCGGCGAAGCGACAGTCGTGTTGGTCGGCGGCCATTCAAGCGGCAATACGGGTGGCGCTACACCAAGACCTTTCAGTTTGTGCCTTAGAACGTCGCGTTCGGCACTTATCCGGCTTATAAGCTGATCTTCAAGGGTAGCACCCGTCCTGACGCGCCGGCCCAGAGCAGATAGGTTAGTCGGCCCACCTGAAAGCGCGCGGCGCAAGGACGCGGCCTTTGTTGCGTATTTCACGGAGATGTTTGCAAACTCTTGAGTATCGGCCTGATTGGGTGCCTCCGAATACACAAACCGGCGTTCGCAAGCAGCTTGCCATTTAAGGAGATCTTGAGCGATCGCGTTACCAATGCCAGGCACCGAACGAACTTTGGCAATAGTGATATCTGCGGCCGTGTCGACACCATACGACGCCAGCGCGGCCTGCTTGGCCGGACCAATGCCCTTTATCTTTGAGTCCCGAATTTGGAAGTTGTCAAGAAAGGCAAGAAGTTGCCTTTGTCGGCGCTGGCCCTTGTATTTTTCGATTTCCTTGCGCTTCTGTGCGTCGAGGCTAATGTATTCTTCGCGGGCAACCTGCAGCTGTTGTTGTAGCCGCAAAAACTCATCGACCCCAATCCGCTTCTGCCAAGCAATGATCTCATCATTCCATCGTCTTTGGACCTCCAGGAGGGTTTGGCGCAGCGGCGTAGCTTTGGCTTCAGTTACTTCTCGCCCGCCAAAAACTGCGTAAGCGCCTAAGCCAAGGGACAACAACCAGAGGTTCGGCACAAACAAGAAAAGAGCAATTGCGCCTACAGCGCAAATAATTCTAGTTGGCGAAAACCTTGTGATGGGCCATTTAGCGTGTGCTGAAGGAGGGAGTGCCGCTGCGGATGTGAGCTTAGGAAGAATTTCCGATCGCTGCGGAATAGTGATGGCAGAAATCTGTTTCCAGATCGCATCGATATTGAATGCTGCTGCTCCTGGGTCGATACCGTCGATGAGCGTAGCGGCGGGCACAAAGGGCACAAACAATACCGCGCCCAGCTGATTTTCCATGTAACACCATGGGCACTCATCTGCATCGCGCGGAAAGAAATGCAATTTGTGCTCATTGCAGGCTACTAGCGAGCTTTCAAGCGTGTCCAGCACATGGATCCAGTCTGCAGCAGTTGGCCGCCGATCTGTAGTTTGCTGTCCAAAGGCGGTCTCGAAATATTTACCGATATCCAGGGGAAAATCAGCGAGTGCTGGCGTGCCAGGGGGCTGATCCATTCCAACATTGCGCCCCTCGCTGTAAACAAAGCGGTAGTCGCGAATGGCCTCATGAAGAGGTGGGATTTCGCCGTACCTCACTGTACCCACAAATGGATGCCGGCCCATAAACAACAACTGAAAGATTATGACAGCTAGGCCAAAGGAATCATGGTTTGCAGTACGAACGATCGAGCCGAGAGGTTTTCCCTGCAGCTCAGGAGAGGTGTATTCAGGTACGCCAACTTTGCAGAAGAAAACCTGTGAACCGAGTGAGAACTGGAAGCTATCTGCGTCAATTAGCGATGTGGTGGCTTTGGTTGAGATGAGAGCGCCCGAATGGTTGATGTCGCCTATGACGCAACCGGATGCGTGTACCGACGCTACCGCACGAGCTAAATTCGCGGCCGCCCGCACTAAAAATCTATAGTCTGCCTGTGGAAAGCTGTGCTTCCGCGGACCTGGCGCGTACAGCTCGTGCAGAGGTTTGTGATCACGAACGAGCTTCATCCTGAAGCCAAGAAATTTACCCCTGCGATTGTGTACGATTGCGTTAGGAAAGGACGCGAGCTCTGATTTTGAAGCTAGGCCATTCGCGACCATTGCAGCAACTTTCGCTTCGCGCGCTTTGGTGTCTGCGACAGTATAAATTTTAATGGCGGACGTCGAATCGTCCTGTAGTTCATAAACTTCACCCTCACCTCCTCGCCCAATACGTCGCCCTACCTTCAGTAGGCGATCGTCGAGGAAAATGTCACCCAGAGTCATTGTCTTACGGCAAGAATCAGAGTTTTGTCGTCATCAGTTCGTGCAAGGATCGAAGCTGACCCAAGGTAGTCCTTCAATGCAGCTGAAAGCACCGGATCTTTTCCATGAAAAGTACTGGCAATAACTGGCGCAATTACTGCGTCGAAAAATCTAGGAAAGGGCATTTGATTCGAAAAGTCTAAGGCAAGCCGCTCCAGCCCGTCGGAGAACAAAGAAACCGCGTCGATCTGTTTTTGGTAACGAGTTATGCGTAACCGCAGATCGGCGTCATCCGTCATGAAGAATGTTGTCGAAGCGTACTCTCCGTGCTGGGGCCAGCTCACTGCAAACCAGTCGTCGCTGTTGTTCTCCTTAACTACAACGCATCCATCGCCTACATGGGAGATAACGCTTTCTTTGCCATCCGATATGAAACACACGAGGGTTGCTGCGAGCTCACGTAGGGCTTCGCCGCGTCGTTGAGCAGCTACCGCCAGCAGGTTCCTTACATCATCCGTCCAGCCAACAATTTCCTCATCGGTGGGGAGCCTACGCTCGGTTATAAGATGATGTCGTGCGAGCGTGCTAACAGTACGGCAGATGAGGTTTGCACCCTGGCCTCCAAGCTTGGCGCTGCCGGCGCCGTCTGACACTATGGCGATAAAGTAGCTACTGTCGGGGCCAGAGACGAAGCAAGAAAATGCGTCCTGAAGCCTAATATTAGCCTTTTCATGAGAGGAGCCGCGGCGGGATGCTGCCGCCCACTTCCACACGGCGAGCTAGCCCGCGACGGCCCATCCATTTGGGGCTGTTGGATTTGAGAGCTGCACTGCATCTCCAGGGTTCGAACGCGACACTGCTCCAAGAGAGCTTGACAGCCAAGCAAAGAGCTCGCGAAAAGCTAGGCCCTTCAGCTTTAAGGGTTCACGCGTTGCAATTTGCCGAAGCTTATCTAAATCGGCGCCCTCGACCCCGACGGCATAGAACATGAACTCCTTTTTGTCCTCACCAGTCCTGACTAGCTGTGCAGCATTGCTCCATGAGTCTGTCGGTGCGCCATCTGTGATCAAGAACACCCAGGGCCGATAGTAAGAAATACCACTAGCTTTGTATTGGTTCTTTCTCGCTCGCAAGAGATCAAGGCCGGTTTCGATAGCACGGCCCATGGGCGTATCACCGCTGGTGGCGAGTGCGGGCGCATAGAATTGCGTGGCGCTCGTGAAATCATTCGCAACGCTGATCGGCCCAAAAGTAACAATAGCCACTTCAACGCGTTTGGCGGCTAACGAATCCGCTTTAAGCTCTTCTTCGAATGCTTTTAACCCTTCGTTTAACTGTTGGATCGGTGCTCCGGACATCGAGCCGGAGGTATCCAATAGTAGAAGACAGGCACAACGCGGTTCTGGATTGTCGGCGAACTCTGCCCCATCAAAGGGTTTTTGTGTGAATGAATCGACCATCGGCTAACTCCCCCATTCCCATTCGCGCCGCATACGCATAGTCAACGCGACTAGCTTAAAAGTACATCGAGTTCCAACGAGGCTTTCCCATCCCACTATAGAGTGAGTTTATAAGGGATTTTTCGAGTTGTCTTGTCCTTACTACAGCCGTGACCGTCCATCGGGAGGCCTTGCAAGAACGCCGTAGAAGCGCGTCATCGCCTCTAATCAAAACGACAACAGGGCACTAGCCTCGCAGCGCAACTTCTGCTCACCGACGATAAAGTCATGGACGTGAGTAGGGGCTATTAAGTGATTGTTATCCGGCGGGCGGCTTGTACGCACCCAGAAGATTCAGTATTTCGAACGGTGGGAGTGGAGCGTTTGGAGGCGATACAACCAGTGAATACTGGCCGCATGCAAATAGCGAAAACACAGGCTATCGAGTGAGCCTTTTATAGTGCTCGATGCGCTGATCTCGCAGCTGTTCTGCGCGTGATCGTGCCGCGTCTCGTTGCTCGGCCGTAGGGAAGAACATGCCTGAATTGATCCTCACGACCTTGAATGCGAGTTCTTTTACAGCCTGTTCTAGATTTGATTCCCAGAATGGGCACCAGCCGGTTGTAAGGGCATTGCGCCGCCGCGTGCCAATGCGAAACTTGAACTGCGCATGATAGCGCTCAACTTTCTCCATATGACAACGGCGAAGGTCTGCGTATTGCGGATCTTTCTCAATCCAAACACGTTTATATAGGCCCATGGTAGCGACTCCAATCCTATAGAACGATCAGGAGCTCATCCGGCTTAGTAAAAACCTTCCTCAGCTCTCTATTGTGATAGTCGGCTAGAAACTCATACTTCTTTCGGATGTTCTCTTGCTTTGCATTCCGGAGGGCTTTTGCAACAACATCTCTGTGTTGGCCAAAGAACTTCTTGAGAGTTTTTGTATAGCCACGGGCCATGATTTCTTCACGCGTATCCGAGTCTCTAGGGGCAGCCATATACCTAGCGTACGTCTTACGGTCATACTGCCAGCCAAGATCCGGAATGATCATACCGATATAGTTTAGGAAGCGAATTCTTTTAGCAGATTCCGGATGGAGAAAAAACTGAAACATACTGGGGAACGGATCATAGGACTTGCTGTACTGCTTTCGACCGCTGCTTTTGCGTAGTTGATGGTAGAGCGTGTCGGACACAGCAATAACCGGATAGCACGCGATATGGCGTTCAATATTGTATGAGGACACTAAAGCCGGGCTTATTAGGATATTTTTGTGGTTATACCAGAATCCGATATCAAGACCGCCGCGAAGAAAATTTCCGTCAAGTACGCTTTGGTATTGGGCGTATGCTAACCCAAGAATTTCATAGCCAATAGTATCAAATGGACCTTCTCCACGCACATAGTCAGATTCAAGTGAGAGGGATGTTACCAAGCAATCAGAAAACGCAAGTACGTGCTTTTTAATGTCCTTGTGTAGGTCACGAGTATCATGCTCTCTGCTGGCAAAATCAAAATGGCGGTGTACGGACTCTATAGCTATCGCTAGTTTTTCTAAGGCCTTTTCTGACTTTATTTTCTTTACCCGATCAGAAAATCCAAGCAAGTCATAAAACCCAACCATCGCATATTGAATTTTAGAACGCCGAATACGCCCTTTCAATTTTTGCGGCTTTGTCATCGCACTAGCGCTCCAACGGCATTGCCATCAACAAAGGTGTAGAAAGTGATGGAAGCATAGAATGGCGCTATAGTCGCGACCGACAGGAAAACAACGCCAGCCAATGAATTGAGTTTTCCTGATCTAGACTGAACGGCATGTACCGCCATCTGGCAATTCAGTAGAAAGACCCACTGCTATACGAAGTCTGCACGACAGCCATCGCCAAGGAAAAATCAAATCCAGGATTTCTCTATCAATTGTTTCTTCACTCTTCGAAAGTCGAAATCAGTCGGCTCAATCTGCGGAGATCTTGATCATTTAGACGAGCCAATACGGCATCAATTCCTTGCAACAAGCGAGCACGGTCGCCCTTGATCGCCTCATCTTGTCGGCCGCCGAATAGAGCTATGACCGGAACGCCAAGCGCCTTGGTCAGTTGCCCAATGGTATCAAACGAGGGAGATACGGCGCCGCGCTCCAGCCGACCGACCATATCAACTGACAATTTCGCCTTTTCCGCGAGCTGCGCCTGGCTCAGTTTACGCGTCTTGCGCGCCTGACGCAGGCCGTTTCCAAAGATCTTTCGTAAGTCCCGCACGGGCCATCTCCTCTGGCCCCACATTGAACAGCCTGATTTTCATGGAAAAGGGATTGCAGTTCTTGACTTCTTATAAAACAAGAGCCTCAATACATAATAATAGAAATTACGCACAATCAGTCCTGGAGAACATATGAGACTACTGGGAATCGTGATGGCTCTGCTTCTGACCGGATGTGGAGGCATTCCAGCAGATAAGGAGGTGTCGGTCGTTGAGTACGGTCCCTATCCCGATAACTACGAAGAGATAATCAAGAACTTTCATCTCAAGGTGCTCAAAGATCCGAGTAGTGCGCAGTACCAATTCTTCTCGCCACCTACGCCGTATAAGTTTACGAATCTGCGAGGCAGTTATGCGGGCTACTGTGTGCGCGTCACATACAATGCAAAGAATGCGTTTGGGGCCTATACAGGATTTGTGACGGAGGGTGCAATTATCAACTACCAAGCGGTGGTCTTTTATCTCGCTCAACTCACCTGTCGATAAGTGGTTGGTTACACATCCGTGTTGTTCTGAAACAAATCCCCTATAGCCGCAGCTGCGAACTTTTGTTGTCGTGCGGCATATGCTCTTGCTGCTGACCTGACCGGGTTTTCTTGGACCGGGCTGATTGAGATAATCAGCGTGGAAAGGAACCTGGAAGATGGCGAAGAAACGACATAGCCCCGAGCAGATCGTCACGAAGCTACGGCAGATCGACGTGCTGGTGGCGCAAGGCCGCACCGCTGCTCAAGCCTGCAAGGAAGCGGAGATATCGGAGCAAAGCTACTACCGCTGGCGCAACGAATATGGCGGCCTGGAGATCGAGCAGGCCAAGCGGTTCAAGGAACTCGAGCGGGAGAACGCCCGGCTCAAGCGGCTGGTTGCCGACCTATCGCTGGAGAAGCAGGTCCTGAAGGATATCGCGGAGGGAAACTTGTAGCGCCCGACCGGCGCCGGCAGGCGGTGGAGGACATCCGACGGAAGTATCGACTGTCGGAACGCCATGCCTGCCGGATCGTCAGCCAGCCGCGGGGGACGCAGCGCTATGTTCCCACGGTCCGTGCCGACGAGGATGTGCTGACCAAGGCCGTTGTCACCCTGGCGTCCCAATATGGGCGCTATGGCTACCGCCGGATTGCAGCTTTGTTACGGACTGGCGGGTGGCGGGTGGGCAAGGACCGGGTTCAGCGCATCTGGCGCCGAGAGGGCCTGAAAGTACCGCAGAAACAGCGGCCACGCGGCCGGCTATGGCTCAACGACGGTTCCTGCATCCGCCTCCGGCCGGAGCGTCCCAGGCACGTCTGGAGCTACGACTTCGTCTCGGCGCAGACGCATGACGGCCGGCAGGTCCGGCTGCTGACGCTGATCGACGAATACACAAGGGAATGCCTTGCCATCCGGGTGGCTCGCCGGATCAACAGCTTCGGCGTCATCGAAACGCTTGCCGACGCGATGCTGCGCAAAGGGATTCCAGCGCACATACGTTCCGACAACGGCCCGGAGATGACGGCCAAAATCGTCCGAGATTGGCTCGCGCAGATCGGTTCGAAGACACTGTTCATCGAGCCTGGTAGCCCGTGGGAGAACGGCTACTGCGAGAGCTTCAACGGCAAGCTGCGCGACGAGCTGCTCAACAGAGAGATCTTCTACAGCCTGAAGGAGGCGCGGATCGTGATCGAACGATGGCGCAGGCACTACAACACCAAACGGCCACACTCGGCGCTCGGATACCGACCGCCGGCGCCTGTGACATTCGGAGAAATACAGCCTCTCGAACTGGAAACGGCTATGCAGTAATCTCCCAATGCGCCTGGACCAAAAATTCGGTCAGCTCACTGCAGCTTCCCCAGCGCTTTTCTGCTTGTGGCATTTCGCGCATAGCGTCTGATAGTTCTCGGTTGTCCAGTAGCGCCTCGCGTCTGGAGCCGTGCGGTCAACCTTGTGCAATGGATGGATGTGATCAAGCTGCCACCCATCTTTGTCCGTGGCGCCGCATTTTGCGCAGCGGCACTGGTCGCGCTCCTGAATCTCCCACCGGGCGATGTTTCCGAATGCAACGATTGCGTACAGCCTTTGGCAATCCGGCTCGGCGCTGAACCTGTGGCTGTGCCATGAACGAGTAGGTGCCGGCCGTCCGTTGGGCCAGTTAATCGCCCCGTTGCACCAACGGCAAAACCCACCGCCTTTCCATTCCGGCATGGGCACCTTGCGATGGGCGGTCGTCAATGGAAATCTCTGCTCGCCGGCCACACCTGCTTGGCCTCGTCGCGTGGATGTCGCAGGCGGTGCGACACGCGCCGGTCGCTGCCGGGCTTCTTCACCTCGTCGGCACGGGCATACTCCAGGGGCATATCGGGGCCGTTTGGCTCTCCCAGCTCGCGCAGCAGATCGTCGCGGGCAACCAGCCGCTCCGCGATCAAGTGGATCACGTCGCCCTCGCGTTGCAGTTTGCCGATGGCGACCACCAGCCGGGCGCCCATGACGGCGGGGCGATAGCGTTCGAGCACGGTATTCCAAACCACCAGATTGGCGATGCCTGTCTCGTCCTCCAAGGTCATAAACACGACGCCGCTTGCGGTGCCGGGGCGCTGACGCACCAGTACCAGCCCGGCAACGGCCAGGCGCTTGCCGTCGCGCATAGTGCCGAGTTCTCTGGTGGGGACGACGCCATCCCGGGCATGCTCCACCACTATGTCGTGGCGTAGCAGTTCCAGGGGGTGGCATTTGAGGCTCAAGCGTAGGGCGGTGTAGTCGGCGATCACCTCTTCGCCCATCGACATTGTGGGGAGATCGACAGTGGGTTCGTTCGTCAACTCTTCCTCGCTGGCGGCATCAAATAGCGGCAGGTTGCCGTCTCGTAGGCGCTTGACCGCCCACAACGCGGGGCGCCGTGTCAGGCCCATCGAGCCGAATGCATCGGCTAGGGCGAGGGTCTGCATCGTCCTGGCTTTAAGCTCAGCCCGTCGCCATAGGTTCACTGGATCGGGGTAGCCGTTGCTTCGGGCAGCGGCCAGCCTGCCTATCTCTGCTTCCGAGAGCCCCTTCACCTGGCGGAAGCCGAGCCGCAGCGCCATTCCGCTGGGACAGTTCGACGGTTCCAAGGTGCAGTCCCAATCGCTGTGGTTCACATCAAGCGGCCGGACTTCCACCCCATGCTCGCGTGCATCCCTGACGATCTGCGCCGGGGCATAGAAGCCCATGGGCTGGCTGTTCAGCAGGGCGGCGGCGAAAGCCGCGGGGTAGTGGCATTTCATCCAGGCCGAGACATAGACCAGCAGGGCGAAGCTGGCGGCATGGCTTTCCGGGAAGCCGTATTCGCCGAAGCCTTCGATCTGTTTGAAGCACCGCTCGGCGAACTCGCGGGCGTACCCGTTATTCACCATGCCTTCGACCAGCTTCTTGCCGAAGGAATGGATGGTGCCGGCGTGGCGAAAGGTCGCCATGGCCCGGCGCAGCCCATCGGCCTCGTCCGGGGTGAACCCTGCCGCCACGATGGCGATCCGCATGGCCTGTTCCTGAAACAAAGGAACGCCTAGGGTCTTTTCCAGTACCTCGCGCAACTCCTGTGATGGATAGGAGACCTGCTCCTGACCGCTGCGGCGGCGGAGATAGGGATGCACCATATCGCCCTGGATCGGCCCGGGTCGCACGATGGCGACCTCGATCACCAAATCGTAGAAGGTACGGGGCCTGAGGCGCGGGAGCATCGACATCTGCGCCCGGCTTTCCACCTGGAACACGCCGATGGAGTCGGCCTTGCACAGCATGTCGTAAACCGGGCCATCCTCGGGCGGCACCGTCGCCAGGGTGAATCGCTTACCGTGATGCCGGCCGATCAGGTCGAAGCCTTTGCGCAGGGCCGTGAGCATCCCCAGGGCCAGCACGTCGATCTTGAGGATGCCCAGGGCGTCCAGATCGTCCTTGTCCCACTGGATGACGGTACGGTCTTCCATCGCCGCGTTCTCTATCGGCACCAGCTCGTCCAGGCGCCCTCTAGTTATGACGAAGCCGCCGGTGTGTTGGGACAGGTGCCGGGGGAAGCCGATCAACTCGCGCGTCAGCAGGATCAGCAGGCGCACGGTCGGGTCGTCGGGGTTCACCCCCGCCTGGCGGATGCTGTTGCGGTCGATGCCGTCGCTGTCCCAACCCCAGATGCTCGACGACAGGGCTTCCACGATGTCCTGGGACAACCCAAGCGTCTTGCCCACATCGCGGATGGCGCTGCGGGAGCGATAGCAGATCAGAGTAGCTGTAAGCCCGGCCCGGTCGCGGCCGTAATGCTCGTAGATATGCTGCATCACCTCTTCGCGCCGCTCGTGCTCGAAATCCACATCGATGTCCGGCGGCTCGTTGCGTTCCACGCTGATAAATCGCTCGAACAGCAGGTCGGCGCGCGCCGGATCGACGGCGGTGATGCCCAGGCAATAGCAGACGGTGGAGTTGGCAGCCGACCCTCGGCCCTGGCAAAGAATGTCGCGGGACCGAGCAAAGTTGACGATCTCCTGCACAGTCAGGAAATATGCCTCGAAACTGAGTTGCTTGATGATGCCAAGTTCGCGCTCGATCTGGGCGCTAACCTTGGCCGGAATACCCCCGGGATAGCGATAGGCGGCACCGTCATAGGCGCGAGCGCGTAGTTCCTCTGCCGGCGTGCGGCCGGCCGCGCAATCCGCTAGGGGATACTCGTAACGCAGCTCGTCCATCGAGAAGCGGCAACGGTCGGCGATCTCGACGGTACGAGCAACAGCTTCCGGGTGATCGCGAAACAGCTGGATCATGTCCTTGGCGGATTTGAGATGGCGCTCGGAATTGGGGAACAGGCGATAGCCCGCGTCGTAGACTGTGCAGTGTTCGCGCACGCAGGTGAGCACGTCCTGCAAGGGGCGGCGTTGGGGAATGTGATAGTGCACGTCGTTGCACGCAATCATCGGGGCGCCGCTGGCTGCGGCGATGGACGCCAGCTCTGTGAAGCGCCGGCGGTCATCGCCGCGATAGCTAGGATGCGCTGCCAGAAATACGTCTGCCGGCCGCGCGAGTGTCAATCTGTGCAGATCGGGCACAAACGCTGCATCCGGCTTATCCGGCGGTACGGATATTAGGATTTGATCGCTGCCCAGGGCTTCGATGTCTGCGCGGTGGAGATGGCATTCGCCCTTGGGCGCGCGGCGAAGTCCGACCGTCAGCAGGCGACTGAGGCGGCCATAGGCAGCACGATCTATGGGATAGCACAGCAGCGATGGATGGTCCGTGAACTCCAATCTCGCGCCGATGATTGGCCTGATGCCCGCCGTCTTGGCGCCGCGATGCAGGCGCACCACGCCCGCCAGGGTATTGCGGTCGGCGATCGAGATGGCGGAATGGGCGAGGGCTAGGGCTTGCTGGGCATACTCTTCGGGATGGGATGCTCCTCTAAGGAAGCTGAAGTTGCTTGTGGCCATAAGCTCGACATAGGCACTCACGCGAACTCGCCATGCAGGAACCATGAGGGGTTACGGCCCATCGCGCGGTAGAGCCAGAACCGCCGCCCGTTCTCTTCCTCCACCCGCCAATACTCGCGCCTGGTCATGGCAAGGGTCTGCCCCCGCCACCATTCCGGCCCGATATGCTCCGGTCCCTCCAATGCACGGATGCGGTAGAGATGCACGCGCCAGCGGAATGTGGCCGGCGCGTCATTCTCTGTGGTCACCTCGACCGGTACGGGATCTGCGAACAGATGCGTGGGACGCGGCGGCAAGCGCCAACGGGCCTCTGAGGGTGGTGATAACGGGAGCGCTGATACCACCGCCCGTTCCGGGACATGGCTTTCCCGAGCTTCAGTGCGGAATACGTTCTCCTTGCCCAGGCGGTTGCTCAAGCGATCGATCAACTCGGGCAATGTGGAAGCGCCGTGCTGTTGGCCTGGCCGCTCATTATCGGGAAGGTCGATCTGAGCGTCGTCGATCACCTCGACTACCGGGGCCGACATCACCGCCAAGTCGATGCCGAAGCCTGGATCGACCCCCTCCAACTTCTCCCGGAACAGCCGGAACAGGTGATCTACATCGCGGCTGGGCTGTGAGGTGCCAATCTTCACCCGCTCGGCCGCGCCGTCGACGCGGTAGAAGCTCAGCTCGATCAGACGCGCGCCGACATTCTCGCGGCCGAGGCGGGAAGAAAGCGCCATCAGCAGTTGGTGCGTTGTCCGGCCGATATCGTCGGCCGTGGAGATCGGCTCGGCGAAGGCAAGCTGGACCCTGTGAGGTACTGTGGGCTGGATCGGAGAGATTGGCTCATCCAGGCGGCCCATAGCCTGGTCGAGACGTTGCCAGACGATGGGGCCGAAGCGCGCTGCTACAGGTGCGCGGCGGCTTGCCCGGTCGAGGCGCAGCAGGTCTTCGACGTGCCTGAGGCCCATTCGCGCTAAACCGCTCGCCATGCCCCGGGGCAGACGCAGGGCCGCGATGGGCAGGGGTGAAAGTGCTGCCTCGGTATCCTGTCCTTCGATCACCTTGGCGTCGGCGCCGAAACGAGCTACGGCCCAGGCAGCAGCGGGAGTGCCGGCAAGGACGGCACGGTGTGACAACCCGGCATTACCTAGCCGACGCATGAGATCGGCGAGCATCGCGGTTTCGCCGTGAAACAAATGCGTGCAGCCGGTAACGTCCAGGAACAGCCCATCCAAGCCATCGATGGCGACCATGGGCGTATAGCGGCGGCACCACTCAGCAAGTTTCGAAAGGGCCTGAACATCGCCTGCCGGATTCGCTTGCACGGCATGAAGTCCAGGCACCAGCGCCCTGGCATCGGCCAGCCCCATACCAGGCGAGATACCGGAACTTCCAGCCGCAGCATTCACAGCAGCGATCACCGACCGGACGCCGGTGTTCTCTACAGTGACCAGCGGTGCTGAGTCAGTCCGCGGCGTCGGACTGCATCGCCGCGCCAGGTCCGTAGCCAGGCTGGGCAGCCACAGCGAAATCACCCGTCGCATGGCACCAATCCACCAAAAACTCTTTCCGCATCTCTCCCCGGCATCGCAGCCGCTCGACGCGCCAGCGCGCGTGTTGCAACTCGTCGTTCAGGTTCGGGAGTGCCGACGCATGCCAGCGCGTCGTTGCAGCACTCGGATCGGGCTGCAACGCGCGGCCCTGCCAGCGGCGCAGAATGATCGCGGTAACGCCATGACGTTCGGCCGCGAGCTGTAACCGGCGGCCTGCAATCATATCGAGCACCGTCACCTCACCGACGACAGCCCCAAGATCAGGGCACCGCAAGGCTTCTTCGACGGCCCAGAGCGTCTCGTCGTCGTTCGCCGTTCGCGTGTAGATCAGACGGTCGGGATCGAGGCCGAATGCCGCCAGCCCCGGTGCATAAAGCTTTGCCGTCTTGCCGCACCAAAGAGCTTTGCCCTGGGCACCGAGGATCTGGTGGAGCAGGGCAGCGGTGAAGCCAATGACAGCCTCACCTTCAAAGGTCTGGACCTCGTGCAATCGACCAAGCGGGAGATCGAGGCCCGCACCCAGGCGTGTGGTTCCCTGCTGCCGGGCAGGTGCGGAGGCGATGAGACTTCGTAGAGATGCGAGGCTTGCCATATGAGAACAAAAACAGAACATACAAGCCAAGGCAAGCTATAAGTGATTGTCTATATTCAGTAATTCGATCCGGCTCGAACCCACCATATGCAGTGGGTTCGGAGGCGATTTGAGCGCCCGAATAGGCGTCAGGTTGTTGCGATGGGCGACTCGCCCGGCCAGGATGGGCCCATGCTGGCGATCGATATCTGGCGCTCGGCAAACCTGCTGCTGAAACAGCACGGCCTCGACGCGCCGATCAATGCCGCGATGCGCGCCGACGCCGCCTTGGCGAAAGGCGACATCGACGGCTTCCGCGTCTGGTGCAAAATCCTGGATGCGATAGACCGCCTATCCGGACAGCCGGGCGATGCCGGCCGCCCGCAAACGATGCACTAGGCACGAGAATGTGCGGGCGCTTCACCAGAAAATACACCTGGCGGGAACTCTATGAACTCTACCGCCTGACTTCACCCGCCTCGAACCTCCAGCCGCGCTACAATATCTGTCCCACAACGACGATCGATACGGTGATTTCGCGCGATGGCCAGCGTGAGCTTGTGCCAATGCGCTGGGGCTTGGTGCCATCGTGGTGGTCAAAATCGCTCAAAGACTTAAAACTCGCGACGTTCAACGCGCGGGCGGAGACGGTGTCGGAGAAGCCGTTCTTCCGCAGCGCCTTCAAGCACAACCGTTGTATCATCCCGGTATCAGGCTACTACGAATGGCAGGATACCAAGGCGGGCAAGCAGCCGTACTACTTCACGGCCCGCGACGGCTCGCCGATTCTGTCGATTGCAGGGCTCTGGGACAAATGGACTGACGAGGTGACCGGCGAAATGTTCAAATCCTGCACCATGATTGTCGGGCCGGCGAACGCATTCGTGGCCGAAGTTCACGATCGGATGCCAGTGCTCCTGCAGCCCCCACAATTCAGCCCGTGGTTGAGAGGCGAGGCAGGGTTGGAAATATTGAAGCCCGCAGCGAATGAAGCGCTTCAGCGTTGGCCGGTGTCGATGCGCGTCAATAGCTCGCGCACCAGTGACGAGGATGCAACGCTGATTGAATACGCGCCCTATATTAGAGAAGGCTAGCCGCTGCGAGCATCGCAATCGTCGGTTCAGTTGGATTCTTTGTCAAAGTAACAAAGAATCCGTATCGTTGTCTTCAGTTTCGCAGCAGTAATCCAAAAACCGCTACTAGGCGCCTCACTTCAGATAATATTTCGCAACGTCCTTGTGACCGCGTAGAGACTCCGGGCGGTAGGGCGCACTTTCGTCGTACTGCAAAACAAACTCTTTTTCAAAACGAGCGGTTACGGATGAATGGAGAGGAGCATCTGGGGCGACCTCCCGGCATTTAGCTTTCCACTTGATGCCTAACGATCCCCATATCCCCGGAAACCCCTTTTTGCACTCGTCATGCTGCGGGCCGTCTGCGGCAGGAAATAGATGCAAAACGCTTTCATTGATATCGACCGAATGCGGAAGCTCGTTTAGTTGTTCAACCATCCAACTCAATGAAATGTCGGAAAGCCGGGATTCATTCTCAGGGTAACTTCCGCCGATATCAGAATGGTTCCCGGGAAACCACACTTGACGGAGTAAATCCGGCTCGTTGTCAGTTCGAGCGCGTGCATCACCGTCGTAGTCCCAACGTACTCGTTCGAAGTCCGCGCGCAATTCGTCTATCGAGCAGGCATGTCTTGCGAATCCAACTCTGCGATTCAAGAAATAATCATAAAACTTCATAGACCAGGCCGCGTGATACAGCCGCTTGTTCTTTGGATGATAGCGAATATGCGTTTTTGCGTAGATTGCGAGCATCAGGATAAGGGCAGTGCCGACAATGACGGCAAACCAAAAAACGAACGAGCCAGAATAGTAAGAGGCAATCCAGCCGGCTCCCGCTGCGACCAACGAAGCTAGAACGATTGCCACAACACCAAAGGCTATGCGTGCGGGCAGACTGGCGCCTAATGCAGCTACCGTATCAAATACACCAATGAAATATGGATAGACATTCGAATAACCTCCATCATCAGATTTGAATTCTGTACGAAATTTCCGAGCACGTTCTTGGCGCAATTCTTTGAATGGATCGCCTTTGATTGACGCACCCAGTTGATAGACTTCTTTAACGGCTTCCTTGGCGATCGTTCTTGCTGATTTTGGATCTCGCCGCAGTTTTGTTCCATCTTTCATTTGAGTGGGAACGCCGCAGAGTGCCAGCACGCCCCCGAGGCATCGGATTGTGTATGCGCCGCGGCTGAATCCGAAAAGATAGATACGATCGCCGGGCTGCCATAGGCGAATGATAGCGCTGTAGCAGTCGATTATATTCGCGGTGATTCCAAGCCCCGTCCCCTGGCTTACCAGATTTCGAAGCCAACGCGCCCAGCCAAACTTGATGCGTCCATTGTCGGTCTGGGAGCCGAGTCCGGGGTCATAGAACGCGAGTTGCTTACTCGGATCGATCGTGGAGTCTGGGCCGCACCGTGTGGCCCGATACAGCTTATAGATGTTGCTGCGGTCCTCATCCGGCATTAGGCCGCCTGCTTGCCCAGTACCGTCAGAGAAAATGAGAATGTTCCTGCCCATGTGACTCTCCCCAAATTTGTGGGGCCTCCGGGTACGAAACTTCGATCAATTTCCACGTTGCTCGACAACCATACATGCATTTGTATACTCTTGGGAGAGGGCTTGTTAACAATTCCTACTTCTGGCGGTTCCATGATGACCAGTATTTGGGCCGGTATTTCGCGGATGGTCGAGCGGTTTCCAACCATACCCGGCGGCATTATTGTTATTTACTTTGGGTTCTGCGCATGCGCCCTAGCGGCCGATTTACCCCCCCGCCCGTTTTCATCCTTCGACACTGCGAAAGAAATCGCCCGCGACACGATCTTCGCCGATCGGCCGACCGACTATTACTGCGGCTGCACCTACACCCCGACTGGTAAATCGGGCGGCAAGATTGACGCGAGCCAATGTGGCTACACGCCCCGAAAAAATCCGACACGCGGGAAAATCTTGGAATGGGAGCATGTAGTCCCCGCCTGGTTCTTTGGGCACAACCGTGCATGCTGGAAAGCCGGCCATGACCGGTGCGTAACTAGTGCCGGCAAGAAATACGCTGGTCGTGAATGCTGCGCGAAGGTCGACACCAAATTCAAGCGGATCGAGGCAGACTTGCACAATCTTGTCCCATCCGTTGGCGAGCTCAACGGCGATCGGTCGAACTTGCCTTATGGGCTGGTAGACGGTGAGCCGCGCCTGTACGGCGCCTGCAACTTCGAGATTGGCGGCAATCCGCGCGTGGCCGAGCCACCCGAGAACGTACGCGGTGACGTAGCTAGAATCTGGTTCTATATGTCCGAGACCTACGGGATCCGCGTGAGCCCATCGATGACAGAAATGTTTCGGCAATGGTCGGAAGCTGATCCAGTCGACGCCTTTGAACGAACACGAAATGAGCGAGTTTTTGAGACACAAGGCAACCGAAATCACTTTGTGGAATAAGTGGGGGCAATGATGTTTTGGCTCTTCCATCGCCGAATGGCGGCGTGCGTATTGCTTATTCTCGCGATAGTTGGCGGCGAACCCGTAGCGGCGCAACCGGCGGCCGTGACATGGGCAAACCTATTGGAGCCCATTGGGAAGGGCTTGAGTGCTCTCGCAAAGGGGCTTGACGATCTTGCGGAGGTAGTTCGGCGGCATGGTGGAGCAGGTTGGACTGCTGCGCAAGGCAAGCTAACCAGGGACGAATTGCTCGAAATCCTAGCTGCGAGTGAAAACCTTGCGTCGAGCCAATCAGTGGCAATTGCTGGCGGGCTAGATCGCTACATCTCCCAACCGAATCCACAGAACTGGGACGCTCTCGCTATGAGCATCGATAGCATCGTGCTGAAAGTGGGTACGCAGTTAAAGCGAGTACAGGAAATTAGAAACGATTTTGTTGTTAGTCCGGCGTACGGACAGATGTTGGAAGCCCTGCAAGCTAGAGAAGCCGCTTTGAAAGCCCTGCGTAGCCTGCCGCCGCCACAGACCAAAGATGAACTAGATGCCCTTCGTTCGGTTAGTTCCGACTACAAAAAGCTGATAGAAAAGCTTAGAGCAACAAACCGAGTACTTGCTGAGCAAATCAAGGGGACTTAGCGCGCGCCTCTCTCATGAATGTTCGCCGTCCCATTCCACACCCCTGGTTCCATCAAAACACCGTAACTCGGTGTCCACGAAATCGGCAGCAGCCCAATCCGGACGTTAGCGCTCCAGCATGGCGTAGGCGGGCAGGGTGAGGAACTCGGGGCATTGCGGCGCCTCGATCAACTGCAGGAACAGCGCCGCCGCGTCGTCGTAGCGGTCGGGTTGGGCCACGGGCCGCAAGGCGCGGGCCTTGGCCACTGCTTCTACGCTGATGGTACGGCACAGCTCAGACGTCACGATTTGTCCGTTTTCCATGGGGGAACCAGTCTTGATCCACTGCCAGACCTGGGCGCGGGAGATTTCGGCGGTGGCGGCGTCTTCCATCAGGTTGAACAGGGGGACGCAGCCGATGCCGCGCAGCCACGCCTCGATATAGGCGATACCCACGGCGACGTTCTGGCGCAGGCCGGCCTCGGACTTGCTGCCCTGCGGCACCTGCAAGAGGTCGGCGGCGGTGACATGCACGTCCTGGCGCTTGCGCGCGATCTGGTTGGGATGCGGCATCGACTTGTCGAACGCTTCCTTGGCGACCGGTACTAGGCCCGGATGCGCCACCCAGGTGCCGTCATGCCCGTCGCCGGCCTCGCGCTCCTTGTCCTGGCGCACCTTGGTCATCGCCTCGTGGTTGGCGTGCGCACTTTCCTTGATCGGAATCTGCGCCGCCATGCCGCCCATGGCGTGCACTTCGCGCCGGTGGCAGGTCTTGACCAGAAGCTGGCTGTAGCTGCGCAGGAAATGCGTCGCCATGGTCACCTTGGCGCGGTCGGGAAACACCTTGTTGCGTTCGTTGCGGAAGGTCTTGATGAAGCTGAAGATGTAGTCCCAGCGCCCGGCGTTCAGCCCCGCCGCGTGGTCGCGCAGTTCGTACAGGATCTCGTCCATCTCGAACGCGGCCAGGATGTGCTCGATCAGCACCGTGGCCTTGATCGTGCCGCGCGGCAGGCCGAAGGCGCGTTGCGCGTGCAGGAACACCTCGTTCCACAGCCGCGCTTCCAGGTGCGATTGCAGCTTGGGCAGGTAGAAATAGGGCCCCGAGCCGTTGCGGATCAGCGGCCGGGCGTTGTGGAAGAGGTACAGCCCGAAATCGAACAGCGTGCCCGACATCGGCTCGCCGTCGACGATCATATGCCGCTCGGGCAGGTGCCAGCCCCGTGGGCGCACGATCAGAACGGCGGTCTGCGGGTTGAGCTTGTATTGCTTCTGCGTCGCCGGTTCCTTGTAGCTGATCGTGCCGGAAACCGCGTCGCGCAGATTGGCCTGGCCCTCGATCAGGTTGGTCCAGGTCGGCGAGTTGGCGTCCTCGAAATCGGCCATGAAGCACGAGGCGCCCGAGTTCAGGGCGTTGATCACCATCTTGCGGTCGGTCGGCCCGGTGATCTCGACGCGCCGGTCGCGCAGGTCGCTCGGCACCGGCGCCACGGTCCAGTCGCCGTTGCGGATATTGACGGTCTCGGGCAGGAAATCCGGCTTCTCGCCCGCGTCGATCCGCTTCTGGCGCTCCTCGCGCGCCGCCAGGATGCGCTTGATGTCGGGCCGGAAGCGGCGCTCAAGGCCGACGATGAAATCGATCGCCTGGGCCGACAAAACCGTGTCGTACCCGCTAGCCATCGGCGCCACGATCTTGACGCCGGGATCAGACGCGCCAAGAGAAGGCTCGTTCAGGCACGTTGCGACCGGTATTGCGTCTGATGCGCTTATTGTCTCGTGCATGATTTGGAGCTTTCTTGGTTGGTATGCGGCGATTTCACTGCTGCTGCTTTGCCGGCTGACCAAAGGTCAGGCCATAGCGATCGTGTAGCGGGCCAGTGCTACTGACATGGATTCCTTTATCCGCTGGCGCCACATCCGCATCGCCGAGTCGTAATCGTTGAACGGGCCGAATACCTCGGGCTGCCCGCATAGCTCACGGAAGGTGGTGTCTTTGTATTCGCCACCCACTACCCAGAATTGTGTGGCGATATCCTGTATTTTTGCGGCCTGTATCATGTTCATGGCTGGCTACTCCGCTGCCTGCTGCGCCGCCCGCGGGCGAGCGTGGCTGTCCCCAAGGAACTGCTCGGTCTCGGTCGATCCGGCCATGGCCGTGGTCGAAGCCTTACCGCCGGAAATCGCCAGCGACACCGCGTCGAAATACCCGGTGCCGACCTCGCGCTGGTGCTTGACCGCGGTATAGCCGTTGGCTTCGGAGGCCATTTCGGCCTGCTGCAATTCGGAATAGGCCGCCATGCCGCCGGCCTTGTAGCCGCGCGCCAGCTCGAACATGCCGTGGTTCAATTGGTGGAAACCCGCCAGGGTGACGAACTGGTACTTGTAACCCATGGCGCCGATGCGCTTCTGGAACTCGGCAATGTCGCCGGGCGCGAGTTTCTTTTTCCAGTTGAACGAGGGCGAGCAGTTATAGGCCAGCATTTTGCCGGGGAAATGCGCGCGGATCGCCTCGGCGAAGCGCCGCGCGTCGTCCAGGTTGGGCTCCGACGTTTCCCACCAGATCAGGTCGGCGTATTCGGCATAGGCCAGGCCGCGGGCGATGGCGTAGTCCTTGCCCATCCCCGGCGTGATCGCATAAAAGCCCTCGGACGTCCGTTGGCCGTTGAGGAACGGCCTATCACGGGGATCGACGTCCGAGGTAATGAATTGCGCCGAGTCGGCGTCGGTGCGCGCCAGCAGCACGGTCGGCACGCCTTCCACGTCGGCGGCGAAGCGCGCCGCATTCAACGTGCGAATGAACTGTTGCATCGGCACCAGCACCTTGCCGCCCAGATGCCCGCATTTCTTTTCCGAGGCCAGCTGGTCCTCGAAATGCACGGCCGCCGCTCCGGCCTCGATCATCGCCTTCATCAGCTCGAAGGCGTTCAACGGGCCGCCGAAGCCGGCCTCGGCGTCGGCTACGATCGGCGCGAAGTAGTCGGTGTCGCCTTTGCCTTCCATGGTCTGGATCTGGTCGGCGCGTTGCAGCGCGCGATTGATGCGCCGGACCACGTCGGGCACGGAGCTGACCGGGTAAAGGCTCTGATCGGGATACATCTGCCCGGCGTTGTTGGCGTCGGCCGCGACCTGCCAGCCCGAAAGGTAGATCGCTTTCAGGCCCGCCTTCACCTGTTGCAGCGCCTGGTTGCCCGTCAAGGCGCCCAGCGTCGGCACGAAGGGCTCGGTGTTCAAGAGATGCCACAGCTTGCGCGCGCCGCGCTCGGCCAGCGTATGCGCCACGCGCACCGAGCCGGCCAAGCGCCGGACATCGGCCTCGGTGTAGTCGCGCTTGATGCCGCGGAAACGGTCGTTGTCGTGCGCGGTGGTGATGCCGTCCATGGCGATGATCCTTCTCGATGAATATTTTACAACCATGTCTATATTTACATCGCACTTGCGAAAGACAACCGAGAAATGGTATTTTCCTAAGTAAATCAGTAGGTAAGTTTGCAAACGCAGGGCATGTTTTGTAAATTTGTAAAAGGAGCGTCGGATGGCGGCCAGGAAAGCCCTACTCGGCAACAAGATCCGCCGTCTGCGCCAGGAGCGGAAGCTGACGCAAGTCGAGATGGCCGAGCGTCTAGGCATCAGCCCCAGCTACCTGAATCTGATCGAGCATGACGAGCGGCCGGTGACCGTCGCCCTGCTGCTGAAGCTGGGCAAGACCTTCGACGTGGATCTTCAGGAACTGTCGGACGACGCCGAGCGCCGGCTGGCCCTGGCGTTGCAGGAGGTATTCGCCGATCAGGCCCTGAATGCCGGCGAAGTCGGGACCGAAGAACTGCGCCAACTCGTCGCCGCCGCGCCGCGCGCGGGACGGGGAGTGGTCGATCTCTACCGCGCCTGGCGCCTGGCGCGCGAGGATGCGCAGGCGCTCAATCTCAACCTTCCCAGCGGCCGCACCAAGCGCGTGGTGTTGCCGGCGGAGGAAGCGCGCGATTTCTTCGAGGCGCGCGGCAATCATTTTGCGGACGTGGAACAGGCGGCCGAGGCGCTGTGGCGCGATGCGGGACTTGCGCAGTCCGATCTGGCGCGCGGCCTGGCGGATCGGCTGAGCTCGCGCCACGGCGTTTCCGTCGAGGTTGCGCCGCAGGAGAAAATGGGCGGCGCGCGGCGGCGCTACGATCCGCGCACGAAGCTGCTGGCGCTGTCCGAGGTGCTGCCGCGCACCAGCCGGCAATTCCATCTCGCCTACCAGCTCGGGCTGATGGAGGGGCGCATGGCGATCGATGCCTATATCAAGGCCGCCAAGCTGTCCTCGCCGGAGAGCGAAACGCTGTGCCGCGTGGGCCTGGCGAACTATTTCGCCGGGGCGGTATTGATGCCCTACCGGGCTTTCACCGATGCGGCACGGGCTTTGCGCTACGACATCGAGGCGCTGATGCACCGCTTCGGCGTGTCGTTCGAGCAGGCGGCACACCGCCTTGCGACGCTGCAGCGCCCGGGCGAGGCGGGCATCCCGTTCTTCTTCGCCTCCGCCGACATCGCCGGCAACGTCACCAAGCGTTTTTCGGCCGCGGGATTCCACTTCTCGCGCTATGGCGGCGCCTGCCCGCGCTGGATACTGCACCAAGCCTTCGCGACGCCGGGGATGCTGCGCATCCAGGTGGCGCGGTTGCCCGACGGCGCCACGTTCTTCTGCCTGGCGCGCACGGTGGAAAAACCGGGTGGCGCGTATCACGCCCCCGCCTCGCACCAGGTCGTGGGCATCGGCTGCGACATCCAGCGCGCGGGCGAATTGGTCTATGCCGACGGGCTCGACCTTCAGCACCTCGACGCGGCGACCGAGATCGGTCTGGGCTGCCGCCTGTGCGAGCGCGAGAACTGCCGCCAGCGCGCCTTCCCGCCGCTGCAACACCGCCTGATCGTGGACGAGCAGGTGAAAGGCGCGTCGCCCTATGTCTTTAGTGTGCGCTGAGAATATCGAAGCCAAGGTAGATTCTTCTGCCTCGGCACTTTTTTGGCAGTATCCAATGAGCCCAAGTACCGTAAAACAGGCCGATTGTTGGGACTGTTGCTACTTAGTGCAAAAGGCTACTTTTCGACTAAGTGGTGCCGTGGGCACTCAGTTCAATTTACGTGAAACGTACTCAGTTTTACTTTGGTTTGTCTCATACGGGTCGATGAGTTCGCAGATGACTCATCGCTGGGGGGCGCAGTCCGGACCAAACTGGTCCGAGACCCATCTTTGGATCGCCGGAGGGTGAAGTTTTCCGGCTTCGTCATGATGGCGGGCTGGCTGCGCCATCGTGAATCAGCAGCGCAATCGGTGTCTTTTGCCCGATCGCTCCGTGCGTGCGTTCTTCGTTATAGTATCTGCGCCAATCCTCCATCTTTTCTCGGGCGTCGGCAAGGCTTAGGAACCAATGGGCGTTCAGGCATTTAGCCCTGAATCGACCATTGAACGCCTCAATGAACGCGTTGTCGGTGGGTTTGCCTGGCCGGCTGAAGTCGAGCGTAACGCCATTCGTGTAGGCCCATAGATCGAGATCGCGCGAGATGAACTCCGATCCCTGATCGACGCGGATCGTCTTTGGGTATCCGGTCGTGGCTAAGACCTTCTCCAAGGTCTGAACCACATCTTCGCCTCAGTAGCTGAACCGCGGGTCTATTGCCGGCGAATAACGCGAGAAGATATCGACAACCGTGAGCACCCGACGTTTTCTGCCGGTCGCAAGTTGATCATGCACGAAGTCCATCGCCCAAGTCTCGTTCGGCTGCGTTGCTTCCTTCCGGTCGTCACGCAGCTTTGCCTTGACCCGCCGTTTGGGTGTTTTGCTACGCAATTGCAGGCCCAACTCGCGGTAGATGCGTCGCGTCTTCTTCTGATTGATGAGCCGGCCCTCACGGCGCAAGAGGACATGTACCCGCCGATACCCGTAACGAATGCGGGTTTGGCAGATATCTTTGATGCGCAGCTCCAGATCGGCCTGTCCGGGGCGACGAGATTTGTAATGGAACGTGGACGTATCGACCAGCATCACGCGGCAGGCCCGCCGGATCGACACACGCCAAGAACCTCTCACCTCGTCAACCAGTCTGCGCTTGCGGACAGGCCTCAAAGCTTTCGGCGTAGAACGTCCTGCAGCATCTCCTTGTCGAGGGCGAGATCGGCAACGACCTTCCTGAGCTTCCCATTCTTATCCTCGAGCTGTTTCAACCGGCGCATCTCCGTCGGCAACAGCCCGTCATACTTCCGCTTCCAATTAAAGTAGGTCGCCTGGCTGATGCCGGCCTTCCGGCAGATCTCTGCCACCGGCATCACGTCAGACCCCTGCTTCAGAATGAACGCTTTCTGGGCGTCCGAAAACCGTGACGGCTTCATCGTCTTCCGCTCCTCCCAGCCGGGATATCCACGCGGAAAACTCTACCCAAAAACGATCCAACTTTCCGGAACCAGACCACAAGTCCATCAGAAGTATTTCTGTATTGCAGATTTCAAGATTGCAGCAATTGACCTCGCCCGAGGGGCGATATCGTCCAAAGGTCCCGCTATGGAAACCGCAAGTGGCCGCCCCCAACGATCGATGCCATTAGGTAGCGGGATTGAAATCGACCCGGAGCCGGGCGTCAGGAAGTTCTTCGAGAAGAAGAACCCTTGCTTGCGCACTTGCTCAACGTTCGCAAGTGTTTTTCGTATGTCGATCGGAGGTTGTCCCCGCCGCGCTTCGGCGTTCGAGCGACGGACCAGCAATCTGATCCTCTCATTGCTCATGCCGCTGATAAGCGCAAATCCGACGCCCGACCACACTACCAAACGGGTCGACCCAACCGGAAAATGAAAGCGAAGCGATTTACGCGCCTGAATTATGTGGATATACCGTGAAAACAAATTGTTAAGCACAGCAAGAATAATGGTGTCTCCAGTCTGGCGCGACAAATCCTCTAACATGCGGACTAGACTGCCATCTCGGATTGGCCCGCTATCCAACCATGTCCCGAGCAGTGTCACGCGCGGTGAAGGCAAGAAAGTGCGACTGGAAGAATCATAGTCGAGATAGCCTAACTGAGTTAAGCAATTCAGCAGAACGGACGTTGACGATTGTGGGATCTCAAGCCGTTCCGCTATTTCAGCGGCGCGAATTTCGCGCTGCAATTTGTCAAACAACTCCAGGACCTGTAGCACACGGCCGGCTGATTTGACTGATACGGTTGGACGCGGCGCTGCGTCGCCTGCAACCGGCAAAAAGCCATGGTCGTCAAATGGCAAGTTTAATCGTGCCATAACCAATTATATTCAAGCCGGTACTGGTTTTTCATCACATACATAATATCATCAGCAAGGCCGTGGGGACATCTTGCCGCACGCCTAAACGCTGATAGCCTCCGCCGTGAAAAGGCCATTGCGCGTTCTGCATGTGAAAGTGGAGCTCATCGGAGACTCGCTAAGGACAATGCGGCGAAGAGTTGCTGAGAGGTTCTTGGCTCTAGTTCTTGGGCCACTGTAGGCACGCTACGGAAATGAGTGGGCGATTACCATAAACGCTAGAATTCCTGGCCCCGTGTTTCGCTTGAACTGAGCTACTGAGCGGAGTTTCGAAATGTCAGGAGTGAAGAGTCTCTACACTATACGTGAATGTGCCAAGGATATTCTGGCGACAATCGAGAAATGCAAAACGGATCAAGAAGAGCTGGCGGCCGGATTGAAGGCAGCGGCGCGTCGGTTGACGGATCGGCCTGACTTCGCCTCGCTGGGGGTAAAGTATCAGCCAAATCATATTCCGGAGGGAAAGTACCTTTACTACGACGGCCAACTCTCAATCGTCATGGCGAAGATTCCAGAGGGAAAAATCATTCCCCCCCACGATCATGGAACTTGGGAGGCGATGATCGTCGTTACCGGGCGGCTCAGACATACCGTATTCGCTCGCGCAGACGATGGAACTCGTGACGGATACGCAGAGCTTGCGGTCGCCGACGATAGAGTTCTTGATCCCCATGACATTGCGATGGTCGCTCCACCAGCCGAAATTCACAGCTTCAATGCAGTCGAAGGCGATTGCTGGGTCATGGTAATTGTCGGAGAAAACTACAAGCCAAACCGTTCGTACTATCAGCCTGAAAAGAACGCCTATGTCGTTAGATTGGCAAGGGCTGCATCTGCATGACGGAAAAATAGGCCGCCGGGGAAAGCTGGGTTACAATGACTGTCAAAATTCGCCCGTTACATCCGATGATTGGAGCGGAATGCATCGGCGTTGATCTTTGTCGGCCGTTGTCTCCCGATGATATCGCATCGATTGAAAGAGGCATGGACCATCATGCGGTTTTAATATTTCCGGCGCAGAACATAACCGACGATCAGCAGATCATTTTCACCAAATATTTCGGTCCTTTGGAGCGGACCTATGGCGGTAACATACGAAAGACCACCGAGCGACGCCTGCGAGAGGAGTTTGCCGACGTCTCGAATCTCGACCATCGCGGCAATATTCAATCGCAGACTGATCGCAATCGCATGTTTAACCTGGGTAATCAGCTTTGGCACACCGACAGCTCGTTTCGGGCTACGCCGGCCAGATATTCAGTGCTGTCAGGCCGGATAATTCCTGAGCATGGTCCGGATACGGAGCTCGCCGACATGCGCGCTGCATACGATGCATTGGATGACGGCACCAGGCAACAGGTGGAGGATCTAGTTTGCCATCACTCCCTGATCTATTCGCGAGGGCAGTTGGGGTTTGATGAATTCTCGGAAGATGAGAGGCAAAGATTTGCACCAGTACGTCAGCGTTTGGTGCGCACCCACCCGGTAACGGGTCGTAAATCGCTATTTCTCTCTTCGCATATCGGCGTGATTGAGGGCTGGCCAGTGCCTGAGGCGCGCGCATTTATTCGCGATCTGATGGAGCACGCAACGCAACGCAAATTTGTCTATGCTCACAAGTGGCGGCAATTCGATCTCGTTATATGGGACAATCGCCAGACCATGCACCGAGTGCGGCGATTCGACGATTCGAAACTCGCCCGGGATGCGCGCCGCACTACTGTCGCCGGAGATATGCCGACAATTTCGCAAGATATGAAATAGTAGGGGTAACGGTGGTGCCGAATTTACTCGTAAGCATTCACTCATTCAAATGAATACCTGCGGCCTCAAATCTCGGACGGCCTGTGCAGGAGAGATGGTAGAAATATCCTGAAACCTGCTGCAAACGTTTCAATGCGAGTGCTTTGATCTTTCGTTCGTGACGGGGACGTGATTTCATGAAGTGGGTGAGATACCAGGATCGAGCAGGTATCAACCACGGAATCCTTAAAGGTGAGCTAATTCACGAAATCGAGGGATCGCCTTTCGGAACCCATCAGCGAAACGGCAGGAGCGTTACCTTGCGGGCGGTGCGGCTGTTGCCGCCGGTCATTCCGCAGACGTTCTATGCCTGCGGCCTTAACTATACGAAGCACATCGGCGAGGCGGAAGGGTTTCTTGGCAAGCAAACGAAACGGCCCACCAGGCCGGAAATCAACTATCGCGCGGTCAATGCGCTAATCGGCGACAGTGAAGGGATCATCATCCCCCGCGATTCGGCAGGAAGGGTGCAGTACGAGGGTGAGCTAGTCGTGGTTATTGGTCGGAAGGCGAAGCACCTCACACCGAGCGAGGCGCTATCCTGCGTCTTCGGATACACGATCGGTAACGACGTTAGCGAGAGGGTTTGGCAGAAGTTGGACAGGATCCTGTGGCGCCCTAAGAACACCGATACATTCAAGCCAATGGGGCCCTGGATCGAGACCGACGTCAATCTGGACTCGCTTGTGACGCGAGGACGGCTCAACGGTAAGCAAGTATCCGAGTTCAAGACAAATCGCATGATCTTTGGCATTGCTGATTTCATCGTCGAAATAAGCAAGTACCTAACGTTGTATCCTGGTGACGTTATATGGATGGGGGCAGATGCCCCAACGCTTGACATGGTTCCTGGCGATGCCGTGGAAGTGGAGATTTCCGGTATCGGCACGTTGCGTAGTCCTGTCGTCGCCGAAGAATAAGAACATATTTTGGACGAGTGTCATAGCAGGCGCCTTAAAATCCACGAATAGCTCGAGCCGCTAATCAAACGGTGGCTGAGACAATCGCAACATGTTGGTTGCGAATGATCTATGGCCTGAGCTCTTGCTTCGCGATAGCCTCTAGATGCACCTCGTCCGGGCCGTCCGCGAGCCGCAGCGACCTTGCCAGTGCGTATGCATGCGCCAAAGGAAAGTCCTGCGATACGCCGCCGCCGCCATGGGCTTGGATGGCGCGATCAATGATCGTGCATGCCATTCGTGGTGCCACGACCTTAATCATCGCGATCTCCCTTCTTGCCGCCTTGTTCCCGTTCGCATCCATCTTGGCGGCGGCTTCAAGGGTCAACAGGCGCGCCTGATCAATCTGGATCCGGCTCTCGGCGATGTCCCGGCGGATAGTTCCCTGTTCTGCAAGCGGCCTGCCGAACGCTACGCGCGCTCGAACCCGGTTGCGCATGGACTCCAAGGCACGCTCGGTAAGGCCGATCAATCGCATGCAGTGGTGGATACGTCCGGGGCCTAGCCGTCCCTGGGCGATTTCGAATCCGCGGCCTTCGCCCAATAGGATGTTCCCTGCGGGTACCCGAACATTATCGAAGGTGACCTCGGCGTGGCCGTGCGGTGCATCGTCGTAGCCAAACACTGTCAATGCCCGCACAACCCGAACACCCGGCGTATCCATGGGCACAAGTATCATTGAATGCGCCTCGTGCGCGCGCGCATCGGCGGGCGACCTTCCCATGAGGATTGCCAATTGGCAGCGGGGATCCATGGCGCCGGACGTCCACCATTTACGCCCGTTAATCACATATTCGTCTCCGTGCCGCTGCACCGCGCAGGCGATGTTGGTCGCATCCGAGGAGGCAACATCGGGCTCGGTCATGGCGAAGCACGATCTGATTTTTCCTTCCAGCAACGGCTTGAGCCAACGATCCTTCTGCTCGCGTGTCCCATAGCGAACCAGCACTTCCATATTCCCGGTATCTGGAGCAGAGCAGTTGAATACTTCCGCCGCATGAAACGAGCGGCCCATTACTTCGCATAGAAGGGCATATTCCCTGTTTTGTAGTCCCGGCCCATACTCGCTGTCCGGTAGGAACAGGTTCCACAATCCCTGAGCCTTCGCCTTCGCTTTCAGTTCTTCGAGTAGAGGCGATGGCGTCCATCGTGCCTCGCCCACTGCAAACGCTGGCAAATCCAGCTTGGCTTCATTGGGATAAATATGGGCATCCATGAATGCCTCGATGCGCGACTTAAGTTCTCGCACCCGGGGCGATACTTCTAGCAGTGACATTCGACGATTACTCCTAGGTTCAAGCTTGAACGGCCGTTTCTAGCGGCGTCCTTTGTTGGCGCCAGGTGTCAAGTGTGAGAGCGACGAAGTGTTTGCCATAGCGGTTGCGGACGGCTCGCATTAGACCGACCCGATCACAGCGATGCCGTCAACGCTCATGGCGTCCCCCTACACCAATCTAGAGCCACGCCTCATTCATCGCTACGAATGTGTCGTCGTTCTCTGACGCCAGCTTCGCGAGATGGCCGATCTCCGGCAGCTTCCAGCGGAAGAAGTACCTTGCGGCGTGCAGTTTCCCTGCATAAAAGCCCGCTGCAGGCGTATCGATATCGCCAAGGTGGGTATTCGCTGCATTAGCCTGCCGAAGCCACATCCAGGCGACAACGACCCGGCCGACGATTTCAAGATATGCCGACGCGTTGGCAAGATAACGCCCCTGGCCGGAAGCACGGCGAAGTGAAAGCATGCTCTCGGTCGTCCGGCCGATGGTAGTTATAGCCTCGTGCAAGGCCGCACCAAACTCCCGTGTTCTATCGTGCCTTAGTGCAATTTCGGCATCAGCGGCCATAGCCGACTGCAGCAGCTGCACCGCTTCGCCATTGTTCGCAGCCACCTTGCGTCCAAGCAGATCTATCGCTTGGATACCGTTGGTACCTTCATGAATGGGGTTCAGGCGATTGTCCCGATAAAGCTGCTCCACTGGAAAATCGCGAGTATAGCCGGCGCCGCCAAGCACCTGTATCGCATGGTCATTTGCGTGAAGGCACCACTGCGTCGCCCATGCTTTCATGATAGGCGTCAGTATGCCGAGTAGGATGTCGGCATTCTGCCGGCGCGCGTCATCCGCTGCGGTCTTGGCCTCGTCCACCAGCCAGGCGCAGTAGAGGCCCAGCGCCAACGCACCTTCAACATAGGCCTTCTGTTCCAGCAGCAAACGCCTGACGTCGGGATGCTCGGCGATGGGTACTTGCGGCAAGGAGGGATCTTTGGCATCGGCATGGCGGCCTTGGCGGCGGCTTAAAGCATAGTCGAGCGAAACTCGATATGCCGACGATGCTACGCCGACGGCGCTCAGGCCAACGGTGATCCTTGCCTCGTTCATCATGTGAAACATGTATTTGAGGCCATAATGCGGCTGGCCGACCAGCTCGCCGATGCAGTCGCCGAACTCGCCGAAGCGCAACGCGGTATTCGTCGTGCCGCGATAGCCCATCTTATGATTCAACCCAACGAGAGAGATGTTGTTGTGCTCGATGCCTCGGTCGGTTGCCCGGGCACGGGGGACGATGAAAAGAGAAATACCGCCAACGCCAGCCGGCGCGCCCTCGATCTTCGCCAGCACGAGATGGACAATGTTGTCGGCGATGTCGTGTTCGCCGGCGGAAATCCACATCTTATCGCCGACGATTCGATAGAGGCCATTCCCTATCGGCTTGGCTTTTGTAGTAATGTCTGCAAGCGACGATCCCGCCTGCGATTCCGAAAGACACATCGTGCCGAGAAATTTTCCTGAAAGCATGTCCGTCAGGTATCGGTCCTTCTGTTGTTGTGATCCGTAGATCGACAAGAGGTTGGCTGCCGCCGTTGTGAGAAAGCAATAGGCGAACGTGGCCACGTTTGCGGCATGAAAATGAATGTAGCAGGCTTGCGTAATGACCCAGGGCAGTTGCATACCGCCAAGCTCATAATCAAACGCAGCGGCCATAAATCCAGCCTTGGAAAAGGCCCGAACCGCCTCTCCGATTTCGGGTATGAGACGCACGGACCCATTTTCCAGTCGCGGCTCGTTCAAATCGGATTTGCGGTAGTGGGTCGCAAATCGTTCCATAGCAATTCGTTCGGCCGAGGCGATCGCAGCATCGAAAGTAGCGCGTGAATGATCCGAAAACCGCGGCCGGGCAGTCAGCGCCTCTGCGCCGAGTACCGAGTAGAGTTGAAACGGCAACTCGTGGGGGTGAAAGTTCATCGTATCCGGGTTCCTAGCTGCCTATACCAAGCCGAGTCCACCGTCGACCCGGATAACCGAGCCGGTCATGTACCCGCATGCTTTTGAGCTCAATAGAAGCAGCGGGCCCTCAAGATCATCGAGAGCTCCTGCTCGCCGCAACGCCGTGCGTTGAAGCAACTTGGCGCCCTTTTCGCTTTCCAGGAACTCCTGGTTCATTTCGGTCGTGATATAACCCGGTGCGATTGCGTTTACCTGAATTTTGTGCCGCGCCCATTCCAAAGCCATCGCCTTCGTCAATTGGACGAGGCCTGCTTTGCTCGCCGCGTATGGGGCGAGGTGGCCCACTACAAAGTCGGCGATCGCGGAGGCGATGTTGACAATTCGGCCACCGCCATGTTGCTGCATGCTGCGCGCGCATTCCGTAGCAACGAAAAAGGCCCCTTTAAGGTTGGTGTCGAGCACGTGGTCCCAGTCGCCTTCCGACTGTTGCAGGGCGGGCTTAGCGATCGCAACACCCGCATTGTTTACGAGGACGGTCAGGCCGCCGAGCGCCCCAATTGCTTGCGCGATGCCGGCACCTATGCTTGACGGGCTGGTTACGTCCATGCCGACGACACTCGCCGTACCTCCGGACGCCGCAATTGCGCCGGCAAGCTCCTTCACGGAGTCTGGCGATCGCGCAGCGAGCGCAACTGCGGCTCCGTGGCGCGCAAGGGTCATGGCGGCGAAACGGCCAATCCCTCGCGACGCACCGGTCACTAATACGCGTTCGCCCGTCATATCAAATAATCGTTCCGGAGCAGGCACCGAATCCTCCTCAATTCCCCACGAGTTTCAAAATGGGAGAGCAATGGTTCCCTAGTGCCTGGGACAGGGACATACGATGATAGAAACCAATCATGCCTCGGACCGGGTTAGCGGCATTTTCTGGTTAAGGGCGGCAAGCGCAGTTTCGGCGCAAAGCCGCACGGACCGGCCCCGCTCGAAGGCATCTGGCGACGTGGGAAAACCTTGGATGGCGCGTTTTAGGACGCCTTGAAGAATAGCTGCCAGGCGAAACAGCGAGAAGCTGATATAGAATCCCCAAGGCCCGTCGAGCGTGAATCCCGTTGTCGTCAGATAGGCATGAACGTACTCGGCCTCGGATGGTATGCCGTTGCTGGCAATGTCGTCAGTGCGGATGCCACCAAAACCGCGGACGCTGCTCGGTAGCCAATAGGGCAGGCAGTTGTACGCAAGATCGGCAAGCGGATGGCCCAGCGTGGACAATTCCCAATCGAGGACTGCTGTGACGTATGGCTTGTCGGGATGTACGATCAAGTTCTCAAGGCGATAGTCGCCATGCACCAATGTAACGATATCATTAGTGGGAACTAACCCAGGCAATTGCTCGATCAATTGGTCTATGGGCGCAATCGGCTCGGTTTCGCTGGCGCGGTATTGCCGGCTCCATCGGTCGATCTGTCTGCGGAAATAGTCACCGGATCGGCCAAAGTCGCCCAGCCCCTTCGATGACGGATTTACGCGGTGCAGCGTTGCCAGCACACGATTCATATCGAGATACAACGCGGCCCGGTCAGGCGCCGTTAGATCCGGCAGGCGTGGGTCCCGAAATACGCGTCCTTCCTTGAACTCCATTACATAGAACGGCGTGCCAATCACGGAACTGTCGCTGCAGAAATGAAACATGCGCGGCAATGGGATGCCGGCATCCTGCAGCGATCGCATAATCCGATACTCGCGATCTATGGCATGCGCGGACGCCAGTATCGCGCCGGCCGGCTGCTTCCGGACGGCGTAGCGTACCGATGCGATTTCCAGTCGGTATGTCGGGTTCGATTGGCCACCGAATATCGGCTGGAGCTTTACTGGGTCGGATAATGAAAATTGAAGATGCTTATGTAGATACTCCACTAGTGCGGCTGCGTCGAAAGGCAAACCTGCTGCTTGGGTATCCGCGCCGGTATTCAAAGTACACAATTCCTTAGTGCGAGAGAGCTAGCAACGCCGGTCGGATAAGGCCGCTCGAAGGCCACATCGCGAGCAAGCGGGTTGCCTGCTGGTGTCCTTCACTGCCACGTCCTCATGAACCATCCACTTGCAATGCATTGATGCCGGCCCTTTGGAACCCGCCTTGACAGCGTGGCAACATGGTGTCAAGAATTCTAACAAATGTTCAAAAAAATACAAGATGGGTCGAAAATGGCCAGCTCGACGATGTTCGAGAAGATCTGGAGGCAGCATGTCGTCGCCTCGTCGGGCGACGGTGCTGACCTTTTGCATATCGACCGGCATATCCTGCACGATATGACTTCTGCCAAGGCGTTTGAAAACTTGAAATCAAACGGCCGAATTGTTCACAGCCCCAGCCTGACCATCGCGGTGACGGACCATGTGATTGCGACGAACCCCGGACGCGACGACTACAGCTATGAAAAAGGCACAGCTTTCGTCCAAGCGCAAAGGCGCAACGCGGCGGAATTCGGTCTGCCGTTGATTGACATCAACGATAGGGAGCAGGGCATCGTCCATGTTGTAGGCCCCGAACTCGGCATAACGCTGCCGGGTGTCACGCTGGCTTGCGGCGACAGCCACACCTGCAGTCATGGGGCATTGGGCGCGTTGGCGCTAGGTATTGGCACCAGCGAAGTTGCTCATGTGCTGGCAACACAGACGTTGATGCTTGCGCGCCCGAAAGCCATGAAAGTCACGATCGTCGGCAAGCCTGGTCCTGGAATCTACGCAAAAGACATCATTCTTCATCTCATTAGCTCGATTGGTGCCGATGCGGGGAACGGATACGTAGTTGAATACTCGGGGCCGGCTGTTGCCGGCCTGCCG
>JGI1357J11328_10000323_pt1 | contig 41462 bp, 45 predicted proteins | sample Subgrocontami54m_FD_11328 | JGI IMG/M metagenome (IMG submission 11328)
CGCCTTCAAGCAGTCTGCCCTTGCACGTACCGCAAGCGCCGTTACGGCAGCCGTACGCGATTACGTGTCCTTCGCGCAAAGCGGCATCGAGTATGGCCTCGTCTTTCTGCACTGTGAAGACGTGACCGCTCGGCTTGAGGGTGACTTGGTGTGGCATTGGTTGTCGCCGGCAACGGTGCGGCGGTGCGCGGACAATTTCGGTTAGAATTCGAGTTTCATGCGACGTTTACTGATTATCGGATGCGGTGATATCGCGCTGCGCGCGGTGCCTTACCTGCGCGACCGCTACCGCATCTATGCCTTGACGCACAGCCGCGAGAAAACTTCCCTGCTGCGCTCGCGCGGTGTGGTGCCGGTTGCTGGAGACCTCGACAACACGGCGAGCCTCGCCTGCCTGGCCGGCATTGCGCACGATGTTCTGCATTGCGCGCCACCACCGCATCTCGGCACGCGCGATACGCGCACCGGGCATTTGATCGCTGCGCTGGCAAAGGGCAGAAGTCTACCATGCCAACTGGTCTATATCAGCACCAGCGGCGTCTATGGTGACTGCGCGGGCGCACTCGTGGATGAAACGCGGGTGCCATGCCCGCTGACCGCGCGCGCGCAGCGGCGCGTCGACGCCGAACGCCAATTGCGCGAGTGGGGGCGGCGCAGCGGCGTGCGCGTGTCGATATTACGTGCGCCGGGAATTTATTCCGAGCAGCGCCTGCCGCTCGGCCGACTGCATGCCGGCACACCGGCATTGCATGCCGAGGAGGACTCCTATTCCAATCATATTCATGCTGCGGATCTTGCGCGCATGGCAGTCGCCGCACTGCGATTTGCGCATTCCGGCCGCGCCTACAACGCAAGCGACGACAGCCTGCTCAAGATGGGTGATTATTTCGACCTGGTTGCCGACCGTTGCGGCCTGCCGCGCCCGCAGCGCGTCTCGCGCGCGGAGGCGGGCCTGCGCCTTCCATCCGATGTGCTGTCGTTCATGGACGAATCGCGGCGGCTGTCGAACCGCCGCATCAAGCGCGAGCTGCGGCTCAGTCTGCGCTACCCGACGGTGCGCGATGGACTCGCTGCGGCACAGCCGCCGCGTCATCCGTCAGCTGTCGCCGGAAATTAGCGTGAGCACGCTTATCGTGATTACCAATACGCCCGATCGCGGCGTCGCGCTGAAAATTGCGCGCGCGCTGGTCGATCGCAAGCTCGCCGCATGCGTCAGCATTCTGGCCGAATGCACCTCGGTCTACCGCTGGCATGGCAGGCTTGAGGAGGCGGCCGAGGTGCCGTTGCTGATCAAGACACGCGCTGCGATCTACGACGACGTCGAGGCGGCAATCAGGAGTCTGCACCCCTATGAACTTCCTGAAATTATCGCGGTCCCTATAGTGCGCGGATTACCCGATTACCTGGAATGGGTTACTGCCGAAACCGTTACCGAGATCGGTTGAGCACGCCCTGATATGCGTCTGGTTGTTTCTTTTTTGCTGCTGTTTTCGTGCGCCGCGTGGGCCGGCGAGCCGGAGTTGCTCGAGCCCGATAAAGCGTTTCGCTTTTCGGCGCGCATGATCGACGCCAATCGGGTCGAGGTGCGCTACCAAATCGCGCCGGGCTACTACATGTACCGCGACAAATTCCGGTTCAGCGCCGAACCCGCTTCGCTGTCGTTCGACGTCACGCAGTTGCCGCCGGGAAAAATCAAGAAAGACGAGTTTTTCGGCGAGGTGCAGATCTATCGCGGCGATATGCGTTTCGTGCTGCCGCTCGCGGTCGCGGGAGAGCCGGTCCCGCGCTTTACCTTGAATGCGGTATCGCAGGGCTGCGCCGACATCGGCGTGTGCTATCCGCCGCACGAACAGAAGGCTGAACTCAGGCTCGCGGCATTTTCGCCGGCAATATCAGGTGCCGGCGGGTTGTCGTTCCTGCGGTCCTCCCCCGGCACGCCACCACCAGCGGCAGCGCCGGGGGGCAGGCCGCAGTCGGAACACACGTTGATTGCGGAATTGTTCACGGGCGAATTCTGGGTGCTGATGGCGAGCTTTTTCGGCTTCGGCCTGTTGCTGGCGCTGACCCCGTGCGTGTTCCCGATGATACCAATCCTGACGGGCATACTGGTGCCGCATGGCGAGCGCCTCACTCGGGCGCGCGGCTTTGCGTTGTCACTCGCCTACGTGAGCGGCATGGCAATAACCTACGCGCTCGCCGGTGTCGCCGCCGGGCTTCTCGGCGCGATGCTGTCGTCGGCCTTGCAAAATCCGTGGGTGCTGTCGGGCTTCGCCGCGGTTTTCGTGCTGCTCGCGCTGTCGATGTTCGGTTTTTACGAACTGCAACTGCCGGGCGCGCTGCAGGGCCGGCTCAGTGCGGCGGCGGGCAGGCTGCACGGCGGGCACTTCGCGAGCGTGTTTGTCATGGGCGCGTTGTCCGCGCTGATCGTCAGCCCGTGCGTTGCGGCGCCACTCGCCGGCGCGTTGCTTTATATCAGTCAGTCGGGTGACGGCGTGCTGGGCGGCTCGGCGTTATTCGCGATGGCGCTCGGCATGGGCGTGCCGCTGCTGGTGGTCGGCGCATCGGCGGGCGCGTTATTGCCGAAAGCCGGACCCTGGATGGAAACGGTAAAACGCTTTTTCGGCGTGGTGCTGCTCGGTGTCGCGATTTATCTGGTGTCGCCGCTGCTGCCGGCGGCGTTGCACATGCTGGCGTGGTCGGTATTGCTGATAATTTTTGCCGTCTTTCTGCATGCGATCGACCCACTGCCGCACGACGCGCCGGGTCACCGCAGGCTTTTCAAAGGTATAGGCGTAATCGCGCTGTTGGCCGGCGCGGCGCTGTTGGCCGGCGCGCTGTCAGGCGGCCGCGACTTGCTGCAGCCGCTCGCCGGTCTGCAAGGTTCCGCCGCACCGGGCGCAGCCTCAACGCCATTGCGGTTCCAGCGCGTGAGCAACCTGTCCCAGCTCGAAGCGGCGATTGGCGCCGCCCAGGGCAAACCGGTATTGCTCGACTTTTACGCCGACTGGTGCATAACGTGCAAGGAGATGGAAGCGTTCACTTTCACTGACGGGGCCGTGCGCAGGCGGCTGGACCAAATGGTCACGCTGCAGGTCGACGTGACCGCTAACCTCGACGAGCAAAAGGCGCTGCTCCGGCGTTTCGCTCTTTTCGGCCCCCCCGGCATCGTGTTTTTCGACCGCCAGGGCAATGAGATCAAAGATTTGCGTGTGATCGGCTTTCAATCCGCCGCCAAGTTTGCCGCGACGCTCGACCTGGTGTTGCGTTGACCGGGTTGCCGCGGCGGGCGTTGCTGATCGGCTCGCTCGCGGTGCTATTCGCGGGCGCCAGCCTGCTGTTTTATCAGTGGCGTACCGATGGCGATCGCCTGCCCGACCCGGAGGCGGTCGGAAACAGGGTGTTTGCAGCCACGCTTAAGGGACTCGACGACCGGCCGGAGACGCTGGAGCAGTGGCGGGGCAAGGTGCTGGTGGTGAATTTCTGGGCGACCTGGTGCGCGCCATGCCGCGAGGAAATCCCGGGTTTCATCAAGTTTCAGGCGCAATACGGAGCACGCGGCGTACAGTTCGTCGGCATCGCGATCGACCAGAAAGAGCCGGTCGGCGTATACGCCAAAGATATCGGCATCAACTATCCCGTGCTGGTGGGCGGGCTGGAGGGCATGGACTTCGCGCGCCAGGTCGGAAATCGGCGCGGTGTGTTGCCGTTCACGCTGGTCCTTGACCGCGGTGGCAGGGTCGTGGCAACCGAGACCGGTTTACTGAAACCCGAAAAGCTGGAAAGCCTGCTCAAGCCGCTATTGTAGATTTTGAAGTTCAGCCGTAATTTCCGCATTAACTTCTTCTAACTTCGTCGAAAATGCCTGTAAATTACCGAAATGGCATTTTATCTGGCGGCCATATCTTGACATATGCCTGATTTGGTGGTCTCCTAGCGCTTCCTAAGTGCAGGGTGCGCCCTTTCGCCTCCTGATGCAGCAAGCAGTGCCGTTTCCGGCCCGATCGGCTACAATTCCTAATAGCGTAGTTATCCCGATCAGGCACTAAAAGCAGGTAAATGCGCCGATCTTCAGCGATTTTGTGTGATGGGCGTCACAATTATGGCCGCGTTCAAAAACATTCTCGTTCTGCACGGACCGAATCTTAATCTGCTCGGGACGCGCGAGCCCGGCCATTACGGCGTAGCCACGCTCGAGGCCATCAACCAGAAGCTCGCGGATCGCGCCCGGCAGGCCGGAGTCAAGCTTGCCTGCGACCAGAGCAACGTCGAGGGCGAACTCGTCAACCGCATCCAGCAGGCGCAGCGGGAGGACGTCGATTTCATCATCATCAATCCCGCCGCCTTCACCCACACCAGTATCGCAATGCGCGACGCACTGGCCGCGGTTCGAATCCCGTTCATAGAAGTTCATCTGTCGAACGTATTCGCGCGGGAAGAATTCCGTCATCGCTCCTATTTCACCGATCTCGCAGTGGGCATTATCAGCGGTTTGGGCGGCAAGGGCTATGAACTGGCGCTCGAATACGCGCTGCACGACGCGCCGGGAGGCTGAACATGGATCTGCGCAAACTGAAAAAGCTGATCGACCTGGTTCAGGAATCGGGTATCGCCGAGCTGGAAATCACCGAAGGCGAAGAAAAGGTCCGCATCAGCCGCACGGGCACTTCGTCCAATGCGCCGGCCAACGCGGTCGTGACCCCGGCAATGCCGGTGACGGCGGCGTCGCCGGTCGGCGAACCGGGGGCGGCACAGCCCGGAGGGCATGTGCTGAAGTCGCCAATGGTCGGCACGTTTTATCGCGCACCGTCACCCGGCGCCAAGCCGTTTGTCGAAATCGGGCAGACCGTCAAGGAAGGCGACACGGTATGCATAATCGAGGCGATGAAGCTGTTGAATGAAATCGAGGCCGACCGCGCGGGCGTGGTCAAGGCGGTCCTGGTTGAGAGCGGGCAGCCGGTCGAATATGGCCACGCGCTGATGGTGATCAGCTGACGACCCTTGCATCACGCGCCATGTTCAAAAAAATCCTGATCGCCAATCGCGGAGAGATCGCGCTTCGCATTCAGCGCGCGTGCCGCGAGCTCGGCATCAAGACCGTGGCGGTGCACTCGGAAGCCGACGCCGAGGCGAAATACGTGAAGCTCGCCGACGAATCGGTATGCATCGGCCCACCGCCTTCGGCACAGAGCTATCTCAATATTCCCGCCATTATCAGCGCCGCCGAAGTCACCGACGCTGAGGCAATACACCCCGGCTACGGCTTTCTCTCCGAAAACGCCGACTTTGCCGAGCGCGTTGAAAAAAGCGGTTTTGTTTTCGTCGGGCCGAAGGCGGATACGATTCGTATGATGGGCGACAAGTCGAACGCCAAACGGGCGATGAAGAAAGCCGGCATTCCTTGCGTGCCGGGCAGCGAAGGCGCGTTGCCGGATGCGGCGGAGGAAATCGTCAAAACGGCGCGCGCAACCGGCTATCCGGTAATCGTCAAGGCCGCGGGGGGCGGCGGCGGGCGCGGCATGCGCGTGGTGCACACCGAAGCGGCACTGCTCAACGCGGTGTCCATGACGCGCGCGGAAGCGCAGGCGGCGTTCGGAAACCCGATGGTCTACCTGGAAAAGTTCCTCGAAAACCCGCGCCATATCGAGATCCAGGTGCTGGCCGACAAATTCCGCAACGCGATTTATCTCGGCGACCGTGATTGCTCGATGCAGCGGCGTCACCAGAAGATCATCGAGGAGGCGCCGGCGCCGCATTTGCCGACGCGTGCCCGTATCCGGTTGGGCGAGCGCTGCGCCGAGGCCTGCCGCAAGATCGGTTACGAAGGCGCCGGCACGTTTGAGTTTCTCTACCAGGACGGCGAGTTTTATTTCATCGAAATGAATACGCGGCTGCAGGTCGAGCACCCGGTGACGGAAATGATCACCGGCATCGACATCGTGCAGACGCAAATCCGCATCGCCGCCGGTGAGCGCATGCCGTTCAAGCAGCGCGACATCGTGTTTACCGGCCATGCAATCGAGTGCCGCATCAATGCCGAGGACCCGTACAAGTTCACCCCGTCACCCGGACGAATTACATCGTGGCACATGCCGGGCGGTCCCGGCATACGGGTCGATTCGCATGTCTATAACAACTATTTCGTGCCGCCCAATTATGATTCGCTGATCGGCAAATTAATTGCCCACGGCGGTACGCGCGAACAGGCGATCGCGCGCATGAGCATCGCGCTGTCGGAAGCCGCGGTCGAGGGCATTCAGACCAACCTGCCGCTGCATGCCGAACTGATGCAGGATGCAGCGTTTCTGAGCGGCGGCACCAACATCCATTACCTTGAACAAAAGCTCGCCAAGCTGGCGAAACTCGAGTAAGGCAGAAAGCGGGAAACAAGAGGCGAGCCCACTGACGCCTCTTCCAAGAAAATGGACTGGCTTTCGGTTACCCTGACAGCAGACGCAGACAGCGTCGAGGCTTTGTCCGAGGCGCTGCTCGAGGCGGGCGCGGTGTCAGTTGACGTGACCGATGCCCACGCGGGAACGCCACACGAGCGCGCATTGTTCGCCGGGCCGTCACATGCGGGACCGCCGCCATGGGAACTTTCCAAAGTCTGCGCTTTGTTTGATGAGCATCACGACATAGCGGCAAGCGTTGCCGCGGCGTTGCGCGCCGCGGGACTCGATCCGGCGCGTAGTTTTGAAGCCGGGCGAGTTGCCGACCGCGATTGGGTGCGCGCAGTACAGAGCCAGTTTGGGCCGGTGCGTGTGAGCTCGCGCCTGTGGGTGCTGCCGACATGGCGCGTGCCGCCCGATCCGCAGGCGATCAATCTGATTATCGATCCGGGGCTTGCCTTCGGTACCGGCACCCATCCGACGACGCGCCTGTGCCTCGCGTGGCTGGACGCGAATCTGCGCGGGGGCGAGGCGGTGCTGGATTACGGCTGCGGCTCTGGCATACTCGCGATTGCAGCGGTCAAACTCGGTGCCGTGCGCGCGGAAGGCGTCGACATCGATGCTGCCGCGGTGGTTGCGGCGCGCCACAATGCAATGCAGAATCGGGTTGATGTGCGGTTCGAAAGCGCGGACCGGGGCGCGTCCATGGCTTACGATGTCGTGCTTGCGAATATTCTCGCCAATCCATTGATAATGCTCGCGCCGGTGCTTGCGCGAGCGACACTGGACGGCGGACGGGTGGTACTGTCGGGCATACTGGAGCATCAGGCCGACGCCGTGAGGGAAGCTTATCGTGAGTGGTTCGACATGAATACGACACTGCGCGACGAGGGCTGGGCGCTGCTGGGCGGGAGCAGGCGCCAGAGAAAGGCAGTGGCGCAATCATGAGCATGGCCACCCAATGCCCGGGCTGCAAGACCACCTTTCGCGTGACATCGCAGCAATTGCAGGCGCAGCATGGCAAGGTGCGTTGCGGACGTTGCGCAACGGTGTTCGACGGATTCGGCTCGCTCGCCGCGTTTCCCGAAGAATCGCAGTTGGAGGCCGCGCCGCCGGCAGCCGCGGCGGTAACTCAATCGCAGATCGAACCCTGGGGTACCCCCGCCCGTTCCCGCACCGCCGTCGATGAAGCCGTCCCTGAAACACGGCCGCAAGCGGAGTTCGGACCTCGCCCCCGCGCCACAGATGATAAAGCCGCCGCTGAAATGCAGCAGCAGATCGAGGCCGGACCTGCGCCGATGCCGGCATGGGAAACGGCTGTTCCTGAACCACAGCCGGCGGCGCCGTTTGCTGCGAGACCCATGGTGCGGCGGGGCGACTGGGGATGGGCCTGCGGTATCCTGGTGCTGTTGGCTCTGCTTGGCACACAGGCCGCTTATTACCATCGCAGTGATATTGCCGCGGGCTGGCCCGAGACGCGGCCTTACCTCGCCTGGTTGTGCGAGCAGTTGCAGTGCACGGTGGCTTTGCCGCAGGCGCCGAGGCTGATCAGCATCGAAGGCTCCGACATGATGGCGACTGATGCCGCCAATCCCGGGCTGATCGCGCTGACTGCGACCTTGCGCAATCAGGCCACGATCGAACTCGGCTATCCCGCGCTCGACGTGGTTTTGACAAACACGCGGGATCACACCATCGCGCGACGAATTTTCCTGCCTGCGGAATATCTCGGCCCCGGCCGGGACCCGCGAGCCGGCATTCCGCCCAAGGCCGAAATCACCATCAGGCTCGACATCGACAGCGGCGGCCTTGGTGCGGCGGGCTTCCGCCTCGAGCTGTTGCGGGCGCCAGTGCGCTGACGCGCGCGGCGCCGTACGCCGCCTGTCAGAAAATCATTTCTCACCATGCCAGATTGGGCTTGTTCATGACGACACCGGAAAATCTCAAATACACCAAATCGCACGAATGGGTGAAACAGGAATCCGATGGGACAGTGACGGTCGGCATTACCCATCACGCGCAGGAAATGCTGGGCGATCTGGTGTTCGTCGAGAATCCGGTTATCGGGCGCAAGCTCAGGCAGGGCGAGGAATGCGCGCAGGTCGAATCGGTAAAAGCTGCCGCCGACGTCTATGCGCCGGTTTCGGGCGAGGTGGTGGCCACGAACGCCGTGCTCGCCGACGCCCCGGAACGAATCAACGCCGATGCGTACACGGCGTGGATGTTCAAATTAAGGCCCGACAATCCGGCTGAACTGTCCGGCTTGCTCGATGCGGCCGCGTATCGGGCCATTGCAGGCGCCGAAAAGCAGTGAGCGCATGCCTACGCTGATCTGCGGCTCGATCGCCTACGACACCATCATGGTGTTCCCGGGGCGCTTCAAGGAACACATACTTCCCGAGCAGCTGCACATTCTGAACGTTGCTTTCCTGGTACCCGACATGCGCCGCGAGTTCGGCGGTTGCGCCGGCAATATCGCATATAACCTGAAATTGCTCGGCGGCGCACCGCTGATCATGGCCACCGTAGGCGACGACTGTCAGCCGTATACGTCCCGGCTCGAAAAACTGGATTTGCAGCAGCGTCACGTGCGGCAGGTGGCCGGAACTTTCACCGCGCAGGCGTTCATCACCACCGATCTTGACGATAACCAGATCACGGCATTTCACCCCGGCGCAATGAACCACTCGCACCGGAATCATGTCGCCGATGCGAACGACGTGACACTCGGCATCGTCGCGCCCGACGGCCGGGACGGCATGTTGCAGCACGCGCGCGAGTTCCACGCCGCCGGCATTCCGTTCATCTTCGATCCGGGGCAGGGGTTGCCGATGTTCAGCGGGGAGGAGTTGCTCGAATTTGTACGCATGGCGGATTATCTGACCGTCAACGACTATGAGGCGCGTCTGTTGCAGGATAAAACCGGCCAATCGCTGGCCAAGCTGGCGCAACTTGTTGACGGCCTGGTAGTCACATTGGGCGGAAAGGGATCGCTGATCTACGCCGAGGGTCAGGAGATCGAAATTCCATGCGTTGCCGCGGAGCAGGTGCTCGATCCAACCGGCTGCGGCGATGCCTACCGTGCCGGCCTGCTGTATGGGCTGGCACAGGGAATGGACTGGGAGCTGACGGGGCGTCTTGCGGCGTTGCTTGGCGCGCTGAAGATCTCCCATCGTGGCGCCCAGAATCATCACTTCACGCACGACGAGATTGCGGCCCGCTTCAAACGGGACTTCGGTACAACCCTGGGGTAATACTTGGTGGACAGGAAACGATTACCGGCCGTCTCCGCGCCCGCGCATTATCCGCGGAGGCGTTTCGCGCGGTGCGCGCCAAATACCGATGTGCCGCCACCTTTAATGTTCGCGGCTGTTTACCACGGGATCAACGGTTAAAACCACACCTCCCATCACCCGACTATTCCGACTCGCGCGGCTTGCGCTGCATATCGCGCAGGCCGTCGTAACCACGGGTCTGGTTTTTTCTTTTTTCGGCCCTGCGTGGCGGGTTGACTACGTACACCGCTGGTCGGCGCGACTGCTTGCCATTCTTGCGGTACGCGTGGAGGTGAGCGGCGCACATCCGGCAGTCGGCGTAGCCCCGGCGATGATCATCGCCAATCACGTGTCGTGGCTGGACATCTTCGCGATCCACTCGGTGCGCACGGTGCGCTTCCTCGCCAAATCGGAAATCCGGCGCTGGCCGTTGTTCGGCTGGCTATGCGCACAAGTCGGCACACTTTTCATCGAGCTCACGCGCCTGCGCAGCATTGTACAAATCAACGAGCAGGTGGCGGTTGCGCTTGGTCAGGGCGATGTATTCGCGGTATTTCCCGAAGGCAGGATCAGTTCCGGCAACCGGCTGCTGCCGTTTAACGCTTCGCTGCTGCAGCCGGCAGTCGCGAGCGGTGCGATGCTTTACCCGGTCGCGATCCGTTACACGCGCGCTGATGGCGGCTCATGTGAGGAGGCGGATTACGAAGGCGACAAGTCGATGCTCGATTCGCTGTTGCTGATGCTGACGCAACCGGTGATCTGCGCGCGGCTGCAGTTTCTGCCGCCGCTTGCCTGTGCCGGCAGGCACCGGCGCGAGCTCGCATACGCGGCGGCGCAGCTTATTTCCGGCGCACTGGGCGTGCCCGCGCCGCGCGGACGTAACGATATACCTGCCGGTCCGACAGCCTGAGCGCACTCAATTCACCTCCCCATACGCAGCCGGTATCGAGCGCAAACACGTTAAACCCGGTGTATAGGCCCAGTGCGGCCCAGTGGCCGCAGATAACCGGCGTAGCACGGCTGCGGCGGCGCGGCACGCGGTACCACGGCATATAACCGCGCGGCAGGCCAGTCGGTCCGGACTTGTGGCTGAACTCCATTTTTCCCTCGACGGTACAGATACGCAGGCGGGTCAGCACATTGGTGATCACGCGCAATCGATCCACGCCGGTCAAATCATCACGCCAGCGATCGGGCTGGTCGCCGTAAAGGTGGCGCAGAAAATTCACGTAATCGTCGCCCTGCAACGCAACCTCGACCTCATTCGCGAGACGCAGCGCCTTTTCAATCGACCACTGCGGCAGCAGGCCGGCGTGCACCATCGCGTAGCCGGCGCCGACATGCATCATCTTGCGGCGGCGCAGCCAGTCGAGCAATTCGTCGCTCGGGTGCGCGCAGTATCGCGGAGAGGGTGTCGCCGCGGTGCGGCTTGACGTGGCCGGCAGCGACCACCAGCAGGTGCAGATCGTGATTGCCGAGGACGGTAATCGCGCGCGCGCCCAGGCTTTTCACGAAACGCAGCGCTGCGAGCGAATGCGGGCCGCGATTGACGATATCGCCGACCAGCCACAGACGGTCGCGCGCGGAATCGAACCCGAGTTGGTCGAGCAACCGGCGCAGGGCGGAATAACAGCCCTGGATATCGCCGATTGCGTAAGTGGCCATGGGGAAGATTAGGCGGGGAAAGTGACAGAAAAACCCGTTGATTCGCGTAACGTGGCGCGGGCAGTAAACCATGCCACCCGCGGTACGCAAATATAACAGCTAAATCGCGGCCAATTCTGCGAAACGTATAACCGTGCGGGCCGCCAAAATGGACGCTGGTGGGCAAAACCGCTATCCTAGCGTTTCACCAGCGCCCGTAGCTCAGCTGGATAGAGTGTCGGTCTCCGAAGCCGAAGGTCGTGGGTTCGACTCCCGCCGGGCGCGCCACCAATATCCTGGGCTCGGTCGCGCAAAAGCGTTGTGGTGCGATTTACGTCCTTTTTTGATCAGCTTGCCGAGACTGAAGCAACGTCCGACCGTGTATTCATTCGTGCTGTTGGAGGGGATCTGAAATCCCTCGCGAATTGAGGGGCAATATCGCCACGAGGTTCTGAATCCGGCGGCATCACGCACATGCAAACGTAATATAGATTGTGATCAAACTTCTCTCTGGATTCTTCAAGTGGCTGATCCGGCAATCGGTCACGCTGCTACTGATCCTCGCCGTTCTAATCGTGGCGGCCTGGCTCCAGGGTGGATTGAAAAAGGTCGATGAACTCAGAAGCGACCGTGCCGTGCTGGCCGCCAGGTCGGGCGAGCTATTAATACAAATCGAAAAACAAAAGCACGATGTCGAAGAGCGGTCGAGGAAGGCGGCATCCGTCATTCAGGACCTCGGGACGGTTCTGAACCGGATGCGGACGGAGCGGCAAACGCTGTGGGAAAAACACTATTGGGCGCGAAAAATTCCGCTATCGGAAGCCTGGATTGAGATCAGTCTGCTCGACAAGGCGATTGTCGGCTATCAGGAAGCCATCGGCAGGGATACCCGACTTATGGAATCGGGGAAGGTGGAGTTGAACGCATTTGTCGTACAAAAGAAACGCGAACTGGAGCAGATCGATAAACAGGTTGCGGGCATCGAGGAAAAGCTTAATAAAGACTATGTCCTGCGATTGGGATCCATCATTCTCCAGGAACTGCCTGTTGCTCTTGGAGTTCTACTCGCGATTATTTTGATTCCAGTCGGCATCAAAGTGTTCCTCTATTTTATCGTTGCGCCATGGGTCGCAGGCCGTCTTCCCATACGCCTGCTGCCAACTTCATCCGGAGACGTTCGTTCCCCATCCGTGGATGGGTTTGCGGAAAGCGGCAGAGGAAAAATGTCCGCCGTTTCACTACCGGTCGTGCTGGAAGAGAATCAGGAACTACTCATCCAGGCTGAGTATTTGCAGAGCACGTCCCTGCACGCAAAAAAATCGACTAAATGGTTGCTCAATTCAGGCATTCCGTTTACCAGCCTGTTATCCGGCATGTTCATGCTGACCCGAGTCAGTCCCGCCGGATCAGAGCCGGTCGTTATTTCCGCAACCAAAGATCCTCTCAGCGAGGTAGGCATCATAGAATTGGCAGACGGCGCAGCTTTCGTCTGTCAGCCACGCTCACTCGCTGGAATAATTCAGGATAGAAACGTTCCCCTGCGCATCACACGACACTGGCGATTGGGTAGTCTTCACAGTTGGCTGACTTTGCAACTGAGATTCCTTGTTTTCCACGGCCCCGGGCGGTTGGTCATGAAAGGGTGCCGTGGCATCCGGATTGAATCAGCAGGAACGGGGCGATTGATCAATCAAGGCGCTACATTGGGCTTCAGTGCCAATCTTGATTACGCCAACACCCGGTGTGAGACGTTCGTTTCGTATTGGATCGGCAAGGAGGATCTTTTTAATGACTTGTTCACGGGCGAGTCCGGCGTGTATGTTTACGAAGAAATGCCTGATTTGAAACGAACAACCGGCATAACAGGGCGTGGTATTGAGGGATTGACGGATGCTTTCCTGAAGGCCTTCGGGGTGTAGGTGTTTAATTTGGATAGATCAGGGTGGCCAGCCGGTCGCAGCCGAGGCCGCGCTTTATAATGACGCGCGGGCCATCCGTGCACGGACATTCGTTGACGGCAGATCCCAAAGCATGATCCCGGACAAACACTACGATGCGGTGATCATCGGCGGCGGGCATAACGGCCTTGTTTGCGCGTGCTATCTCGCCGCGGCCGGTCTCAAAGTTCGTGTGTTCGAGCGCCGCGGCGTGGTCGGCGGCGCCGCGGTCACGGAGGAGTTTTTTCCGGGGTTCCGCAATTCGACCCTGAGCTATACCGTCAGCCTGCTGCATCCCAAGGTGATTCGGGAACTCGATTTGCACGCGCACGGCTTGCGGATACTGGAACGGCCGATCTCGAACTTCCTGCCGCTGCCCGACGGCCGTTATCTCAAGATCGGGCCCACGCTGGCGGCGACGCAGCATGAGGTTGCAAAATTCTCGCAGCGTGACGCGGACGCATTGCCGCGCTATTACGCGATGCTGGAGGGCGCGTGCAGCGTGCTGCGTGAACTCGTGCTCGAAACCCCGCCCAATGCGGGTGGCGGCGTGCGCGATGCATGGCGGGTGCTTGTCGCCGGCAACCGCTTACGCCGCCTCGATCTGCCGGCGCGGCGTGATTTGCTCGATTTGTTCACCAAAAGCGCAGGGCAGCTGCTGGACGCGTGGTTTGAGTCCGATGCGCTCAAGGCCGCGTTCGGCTTCGATGCGATAGTCGGCAATTTTGTGAGCCCGTATACGCCGGGTTCCGCCTATGTGCTGCTGCATCATGTGTTCGGCGAAGTCAATGGCAGGAAAGGCGTTTGGGGACACGCAGTGGGCGGCATGGGCGCGATCACGCAGGCGATGGCGCAGGAGGCGCGGCGCCGCGGCGTGGAAATCGACACCGGTTGTGAAGTGGACCAGGTCTGCGTGGACCACCGCGGGGCGCAGGGTGTGCAGCTCGCGGACGGGCGCGTCATCGAGGCGCGCTGCGTGGTCTCCAACCTCAACCCCAGGCTTTTGTACCTGCGGCTCATCGATGAAAGCGCGCTCGACGCCGAATTTCTGCAGCGAATTCGCGGCTACCAATGCGGCTCGGCGAGCTTCCGCATCAATGTGGCGCTTTCCGAGTTGCCGGACTTCGACTGCCTGCCGGGCGGAGCGGCGCAGGACCATCATCAATCCGGCATCATCATCGCGCCCTCGCTGCACTACATGGAGCGGGCCTATTTCGATGCGCGTACCTTTGGATGCTCGCGCGCGCCGGTGATCGAGCTTCTGATTCCGTCGAGCGTCGACGCCACGCTTGCGCCTGAGGGCAAACATGTGGCAAGCCTGTTCTGCCAGCATTTCAGTCCCGAGCTGCGCGAGGGCCTGACCTGGGACGAAATAAAGGAACCCGCTGCTGACCTGGTAATCGATACCGTCAACCGCTATGCGCCGAACTTCAAGGCGAGCGTGCTCGGCCGCATGGTGTTGTCCCCGCTCGATCTCGAGCGCGAGTTCGGGCTGACCGGCGGCGATATTTTCCACGGGGCACTGACGCTGGACCAGCTCTACAGCGCGCGCCCGGTGCTCGGTTACGCCGACTACCGCGCACCGATCGCGCGGCTGTATTTATGCGGCGCGGGCACGCATCCGGGAGGCGGCGTGACCGGAATCCCGGGGCATAACGCAGCGCGCGAGATCATTCGCGATTTCAAATCCGGAAAGCTCAAGCCATGATTTCGATCCCTGGGTGCAGGACGTCCCGGCGCGCGCGCGCCGTTAATGAGGGCCACTCCTGTGCAGTCCTGCACCGGGCGGCCGTTGCGCTATTGCTGGTGCTGCTTGCCGGATGCGGCGGCAAGACGCCGACGTTGCCCAAGCTGGGCGCAGCCGACGTGATTGTCGCGTTTGGCGACAGCCTGACTTACGGCACCGGCGCCGCCGAAAACGAAAGCTATCCGGCGGTACTCGCGCAAATGACGGGGCGCAACGTCGTGCGCTCGGGAGTGCCGGGCGAAACCACGGCGCAGGCATTGCAACGGCTGCCCGAGGTGCTCGACGAGCACAGGCCCCGACTGGTGATTGTTTGTCTCGGCGGCAACGACATGCTGCGCAAGCTGAACGAGGCCGAGACCGTTTCCAATTTGCGCGCAATTGTACGCAGGGTGAAGGACAGCGGTGCGGCGGTGGTGCTGGTCGGCGTGCCGCGACCGGCGCTGCTCACCAGTTCGCCCAGGTTCTACGAAGAAATCGCCGGAGAATTCGGCATCCCGTACGAAGGTTCAGTCGTCACCGGTGTGCTCTACAAGCCAGAGCTCAAGTCCGACCCCATCCATCCCAACGCCGCCGGTTACCACAAGATCGCCGAAGCGCTTGCCGCGCTGCTGCGCAAGTCGGGCGCGCTGTAACGACGGCTTCCCGGGAAAAAGCGTTACTCCTGTTTGCGCTGCGGGCCGGTATAAAACTGTGGCCAGCGTTCCAGCACCGCGGGGCCGTCGTCGTTGTACATATGGCAGGCATTCAGCTGGTAGGGCTTCGCGGTGACCGGCTTGCCGGCTTTGTGTTGCGCGCGCGCGCGGCCGGTGGCCTGGAACGCGGTGGTACCGAGGGGGCCGAGCAATTCGACCAGGTGCGTGCAGCCCCTGGTGCCGCCCAGCAAATCAAGCGTTTTCCTGCGCCAGCCCGGCCCTATGGTCACGCCTTTGAGTGCCTTGAAATTGGGAGTGATCGCGCCGCAGCGCGCATAGGGCCCATCGTCGGTGGCTGCCTCCGCGTCGTGGATCTCCATGTCAAGATCGATAGTAAGCCGCAGCCACATGCTATGCACCGGCTCGCCGGGCTGGCGCGGCCGGCCGGTGTCGCGGGCGGTGGTCGCGTAAGTCTTGGTGTCGACCAGATGTCCTTCGATGTCCCACAAGCCGTCTTCACGCTCGTAACCCCGGCATTCAATGGCGCGGTTATGCATGAGCTTGCGGGACGCGGTCTGCTGCAGCGGCATGGCGTAAACTCCAGTTCTACGGTTCAGTTGTTGCAAACGCTGTGAAACAGCCGGTGTCAGACAATGGCTGCAGCAGCGGCTTTACGCAGTGCAACCTGTTTCAGCACGGCGAGCCTTTGGGCGTGCGTATAGTTTGTCCAGTTCGCGATCTCATCAAGCGTGCGCGCGCAGCCACGGCACATCCCCCGCATCTCATCCATCTCGCAGATACTGACGCACGGTGAAGCGGATTCAGAACCATCCATGCGAACGGTTTCCGGTTGCGGCTTCATGCTGCTTTTGCCGCCATCGCGCGCGCAACCCTGGATTGCGTCGGCCGGCCGAGAAAATCGCAGATGAATTTGCCGGCTGCGATGAGTTTCCGCAGGTCGACGCCGGTTTCGACGCCTAGGCCATCAAGCATGTAGAGCACGTCCTCGCTTGCGACGTTGCCGGTCGCGCCTTTCGCATATGGGCAACCACCGAGGCCGGCGACCGAACTGTCGAATGTCGTAACCCCGCATTCGAGCGCGGCGAGCGTGTTGGCGAGCGCCTGGCCATAAGTGTCGTGAAAATGGCCGGCGAGTTTCGAGACGGGAATGTGCCTGGAGACATCCTCTATCACCGCACGCGTTTTTCCCGGTGTGCCGGTGCCAATGGTGTCGGCAATCGTGATTTCGTAACAGCCCATGGCATAAAGTTCACGCGCCACCCGGGTCACCTGCGCAGGCTGGACTTCGCCCTCATACGGGCAGCCCAGGGACACCGAGACGTCGCCGCGCACCTTGAGTCCCGCGGCAAGTGCCGCGGCGCACACCTCGGAGAAGCGCGCCAGTCCCTCGGCGATGCTGCAATTGGTGTTGCGTTTCGAAAAGGCTTCGGTCGCTGCTCCGAACACCACGACTTCGTCGCATCCGGCGATGATCGCGGCGTCCAGTCCCTTGCGGTTCGGCACCAGCACCGGGTAGCGCACTCCCGGTTTGCGGCGAATGCCCGCCATGACCTCGGCGTTGTCGGCCATTCGCGGCACCCATTTTGGCGAGACGAACGCGGTCGCCTGAATCACCGGCAGCCCGGCCTCGGCGAGGCGGTCGATCAACTCGATCTTGACCGCGGCCGGCACGCTTTGCGCCTCGTTCTGCAGCCCGTCGCGCGGCCCGACTTCGACCATTTTGACTTTTGTCGGCATTGCCATACGCGTTTCCTCTATTGCTTTTCAGCGTTTTTCTTTTTCGAAGCGGGCTTGATCCACGCTGCTTTACGTTTCTCGAGAAATGCGCCCAGGCCTTCCTGCGCTTCCGCGGTGGCGCGGATTGCCGCGATCGTGTCGGCAGTTTCCTCGACCAGCGCTTCGCCCACTTCGGCGTGCGCAACTCTGCGAATCAGCTGTTTCGCCGCCACGATTGCGTTCGGGCCCCCGCAGTACAGATCGGCCAGCAGCAGGCTGATCCGCGGATTGAGCTGATCGGGTTCGACGATCTCGTGCAGCAAGCCAATGCGATGGGCCTCTGCTGAACTGAATTCCTCGCCGGAGAGGGCGTAGCGACGCGCCTGGCGCTCGCCTATCGCCGCAATCACGTACGGACTGATCATCGCCGGCACGATGCCCAGCCGCACCTCCGATAGCCGAAAGGTCGCGTCGAGCGAACCGATCGCGATATCGCACGCGGCGACCAGCCCTATGCCGCCGCCGCGCACCGCGCCATGCGCGCGCGCAATCGTCGGCTTTCTGAGCGTGTGAAGCGTGTAGTACATCCGGGCCGTTGCGAGCGCGGCCTCGCGATTCTGCTCGAGGGTGAAACCTGCGCTTCGGCGCATGTGTTCGATGTCGGCGCCGGCGCAGAAATTCTTGCCCTGCCCCATCAGCACCACCGCGCGAACTTTCGGGTTGGCCTCGAGTTCCCGCAGCGTGGCGGTCATCTGTGCGACCATTTCAGGGTCGAAAGCGTTGTGTACCTCGGGACGGTTGAGCGCGATCGTGGCGTTGCCGTCCTTGTCGATCAGCGAGAGAATTTTATCGGCCATGGTGGTAAATCCAGTCTTTGCTCGAGATGCCGCTTGAATGCGGCTTGTGATACGGTTTGAGCGCGATCAGAGACTCACATTATAGCCGTGACAATCGACGCCGTTCCATGCCGGCGGGCGCGACACGCTCTCGCCGTCGCACCTACATCCTGAACACTCCAAACGTCGTCTTCTCGATCGGCGCATTGAGACTCGCCGCGAGGCCGAGCGCGAGCACGCGGCGCGTGTCAAGTGGATCGATTACGCCGTCATCCCACAATCGCGCGCTCGCATAATACGCGCCGCTCTGCCGCTCGTATTGATCGAGAATCGGCGCCTTGAACGCGCGTTCTTCATCCGCGCCCCACGCCTTGCCGCTTTTCTCAAGCGCCTCGCGCCTGACCTGCGCCAGTACGCCTGCCGCCTGCTCGCCGCCCATCACGGAGATGCGGGCGTTCGGCCACATCCACAGGAAACGCGGGCCGAACGCGCGCCCGCACATGCCGTAGTTGCCGGCGCCAAAGCTGCCGCCGATGATGACGGTGAATTTCGGCACGCGCGAACAGGCGACCGCCATCACCATCTTGGCGCCGTCCCTGGCGATGCCGCCGGCCTCGTATTTTCGCCCGACCATGAAGCCGGTGATGTTCTGCAGGAACACCAGCGGAATACCGCGCTGGCTGCACAATTCGATGAAGTGCGTTCCTTTCAGCGCCGATTCGGAAAATAAAATCCCGTTGTTGGCGATGATCCCGACCGGATGGCCGGCGATGTGCGCGAAACCGGTGACGAGCGTCGCTCCGTAGCGCGCCTTGAATTCGTCGAACTCGGAACCATCGACGATGCGCGCGATGATCTCGCGCACATCGAACTGCTGGCGTGTATTGACCGGGATCACGCCGTAGATTTCAGCCGGATCGAGCACCGGGTCGCGTGGCTGGATCAGGGCGGTTGCCGTCGGCTCGCGGAGATTGAGATGGGCGACCGCGCGCCGCGCCAGCTCGAGCGCGTGCGCGTCGTTGTCGGCGAGATGATCGGCAACGCCCGAAGTGCGGGTGTGGACGTCGGCGCCCCCGAGTTCTTCGGCGGTCACGATCTCGCCGGTCGCGGCTTTGACGAGCGGCGGCCCGGCAAGGAAAATCGTGCCCTGGTTTTTGACGATGATGGTTTCATCCGACATCGCCGGCACGTAAGCGCCGCCCGCGGTGCACGAACCCATCACTACCGCGATCTGCGCGATGCCAAGCGCCGACATGTTCGCCTGGTTGTAGAAAATCCGCCCGAAGTGGTCGCGGTCAGGGAACACCTCGTTCTGGCTCGGCAGGTGCGCGCCGCCGGAGTCGACGAGATAAATGCACGGCAGCCGGTTATCCTGTGCGATTTCCTGCGCGCGCAGGTGTTTTTTGACGGTCAGCGGAAAGTAAGTGCCGCCTTTGACGGTTGCGTCGTTGGCGATCACCACGCATTCCCGGCCCATCACGCGGCCGATTCCGGTGACGATGCCGGCGGCAGGCGCTTGGCCGTCGTACATGCCCCATGCCGCGAGCGGCGACAGCTCGAGCCACGGCGCACCCGGATCAAGCAGCGCCTGGATGCGGCCGCGCACCAGCAGCTTGCCGCGCGCGGTGTGCCGGTCGCGCGCCGCAACATCGCCGCCCTCACCGGCGAGCGCAAGTTTTTGCCGCAAGTCGTCGACCTGCGCGCGCATCTGCGCCGCCGCTGCTTTGAATTCGTCGCTGCCGACCTTGAGATTTGACTTGAACGCGGCCATGTCAGCTTTCATTTCCCAAGGCGATCGAGTTCCTGCTGATACGCATCGAGCGTGGTCCGATCGAAGCAGGCAAACACGATTTTCCCGAATCGCGGGTGCGCGGCGATGAAACCTGAGGTCTCGCGTACCGCAATTATCACGGCCTGATCGAGCGGGTAAGCGTACACGCCGCAACTGATCGCCGGGAACGCGATGCTGCGGATTTCGTACTCGAGCGCGAGTTGAAGACTGGTGCGGTAGCACGACGCAAGCAGTTCGGGCTCATTGTGGCCCCCGCCATCCCACACCGGGCCGACGGTATGTATCACGTATTTTGCCGGCAGCCGGTAGCCGCGCGTAATCTTCGCCTGTCCCGTGGGACAGCCGCCGAGCGTGCGGCATTCGGCGAGCAGTTGGGGACCCGCGGCGCGATGGATCGCGCCATCGACCCCACCCCCGCCGAGCAGGGCCGTATTGGCCGCATTGACGATCGCGTCGACCTCGATTGTAACGATGTTGGCCTGAATCGCTTCGAGCTGGTCGTGCATGGCGTTGCAATCAATAGGGGCCCTGGGCGAGCCAGCGCTCGATCTGCTCGAAGCGGTCGACGCCCCAGAACGGCTCGCCGTCGATCACGATATAAGGCGAGCCGAACACGCCGAGCTTGATCGCGGCGTCGACTTCGTTCCGGAGCCGGTCCTTGAGCGCCGGGTCGTTGATCGCGGCGAGCACCCCGTCGCGACTGATTCCGAGTGTCGCTGCGACATCGGCTGTCACTTCCGGGCCCGAAATATCGCGGTCCTCGACGAAATACGCGCGATACAGCGCTTTGGCGAGCCTGCGCGCGAGCGCCGGGTCGCGCTCGTTCGCCCAATAAAACGCCCGCGACGGGGCCTGGCTCGCGATCGGAAACCTCGACGGATAATTGAATTCAACGCCGAGAAAACGCGCCGAACGCGCAATGTCGCGCTTGGCATAGTCTCCCTTGAGCGGCAACGACGGCAGCGGCTGGCTGCCGGTGACCTTGAACACCGCGCCGAGCAGGATCGGTTTCCAGTTGACGCTGCGGCCGTGCCTGGCGGCAAGTTCGTCGATCTTCATCGCGGCGAAATAGCCGTAAGGCGACGAGTAGTCGAAATAAAAGTCCATGAGCTTTGTCATTTCAGTCTCCCGCTTTCATATCCGTTCGACCGCCATCGCGGTTGCCTCGCCGCCGCCTATGCAAAGCGCGGCCATGCCGCGCTTCAGGCCGTATTTTTCGAGCGCCGCTAGCAGCGTCACCACGATGCGTGCACCGCTCGCGCCTATCGGGTGTCCGAGCGCGCATGCGCCGCCGTGCACATTGACCTTGTCGTGCGGCAGATGGAGGTCGTGCATCGCCGCCATCGTCACCACCGCGAAGGCCTCGTTGATCTCGTAGAGATCGACATCCTGTTTGTCCCAGCCGGTTTTCTCGAACAGTTTTTTTAGCGCACCGACCGGGGCGGTGGTAAACCAGTTCGGCTCATGCGCGTGCGTTGCATGCGCAACGATTTTCGCGAGCGGCTGCAAACCGCGCCTGTGCGCTTCCGAAAGCCGCAGCAGCACCAGCGCGGCCGCGCCGTCGGATATCGAACTCGAATTCGCCGCCGTTACGGTGCCGTCCTTGCGGAAGGCGGGTTTCAATTGCGGAATCCGGTCGAGATTGGCCTTGAGCGGCTGCTCGTCCTGCGCGATCGTGGTTGCATTTTTGCCGCTGCCGGTTTTCACCGGCACGATTTCAGACGTAAACCAGCCGTTGTTGATCGCATCCTGCGCGCGCTTGAGCGAGGTGATGGCGTAGCGGTCCTGCGCTTCGCGCGAGAACTGGTATTTGGCCGCCGTATCTTCGGCAAACGTTCCCATCAGGCGGCCGCCGCCTTTTTCATCCTTATCGTAGGCGTCCTCCAGCCCGTCGAGAAACAGGTGGTCTTTTACCTCGCCGTGCCCGAGACGGAGCCCGCCGCGCGCTTTCAGCAGCAGATAAGGCGCGTGGGTCATGCTTTCCATGCCGCCTGCGAGCATGACGGCATTGCCGCCGGCAAGCAGCATGTCATGGGCGAGCATCGCTGCTTTCATGCCCGAACCGCACATCTTGTTGATGGTGGTGCAGCCGACGCCTAGCGGCAGACCGGCGCCCAAGCTTGCCTGGCGCGCCGGCGCCTGCCCCTGGCCGGCCGACAGCACGTTGCCCATGATTACTTCCTGCACGTCTTCGGGCTTCAGGCCGGCACGTTCGACCGCTGCCCTGATCGCCGCCGCGCCAAGCTCGGGCGCGGTCACGCCCTTGAAATCGCCCTGGAATCCGCCCATTGCAGTGCGGGCGGCACCGACGATCACCACCGGGTCGTTTTGCATTTGCCACTCCTGTCAAAGACCAGCGGCTTTGCCGCGGGCTTTTTACTTCGTTTCATCGAACAACTCGCGGCCGATCAGCATGCGGCGAATTTCGGAAGTGCCGGCGCCGATCTCGTAGAGCTTGGCGTCGCGCAACAGACGGCCGGTCGGATAATCGTTGATGTAGCCGTTAGCGCCCAGGCACTGGATTGCCTCGAGCGCCATCCAGGTTGCTTTTTCCGCCGCATACAGAATCACGCCCGCCGCGTCCTTGCGCGTGATTCCGCCGTTATCGCACGCGCGGCCGACCGCATAGCATACGATCTGCAAGCATTCATCGTGGTGTACATGTCGGCGAGCTTGCCCTGCATCAACTGAAATTCGCCGATCGGCCGGCCAAACTGTTTGCGCTCATGCACGTAGGGCAGCACCGCGTCCATACACGCCTGCATGATGCCGAGCGGCCCGGCGGCGAGCACCGCGCGTTCGTAGTCGAGCCCGCTCATCAGTACTTCGACGCCCTTGTCGACCTCGCCGAGCACGTTGACCGCCGGCACTTCGCAGTCCTCAAACACCAGTTCGCAAGTGTTCGAGCCGCGCATGCCGAGCTTGTCGAGTTTGTGCGCGGTCGAAAAGCCCGTGAATTCCTTCTCAATGATAAAGGCGGTGATGCCGCGCGCATCCGCCTTGAGGTCGGTCTTGGCGTAAACCACCAGCGTGCTGGCGTCGGGGCCATTGGTGATCCACATCTTGGCGCCGTTCAGGAAATAGCGGTCGCCTTTCCGGTCGGCGCGCAACCGCATGCCGACGACGTCGGAGCCGGCGCCCTGCTCACTCATCGCGAGCGCGCCGACGTGCTCGCCCGACACCAGCTTGGGCAGGTAACGTTGCTTCTGTTGCGTGTTGCCGTGGCGCCGGATCTGGTTTACGCACAAGTTCGAATGTGCGCCATAGGACAGCCCGACCGCGGCTGAAGCCCGGCTGATCTCCTCCATCGCGACGATATGAGCGAGATAGCCCAGGTTGGCGCCGCCGTATTCCTCCTCGACCGTAATGCCGAGCACGCCCAATCCGCCGAGGCCCCGCCACAGGTCGTCGGGAAAGTGGTTGCTGCGGTCAATTTCGGTGGCGCGCGGCGCAATTTCCCTGCTGGCGAAATTGGCTACCGTCGCGCGCAGGGCATCGATGGTTTCGCCGAGGCCGAATTCTAGATAGGGAATAGTCATGGGATTATTCGTTTGTTTTCAAAGGCGAAATTGTTAACCTTTACGTTAACGTAATATAGGATAGTAAGGCATTTATGTGATGTGCGTCCGGTCGCCAATCACGATCCGGCCGCGGTCGTTTGCCCGTCCACCGGCGGGTCATCGGCGAGCAGCTTGCGGCACTGGTTCCCGAAAAAGGTAATCTCCCCCAGCATGATTTCGATGTCTTCGCGTTGCTGCGCAAGCATAGCGCGGCGTTTCTCGAGCTTGGCCAGAAATTCCACCAGTTGCCGCTGTTCGTCGCGCGCCAAGTCGTAGAGCTCAAACAATTCGCGGATCTCGGCGAGGCTGAAGCCCAGCCGCTTGCCGCGCAAAGCGAGCTTGAGCCGCACCCGGTCGCGGTTGCTGAACAGGCGGTTCACCCCTTCGCGCCGCGGGTTCAACAGACCCTCATCCTCGTAATGCCGGATGGTGCGGGTGGTGACACCGAATTCCGCAGCGAAATCCGTAATGGTATAGGTGGTTGCCATTGTGCCTCGTAATCTATTGCAATGAGCCAGGAATATTCGTGTAGAATCAATCTCTTCAGAGCGTGTGCCTATCACCTTTACGTAAACGTAATGTTATCCGCGATCGAAGTCAAGCCCCGGTTACCCGAAGCACCGGGTTATCCGCCTGGCGAGGCGCCGGTGCCCGCCACCATAATTGAAGTGGCGTCCGGGATCCACGGGTTGTGCATGGGGGCCGTTTCGCGCTCAAATCGGCGTTTCTGAAATGCAGATCAAAGACAGTGTATTCCTGATTCCCGGTGGCGCATCGGGACTGGGCGCGGCGACCGCAACGCTGCTCACCGAGGCCGGCGGCAAAGTATTGATTGCCGATCTCGATTTGCAGGCGGGTGCGAAGCTTGCCGCAGGTCTCGGCGCCAACGCCGAATTCGTGACGGCTGACGTAACCCGCGAGGACCAGGTGCAGCTCGCCGTCGATACCGCGGTGAGGCGGTTCGGTGCGCTCCACGGGCTCGTCAATTGCGCCGGGATTGCGACGGGTGAACGCGTGCTTGGCAGGAACGGGCCACACCAGCTCGACACTTTCAGCCGTATCGTCGGCGTCAATCTGATCGGCAGCTTCAACTGCCTGCGGCTTGCCGCGCAGGCGATGACGAACAATACGGCGACCGGGGACGGCGAGCGCGGTGTCATCATCAATACCGCGTCGATCGCAGCCTTCGAGGGGCAAATTGGCCAGGCCGCCTACAGCGCGTCGAAGGGCGGCATCGTCGCGATGGCGTTGCCGATCGCGCGCGAGCTTGCGCGTGTCGGTGTGCGCGTGATGACCATCGCGCCGGGAATTTTCGATACGCCGATGCTGGCGGGGATGAATGAAGAAGTTCGGGCCTCGCTCGGCGCGCAAGTGCCGTTCCCCTCGCGCCTGGGCCAACCCGGGGAATTTGCGCGGGTGGTGGCGTTCATAATCGAAAACCCGATGTTGAACGCGGAAGTGATCCGCCTTGACGGCGCGATTCGCATGGCGGCGAAGTAAGAGGTCGTATCCCCGGATGTTATAATCCATCCAAAACCCCCGGCGTCAAAAGTGCCGGCGCAGTCCCAGGGCGTCCCACTCCCATCCAGCGGGCGCCGCAAGCCCCACAAAGGTGATGCTATGGACATGAAGGACATCGTTCCTGACATCGACCCACAGGAAACGCAGGAATGGCTGGACGCGCTCGACGGCGTCCTGAAACACGAAGGCCCGCAGCGCGCCCATTACCTGCTTGAGCAGTTGGTGGACAAGGCGCGCCGCGGCGGCGCCTACTTTCCATTCTCGCTCAATACGGCCTACGTCAACACCATCCCGACGGCGCAGGAAGAGCATTCGCCGGGCGATCACGAGCTCGAAAACCGCATTCGCTCCTACATTCGCTGGAACGCGCTCGCCATGGTGCTGCGCGCCAACAAGCACACCAACGTCGGCGGTCATATCGCAAGCTTCGCCTCCGCCGCCACGCTGTATGACGTCGGCTACAACCATTTCTGGCGCGCCGTGAGCGAGAACTTCGACGGCGACCTGATCTTCACTCAAGGCCACTCCGCACCCGGCATCTATGCCCGCGCTTTCCTGCTCGGCAGGTTGAGCGAGGAGCAGATGGACAATTTCCGCCAGGAGGTCGACGGCAGGGGCTTGCCGTCGTACCCGCACCCGTGGTTGATGCCGGATTTCTGGCAGTTTCCGACAGTGTCGATGGGGCTCGGGCCGTTGATGGCGATCTACCAGGCGCGCTTCATGCGCTATCTGACGAACCGCGGATTGCGCGTCGCGCAGGGCCGCAAGGTCTGGGCGTTCATGGGCGACGGCGAGGCCGACGAACCGGAGTCGCTAGGCGCAATTTCACTCGCGGGGCGCGAGCAGCTCGACAACCTGATTTTTGTCGTTAATTGCAATCTGCAGCGGCTCGACGGCCCGGTGCGCGGCAACGGCAAGATCATCCAGGAACTCGAGGCCCAGTTCCGTGGCGCTGGCTGGAACGTGATCAAGGTGATCTGGGGCGGCTACTGGGACCAGCTGTTCATGCGTGACACCAACGGGCTGTTGCTGAAACGCATGGAGGAATGCGTCGACGGCGAGTACCAGACCTTCAAGTCCAAGGACGGCGCTTATGTACGCAAGCACTTTTTCGGCAAGTACCCCGAGCTGCTGGAGATGGTCGCGACAATGACGGACGACGACATCTGGCGCCTTAATCGCGGCGGCCACGATCCACACAAGGTCTACGCGGCCTACGCGGCGGCGGTCAGGCACACCGGGCAACCGACAGTAATTCTGGCCAAGACCATCAAGGGATATGGCATGGGCCAGGGGGGCGAATCGCAGAACATCACCCATCAGCAGAAAAAAATGGGGACTTCCTCGATCAAGGCGTTCCGCGACCGTTTCGGAATCCCGGTGCCTGACGAACAGCTCGACGAAGTCCCCTACGTCAGATTCGCGGAGGACTCGCCCGAGCTCGCCTATATGCGTGAGCGGCGCGAGGCGCTGGGAGGGGCTTTGCCGGCACGGCGGCGCAAGGCAGCGTCACTGGAAGTGCCGCCGCTGTCGGCATTCGAATCGCTGCTCAAGGCGACCGGCGAAGGGCGCGAGATGTCGACGACGATGGCGGTGGTGCGTCTGCTGACGATGCTGGTGCGCGACAAGAAAATCGGCAAGCTGGTGGTGCCCATCGTGCCGGACGAGTCGCGTACTTTCGGCATGGAAGGCATGTTCCGCCAGCTCGCCATTTATTCGCCCGTTGGCCAGCTTTATACCCCGCAGGATGCCGATCAGCTGATGTTCTATAAAGAAGAGAAAACCGGCCAGATCCTGCAGGAAGGGATCAACGAGGCCGGCGGGATGTCATCGTGGATCGCGGCCGCCACGTCCTACAGCACGCACGGCAATCCGATGATCCCGTTCTACATTTTCTACTCGATGTTCGGTTTCCAGCGCGTGGGCGACCTGGCGTGGGCGGCAGGCGACATGCGAGCGCGCGGCTTCCTGCTCGGCGGCACCGCCGGCCGCACCACGCTGAACGGTGAAGGGTTGCAGCACGAGGACGGCCACAGTCACATACTCGCTTCGACTGTCCCGAACTGCATATCGTACGATCCAACCTACGCCTACGAGCTCGCGGTCATCATCCAGGACGGCATGCGCCGCATGTACCAGGAGCAGGAGGATGTGTATTACTACATCACGGTGATGAACGAGAACTACGCGCATCCGGCGATGCCCGAGGGTGCCGAGGCAGGGATACTTAAGGGAATGTATTTGCTGCGCGAAGGAAAAGCGAAAAAAAACGCGCCCAGGTCCAGCTGATGGGCAGCGGCACCATCCTGCGCGAAGTAATCGCCGGCGCTGATCTATTGCAGCAGGACTTCGGCGTCGCCGCCGATATCTGGAGCGTCACCAGCTTCAATCAAGTGCGCCGCGACGGTATCGAGACCCAGCGCTGGAACATGCTGCATCCCGCGAGTGAGCCGCGCCTGAGCTACCTCGCGACCCGCCTCAAGGACCATGAGGGCCCGGTGATTGCGGCGACCGATTACATGAAGCTTTTTGCCGACCAGGTGCGCGGATTTCTGCCTGCCCGCCATTTTATTGCGCTGGGCACCGACGGATTCGGCCGCTCCGATACCCGCGAAAAACTGCGGCGTTTCTTTGAGGTCGACCGCAATTACGTCGCGATTGCGGCGCTGACGGCACTTGCCGACATGAAGCTCGTGCCGCGCGAGAAAGTGGCCGAGGCGATCCGGAAATACGGCGTTGATGCCGACAAGCCGAATCCGGCGACGGTGTGAAACGCGAAGGGTCCATGAGCCAAACCATCGAAGTCAAAGTTCCCGACATCGGCGATTTCAAGGACATCCCGGTGATCGAGATCCTGGTCAAACCCGGCGACAGCGTCAAAGTGGAAGACTCTCTGATCACGCTCGAGTCGGACAAGGCGTCGCTGGATGTTCCGGCACCCGTTGCCGGCACGGTCAGGGACATCCGCATCAGGATCGGCGACAAAGTATCCGAAGGCACGCTGTTGCTGACGCTGGAAGCGGCCACGCAGCCTGCGGTGCCAATACCACAAGCGCCTGCGGTGGCGCAAGCAGCTGCAGCGCCGCGCCACCGGCGCCGGTTTCCAGCCCCACCGCCGAGCTTTTGCCGATTGATGAAACCGGCGCCCGGCGCGTTCACGCCGGTCCGTCGGTGCGGCGCTTCGCGCGCGAGCTCGGCGTCAATCTCGCGGCGGTCACCGGCAACGGCCCGAAGGGCCGGATATTGCGCGCCGACGTGCAGACGTTCGTCAAGACGGAATTGACGCGGAATGCAGGCGCGGCTGGCAGTACCGGCTTCAATCTGCCGCCGCTACCACAGGTCGATTTCGCCAGATTCGGGCCGATTAAGGAGCAGCCGCTCACGCGCATCAGGAAACTTTCCGGCGCTCATCTGCATCGCAACTGGCTTGCCATCCCGCACGTGACGCAGCACGACGAGGCCGACGTTACCGAACTCGAGGCGTTTCGCAGGACACAAGCCGAGGACGCGAAGCAGGAGGGTATTCGAATCACGCTGCTCGCGTTTGTGATGAAAGCGGTGGTGGTGGCGCTGAAGCAGTACCCTGACTTCAATGCGTCGCTGTCATCCGACGGCGCGAGGGGGGGGGGGGGGGGGGGGGGTCATTCGCGATGTTGACAAAAAAGGGCTGCGTGAACTGGCGAAGGAACTTGGGGAAGTGAGCGGACGTATGCGTGACGGCAAAATCAACCCGGCCGATCTGCAGGGAGGATGTTTTTCTATTTCGAGCCTGGGCGGTATCGGCGGCACGCTTTTCACGCCCATCATCAACGCGCCGGAAGTGGCGATTCTCGGTGTCGGCAAGGCGCTGACCCGGCCGGTTTGGGACGGCAGTCAATTCGCGCCGCGGCTGCTGCTGCCGTTGTCGCTGTCGTACGATCACTGCGTGATCGACGGTGCGCAAGGCGCACGTTTCATCGCGTTTCTGGGCACGGCACTGTCCGACATCCGCCGCCTGGCCCTGTGAACGCCCCCATCGGCATATTCGGCGGCACCTTCGACCCGATCCATTTCGGCCATTTGCGCCTCGCGCAAGAGCTCGGCGAATCGCTGCGGCTGGCCGAAGTTCGCTTTATCCCGTCGGGCACGCCGCCGCATCGCGCTGCGCCGCGCCTTGCGTCGCAGCAGCGGCTCGAGATGGTGCGGCTCGCGATCGATGACAACCCGCTGTTCGCGGCCGACGACCGGGAAATCCGGCGCAGCGGACCGGGCTACACCGTCGACTCCCTGACCGAAATTCGGCGCGAAGCGGGCAGCGAACGCCCGCTGTGCGTGCTGCTTGGGGCGGACGCATTCCTTGAGCTTGCGACGTGGCACCGCTGGCACGAATTATTCGGGCTGGCACACCTGATCGTCGCGTATCGTCCCGGTTTCCCGCCCGAATTGTGGCCGTCGCGCATGCCGCAGGCGCTGGCGCGCGAATACGCGACGCGCCTGCTCCAGCAGCCTCTCGCAGTGCACCTGTCGCCCGCCGGAGGGGTTGTGACACAGGCCATCGCCGCGCTCGACATTTCCGCGACCATGATACGGGAATCGCTGGCGCGCGGCGCGAGTCCGCGTTATTTGCTTCCCGATCGGGTTCTCGATTATATTGAAGTTAACCGGCTGTACCTTGGAGCTTGATGAGACTCGACAAAATGGTGACCGCCACTGTCGCCGCGCTTGAAGATGTCAAGGGGCGCGATATCGTGGTGCTGGACGTAGGCCGCATGACGGCGCTTTTCGAAAGAATAATAGTGGCGAGTGGCGAATCGACGCGGCAGAACAGGGCGCTCGCCGGTAACGTGCAGGAAAAACTCAAGACGCTCGGCGCCACCGTCCACGGCGTCGAAGGCGCGGACAATGGCGAATGGATACTGGTTGATCTCGGAGCTGTTGTCGTGCACATCATGCAACCCGCGATTCGGCAATACTATAATCTTGAAGAACTGTGGGGCGGCGGCGCCACGTTGCGGCGGCGCGCGGCCGGTGCGGCCCGAGCGTAGCTTTTCCCGCGCGTGAAGTTTTATATCGTGGCGGTGGGCCGCAGGATGCCCGCCTGGGTCGANGCCGGATGCAGCGAGTATGCGCTGCGCATGCCGCGTGAATCACGTGTTGAATTTATGGCAATCAAGCCGGCTGCGCGCGCCGGCACCGGCGCGGCATCGGTTGAGCGGTGGCTTGCGCTGGAAGCCGAACGCATCCGGGCCGCGCTGCCCAAGCGCTGCTTCAAGGTTGTTCTCGACGAACGCGGCAAGTTATCCGCAACCGCCGACATCGCGCGCTACGTCGCGCGCTGGCAGCGCGACGGGGGCGATGTTGCGTTCGTGATCGGCGGTGCGGACGGTACCGCCGGGGCGCTGCGGCAGGAGGCCGATCTCGTGCTGTCACTGTCGCCGCTGACCCTGCCGCACGGATTGTGCCGCGTTTTGCTGGCGGAGCAGCTGTACCGGGCGGTATCGCTGCTGGCGAATCATCCCTATCACCGCGAGTGAAATCAAACCGCATCTACCTCGCGTCCCGCAGCTCGCGCCGCAGCGAGTTGCTGCGACAACTTGGCGTTGCGTTCGAAGTGTTGCTGCTGCGTGAAGATCCACAGCGGGGCATCGACGTCGACGAGGCACCGTTGGCGGGCGAGACGCCCACCGCGTATGTGATGCGCACCGCGCGGGTCAAGGCCAAGGCCGCCGCGCGTGTGATCGCGCGCCGCACGCGGCCGCCGCATACGGTGCTGGCCGCCGATACCACGGTGGTGCTCGATGGCGAGATTATCGGCAAACCGGCAAGTGCGCGACATGCACGGCAATTGCTGCTGCGCCTGTCGGGGCAGGCACATCAGGTGTTGACCGCGGTTGCAGTTGAACACATGGAGCGCGTTGAAACCGCGCTGTCGGTCTCTGAGGTAGAATTCCGCGGGCTTGGGGCAGACGAGATCCGGCGTTACGTCGCAAGCGGCGAGCCGCTCGACAAGGCCGGCGCTTATGCCATACAGGGCCGCGGCGCGGTATTTGTGCGTGCCATCAGCGGCAGCTATTCAGGGATCGTGGGATTGCCGTTGTTCGAGACCGCCGAATTGCTGCGCCGTTTCGGCATCACGCCGTGGTGACTGGCGTTATTCGCGAGGCCGGTATGACCGAGGAAATTCTGATCAACGTCACACCGCAGGAAACGCGGGTCGCCGTGGTTCGGCAAGGGGTGGTGCAGGAAGTGCAGGTGGAACGCGCTTCGGCACGCGGGCTGGTCGGCAACATATACATGGGGCGCGTGCTGCGAGTGTTGCCCGGCATGCAGTCCGCGTTCATTGACATCGGGGGCGCGCGCGCTGCGTTCCTGCACGTGGCCGACATACGGGGACACCACCACGACGGTGAGGGTGTAAAACCGATCGAAAAACTGCTCGCCGAGGGGCAGAATCTGCTGGTGCAGGTGGTGAAGGACCCGATCGGGTCCAAGGGCGCGCGGCTTTCCACCCAGGCCAGTCTTGCCGGGCGATTGCTGGTACATCTGCCGCAGGAATCGCACATTGGCATTTCGCAGCGCATTGAGGACGAGGAAGAGCGCCATCAATTGCGCGAGAAACTTCAGCAATTGCTGCCCTCTGATGTCACGGGCGGCTTTATCATCCGCACCGTGGCCGAAACGGCGAGCGATGGCGAGCTGCTTGCGGACGTCGAATACCTGCGCAAGCGTTGGCAGGACATTCAGGACAAGGCGCGCGGCGCGGCGAGCGCCGCACTGATCTACCAGGATCTGGATTTGAGCCTGCGGGTGCTGCGCGACAGCGTTCATGACGAAACGGCGCGCATCTTGATCGATTCGCGCGAAACGTTCCAGAAAACTCATGCGTTTGCGCTCGAATTCATGCCTAATGCGGCGGCGCGGCTCGAGCATTATTCCGGGGAGCGCCCGCTGCTCGATCTGTACGGCGTCGAGGACGAGATTGAGAAGGCGCTGGCGCGGCGCGTCAACCTCAAATCCGGCGGCTACATAATCATCGATCAGACAGAAGCGCTGGCTACGGTCGACGTGAATACCGGCGGCTTTGTCGGGGGCCGCAGCTTTGATGACACGATTTTCAAAACCAATCTCGAAGCGGCGCAGGCGATTGCGCGCCAGCTGCGGCTCAGGAACCTCGGCGGCATTATCATCATCGACTTCATCGATATGGAGTCCGAAGAGCACAAGAACGCAGTGCTCAACGAATTGCGCAAGACGCTTGCGCACGACCGCACGCGCGTGACACTGAACGGTTTTACCCAGCTCGGCCTGGTCGAAATGACGCGCAAACGCACCCGCGAAAGCCTGGCGCACGTACTGTGCGAGCCGTGCCCGCTATGCGAAGGGCGCGGCGGGATCAAGACTGCACAGACGGTGTGCTACCAGATTCTGCGCGAGCTGCTGCGGGAGTCACGCCAGTTCGACGCGCGCGAATTCCGGATTCTCGCGTCGCAGCAGGTGATCGATCTGTTTCTCGACGAAGAATCGCAGAGTCTGGCGATGCTCTCGGATTTCATCGGCAAGCCGGTGGCACTGCAGGTGGAATCGCTTTACAGCCAGGAGCAGTTTGATATAGTTCTGATGTAAAACCGGGCTGGACGCGGAGAGTCAGGCCACTGCCGCGTTGCGCCGGATCGAAGATCGCCGCCGGCCGGCCCGCGGGCCGCTTACAGCATGGACCTGACCTGCGCCCCGAGCCATGCCAGCGGCACTGTCAGCACCAGTTGGCAGGTAATCAACACGCACAGCGGTGACAAATCGACGTTGGCAATGACCGGGATCAGCTTCTGGAACGGGCGTACGAACGGCCGCGTGACGTTCGCAAGCAGCGGCGCCAGCGGGCTGTAGGGACTGACCCAACTCAACACCGCCTGTACCACCACTGCAACCATCACCACGTAAACCGCAAGCCTCACGAGCTGGATCGCGGCAAGCGCTGCCAGCGCAATCAGGGCAACGCCGACCGCCGAGCCCGGCTCGTCGCCCTTGAGCTGAAATACCAGCCACATCTGCGTCATTTCCGTCAGCCACGCCAGCAGGAGCGTTGCCAGGTCGAGTCCGGCCACCCCTGGAATCACGCGCCGCGCCGGACGCACCACGAAATCGGTGAGCGCTGCCACGAATGCGGAAATCTGATTTCGCGCGGGTGCGCGCAGAAGTTGCAGCATGAAACGCAGCAGCAGCGCGAGTGCGAACAAATCGCCGAGCGTGACAATCAGAAAAATCAGCGTGTGCGTCAGCATAAAGGCTCAGTCCTTGCCGAATTCCGCGCCGAGTTCGCGCGAGCGCCGCTCGGCGGCGCGCACGGCTTTCAGGATGCGCTGGCTGATTTCATCGGCCGCCATGCTGGCAAGCGCGCTCTCGGTGGTGCCGCCTCTGGAAGTGACGCGAGCGCGCAGCGCAGCCACGTCGTCGGAACTCTGTGCAGCCAGTTTCGCGGCGCCCAGGAAAGTTTCGATGGCGAGCGTATTGGCCGCGCCCGCGGGAAGGCCGAGTTCCCGCGCGGCGTCGCGCAGCGCCTCGATGAAATAGAAGACATAGGCCGGTCCGCTTCCGGAGACCGCGGTCACCGCATCGAGCATCGCCTCGGTTTCAACCCAGATGACCCCGCCGACGGCCGCCAGGATTTTTTCGGCCGAGGTCCGCCCGCCGGGCGCGACGCCCGGCGCGGCGTATGCCGCGGTAATTCCGGCGCCGATCAATGCCGGGGTGTTGGGCATGCATCGAACGATGCGTTCATAACCCCCCAGCCAGTGCGAGAGTTCGGCAATCCGGATACCTGCCGCGATGCTCAGCACAAGTTCCTGCCGCAGCCGGGGCGCGAGGGACATGGCGGCGTTTCGCATTTGCTGCGGCTTGACCGCCAATACCACGACATCGTCCGCGACCGGCAGCTGTTCGGCGTCGGCGAACACTGCGACGCCGAAACGCTGCGTCAGTTGCGCGCGCAATTCGGGGATTATTTCCACCACGTGCATCAGGCTGGCATCGCAGCCTTGGCGGATCAATCCGCCAATGAAGGCGCTTGCCATGTTACCGCCGCCGATGAACGTGATTTTCATGAACCATCCTTGGCCACCGAGGGCACCGAGAGCGCGAAATCCGCAACCATCATTCTAGATGTTTCTCCGGATTCACGGTGTTCCCCGTGGCCCCGGCTCTTTGCTTGGCAGCCCGCCGGATTTTCCAGTTCGAACAGGAGTCCGGTCGGGTCGGGGCAAGGCGCGACTAGCTCCTGGAACCGAAGATCGCTCTGCCGACGCGCACCAGGGTTGCGCCTTCGGCGATTGCTGCTTCAAAATCGTCCGACATTCCCATTGAGAGCGTGTCGAGCGCGATACCGGAACGCACGATAGCGTCTTTGATCTGACGCAGCCGGGCGAAATGGCGGCGTTGTTGGGCATGATCGGTACTCGCGGGAGGAATCGCCATCAGGCCGCGCAATTTCAGCCGCGGCAGCTCTGCGACCGCGTGCGCCAGCGCGAGCGCCTCGTCGGCTGCGACACCGCTCTTGCTGAGCTCATCGCCGATATTGATCTGGATGCAAACCTGCAGCGGCGCAAGCCCCTCCGCGCGCGTGGCGGACAGGCGCTCGGCAATTATGAGACGCTCGATACTGTGCACCCAGTCGAAGTGCTGCGCAATCACGCGCGTCTTGTTGCTTTGAATCGGCCCGATGAAGTGCCACTCCGCAGGGCGGAGCAGGGGCCCCTCTGGGGATGCGACCCCGGAGGAGTGGCCGCGCGCATCGCTGGTGGGTGCATGATGTTCGCGATTCGCTGACGCGATGCGCGACTCCGCAGGGCGAAGCAGGGGCCCCTCTGGGGATGCGACCCCGGAGGAGTGGCCGCGCGCATCGCTGGTGGGCGCATGATGTTCGCGATTCGCTGACGCGATGCGCCACTCCGCAGGGCGGAGCAGGGGCCCCTCTGGGGATGCGACCCCGGAGGGGTGGCCGCGCGCATCGCTTGTGGGCGCATGATGTTCGCGATTCGCTGACGCGATGCGCGACTCTAGGAGGTGGGGCAGGGTGGCAATTTTCCGTACTGCCTCCTGTACGTGGTTTTCGCCAAATGCGCACTGCCCATGAGCATGCGCGGCGGCTATGGCATCGGTGCCGAAGGTCTTGCTGACCGCAATCAGACCGACTTCCGTGATGTCGCGGCCGCATCGTTTGGCGGCGCTGACCATGCGTTCTCTCACGGCTTGCAAGTTGACGCCGATTGAGTCCATAATTCCAAGCGATATTAGGGGTTTAGTGTAATCACATCCGGTGGCGGCACGCCGGGTGCGTAACTCACAAGCTGCCTGAAACTAAGGAATTATAGTGGACATCTCAGAACTGCTTGCATTTGTCGTCAAGAACAAGGCGTCCGACCTTCACCTGTCATCGGGATTGCCGCCGATGATCCGTGTCCACGGCGATATACGGCGCATCAATTTGCCGGCGATGGAACACAAGGATGTCCGCAGCATGGTGTACGACATCATGAACGACGGGCAGCGCAAGTTCTACGAGGAAAACCTCGAATGCGACTTCTCATTCGCGATCCCGAACCTTGCGCGTTTCCGGGTCAATGCGTTCGTGCAGCAGCGTGGCGCGGCGGCGGTAATGAGAACCATCCCGTCCAAGATACTGTCGCTCGATGAGCTTAAGGCACCGAAGATTCTCCAGGAAATCTCCGATCAGCCGCGCGGCATGGTGCTGGTGACCGGGCCCACCGGCTCGGGCAAGTCCACCACGCTGGCGGGGATGGTCAATCATGTCAATGAAAACGAATTCGGCCATATTCTTACGGTCGAAGACCCGATCGAGTTCGTGCACGAATCGAAGAAATGCGTGATTAACCAGCGCGAGGTCGGGCCGCACACACTTTCGTTCTCCAACGCGCTGCGCTCGGCGCTGCGCGAGGATCCGGACGTGATACTGGTCGGCGAGATGCGCGACCTCGAAACCATACGCCTCGCGATGACCGCCGCCGAGACCGGGCACCTTGTATTCGGCACGCTGCATACCAGCTCTGCCGCCAAAACCATCGACCGCATCATCGACGTGTTCCCGGCGGAGGAGAAGGACATGGTGCGCGCAATGCTGTCGGAATCGCTGCGCGCGGTGATCTCGCAGACACTGCTGAAAACCAAGGACAACAGCGGGCGCATCGCGGCGCACGAGATCATGATCGGAACGCCGGCGATCCGCAATCTGATCCGCGAGGCCAAGGTAGCGCAGATGTATTCTGCGATCCAGACCGGGCAGGCCCACGGCATGCAGACGCTCGACCAGAACCTGCTCGAGCTGGTCAAGCGCAACCTCGTGTCGATCGACGAGGCACGCTCCAAGGCCACCAACCGGGACGCTTTCAAGCTGCAGCCTGCCGCGTGAGCGGCGGACGGACGTCCTGCCAAGACACGCAGCGGGGGTGAAAGCTATGGCTCGTGATCAGTCAACCCAATTCATGCACGACCTGCTGCGCCTGATGGTCAGTAGGAGCGCGTCGGACCTGTTCATCACCGCGGGCTACCCGCCGGCGATCAAAATCGACGGCAAAATAATGCCGGTCTCGAGCCAGGCACTTAAGCCGCAGCACTCCGCCGATTATGCGCGTGCGCTGATGAACGACAGGCAGGCGCAGGAGTTCGAAACCACCAAGGAGTGCAACTTCGCAATAAGCCCCGCCAACATCGGCCGCTTCCGCGTCAGCGCTTTCATGCAGCAGGCGCACGTCGGCATGGTGTTGCGCACGATCAACACCACCGTGCCGGATATCGATGAACTCAAGCTGCCGAAGGCGTTGAAAGACGTGGTGATGAGCAAGCGCGGGATGGTCATTGTGGTCGGTGCCACTGGCAGCGGAAAAACCACGTCGCTGTCGGCGATGATCGGCTACCGCAATGAGCACGGCAACGGCCATATTGTCACGATCGAAGACCCTGTCGAGTACGTGCACGAACACAGGAATTGTATTGTCACCCAACGCGAGGTCGGCGTTGATACCGATTCGTGGCAGATGGCGCTGAAGAACACGTTGCGGCAGGCGCCCGACGTGATCCTGATCGGGGAAGTCCGTGAGCGTGAAACCATGGACCACGTGATCGCGTTTTCGGAAACCGGCCACCTGTGTATGTGCACGCTGCACGCCAACAATGCCAATCAGGCGCTCGATCGCGTCATTAATTTCTACGCCGAGGACCGCCGGCAGCAGGTGCTGATGGACCTCTCGCTCAATCTGCGGGCGATAGTATCGCAACGCCTGATCCCGAAGAGGGACGGCCACGGCAGGGTGGCGGCGGTCGAGATAATGCTCAATTCTCCGTTGATCAGCGACCTGATCTTCAAGGGCGAGGTGCACGGGATCAAGGCGGTCATGGCGAATTCGCGCGAGCACGGCATGCAGACATTCGACCAGGCCCTGTTCGATCTTTACGAAGCGGGCGAGATCAGTTACGAGGACATGCTCAGGAACGCCGATTCGATGAGTGATTTGCGGCTGCGCGTGAAGCTCGAGGGCAAGGAAGCGCATAACAAGGATGTCATGTCCGGCCTCGATCATCTCGACATCGTGTGATTCCGGCGGTGCTCCCGAATCACAGGCGCCGGTTGCGGCAGCGCGCTGAGCCGCCGCGCAACCGGCTCGTGAACAATAACGCCGGCTGGTAAGACCGGCGTTTTTCATGACCCTTCCCTTCGATGCGCATACCGTTGTCATCGCCGCGCTGGTGGTCGGCGCGGCCTATATCGTCTTCGGTATTTCAACATTCGGTGCCGCGCTGATTACGGTGCCGGTGCTGTCGCACTTCTATCCCCTTGATTTCGTGCTGCCGGTGTGCGTGCTGCTCGATGTTTCGGCGGCGTTCGCCATCGGCGCACGCTTCTCGCGCGAGGCCGACCTTGCGGAACTGAAATGGATGGCGCCTGCAGCATTGGTCGGAGCGGTGCTTGGCGTGACGCTTCTGGTAAACCTGCCGCGGCAGGCGACACTCGCCGCGCTGGGCGTATTTCTGGTCGCCTATGGCATCGGTGCGCTGCGCCAGCATGGCGTGGCGAAAACCGTCAGTCGTGGCTGGGCGCCGGTCGCCGGCTTCACCGGGGGTGCGACGGGTACGCTTTTCGGCGTCGGCGCGCCGGCGTACGCGATCTACCTTGGGCGGCGGCTCACGGAAAAGAACGTGCTGCGCGCGACACTTTCCAACATGGTGCTGTTATCGACCACGATCCGTGCGCTCGTGTTCGCGGTGGGCGGTCTGATGCTTGCCGACCGTTTCATCATGTTCGCCATTCTGCTGCCGTTCGCGCTCGCCGGACTATGGTATGGCAACCGGCTGCATGGCCGTATTTCTCGCGAGCAACTGCTGCGCTTCATGAGCGGGGTTCTGCTGCTGATGGGGGTGTCGTTGCTGGCGCGGGTGTTCGCGGCTTATTGAGCATTACATAAGTTCGTGACGAAAATTTCCGTGGCTCCTTCGCCTCATCCCGCACCGCTTTTTGTGCGCCGCATCGACCCCGCGACCAGTTTGAACTCATACAGCCGGCATTCGAGCGCGCCGTTGAAAAGCGGTGTGCGTTTCGAGGCGGCAAGGCGGATCAGTTTGGGCAGCGCCATGTCGCTGCTGAGGATATACGCACGCCAGCCGCTGAATTTCTGCTTGAGCGCATCGCCGAGTTTCGGATAAAACTGTGCGAGGTCTTCCGGTGTGGCTAGCCGCACGCCATAGGGCGGGTTGGCGACGAGCACGCCGCTTGCCGCCGGCGGCGGAATTTCCAGCGCGTTGGCCTGCTTGAGCCGGACGACGTTTTCCAGTTCGGCGGCGGCGAGGTTGGTGCGCGCGGTCTTCAATTCATCGCCGTAGAGATCGCTGCCGTGGATCGGCAGTTCGGTGCGTGGACGCTCGCGCGCCAGCGCCTGCGCTTTGAGCTTGTCCCATGTTTTGCGGTCAAAATTCTTCAGTTTTTCGAAACCGAAACGACGCTTCGCCCCGGGCGCAATATCGAGTGCGATCAGCGCAGCTTCGATCAGCAGCGTGCCGCTGCCGCACATCGGGTCGAGCAGCGGTTCGCCCGGCGCCCAGCCCGCTAGCCGCAAGATTCCCGCGGCAAGATTCTCGCGCAGCGGCGCTTCGACCGTGGCGCTGCGGTAGCCGCGCTTGAACAGCGGCTCGCCCGAAGTATCAAGATACAGCGTCAGCCGGTCGGCGGTGAGAAAGGCGTGAATTCTGACGTCAGGTTCGCGGGTGTCTATGCTCGGGCGCTCGCCGCCCATTCTGCGGAACGCGTCGCAGACCGCGTCCTTGATCCGCAGTGTGACGAAATCGAGACTTTTGAGCGGGCAGCGCAGCGCCGTGACGTTGACGCGCAGCGTATGGCCGACATCGAACCACTGTGGCCACTCCAGCGCCAGGGTCGTCTGGTAGATGTCGTCTTCGCTGCGGTACGGCGCGGTGGCGACGCGCCACAGGATGCGGCTTGCGATGCGGCTTTCGAGATTGGCGCAATAGCACAGTGCGAACGGCCCGCTGAAATGCGCGCCGCCGTCGGTTGCCTCGATGCCGGAGGCGCCGAGTGCCGCGAGCTCCTGCGCGAGAACTGCCTCCAGCCCGCGCGGGCACGGCGCGAAAAAGTGTTCCATGGGTGGTTACGCCCGCGCCTTATAGCTTCACGTAAATCTCGAACTCGATGCGTTGCCACGGATTGCGGTGCTGGGTGAGCCTGCTCACGCGCGCTTCCACGGCGCCGCCTCTATCCATGTGCTGCGCGACTGCGTGGTTTTCGCGGCGCGGCACGTAACCCAGCCTGTGTCCTCGCCATTCGACGCGCACCGCATTGCCGTCGTGGGGATTGGCGGGCTCGCGCGCCAGCGTCAGCGGGTCACCGACCTTGATCTCGTCCCACAGCTGCTTGCCTTCGTAGTACTGAAAGCCCGCAAGCGGCGAACTTTGCACCAGCATGCGGACTTCGGCGCGCTGTGCATGAAGCGGCGCACTTGCCGCCAGCGTCAGCGCGGCAATGGCGAACAGCGCGCGAAACATCGCGCTAAAACGGTTTGACGACGACAAGGACGACCGCGGCGATCAGGATCACGGTCGGAAACTCGTTGAGCCAGCGGTAAAACACATGGCCATGGCGGTTGCGGTCGTGCCGGAAATCGAGCATCAGTACGCCGCAATAGACGTGGTAGGCGACCAGCACCGCGACCAGCGCGATCTTGGCGTGCAGCCAGCCGCCGCTGAAGCCGTAGCCGAACAACCAGAACCCGCTGGCCAGCGACAGCACGCCGCCGGGCGTCATGATGCCGTAGAAGAGCTTGCGTTCCATGATCTTGAAGCGCTCGTTTCCGGCGGAATCGGCGGTCATCGCGTGATAGACGAAAAGCCGCGGCAAATAGAACAGCCCGGCGAACCAGGTAACCACGAAAATCACATGAAATGCCTTGACCCAGAGCATAGTGCCTACTTTAGCAAACGGCGCCGGGTCAGCGCCAGTGCGGCGTAGAAACCGGCCATCGCGTACAACAGCAGCGCGGCCAGGTGAATCGCCAATCCCGCCGGCACGGTGTCATTCATCAGCGGCCGCACTATGGCCACGGCATGGGTAAGCGGCAGCAACCCCGCCGCGTGCTGCAGTGCGAGCGGCAGCTGGTCGATCGGGAAAAATACACCGCACAACATCATCATCGGCGTGATGAACAGCGTGAAGTAATACATGAAGAATTCGTAGCTCGGCGAAAGCGCCGTCATGATCAGGCCCAGGCTCGCGAACGCGAGACCGGTGATCAGCATGACCGGCAGCACCGCCAGCGCCAGCCACGACTGGACGAGGCCGAGCGCGATGGCAACCAACAGCACCGCGCCGCCCGACATGAAGCTTTTGCTCGCGGCCCACGCCGCCTCTCCCACCAGCACATCGTCGAGCGTAATCGGCGCATTCAGTATCGCGTCCCAGGTGCGCTGCACATGCATGCGCGAGAATCCCGAGTACATGGCCTCGAACGAAGCGCTCATCATGGTGCTCGAGCACACGGTGCCGGCGGCGAGAAAGGCGATGTAGGAAGTTCCGAACACGTCGGGCAGCATGCGGCCGAGTCCGTAGCCGAAACCGAGCATGTAGAGCATCGGATCGGCAAGATTGCCGAGCATCGACGGAATCGCAAGCTTGCGCCATACCAGCGCATTGCGACGCCAGACGTGTATGAAGCGCCACGAAAGCCGCGGCAAACTGCAATATTTGCCGGCGCTACTCATGCGGGCCCGGCGTTCCGGAAACAGGGAGGTTCACGACTATCAGTCCCGCAAATCGCGGCCGGTCAGGCGCAGGAACACGTCTTCCAGATTCGCCGGACGATGCAGGTAGCGCAGCGCGGGCCGTTGCCCGAGATCGTGCAGCAG